>Ga0326727_10016764_pt1 | contig 15371 bp, 11 predicted proteins | sample MB2enrmetagenome_FD_207643 | JGI IMG/M metagenome (GOLD analysis project Ga0326727, IMG submission 207643) | Lab enriched peat soil microbial communities from McLean, Ithaca, NY, United States - MB29MY | ecosystem: Environmental > Terrestrial > Soil > Wetlands > Peat | place: USA: New York... | reverse complement strand
ATTGAGCGCATCTATCGCGAGATAGTTGCCTCCGGGAAGAAACCCTTGATCGTCGATTGCGGGGCCAACATCGGGGCAAGCGTTCTCTGGTTTACGGCGCGGTATCCTGAAGCCCACATCGTCGCCGTAGAGCCTTCGCCGGTGAACTTCGCGCTGCTTCGCAAGAATTGCTTAGGACTCGACGTAGACTTAAGGCAGGCCGGGATCGGCCCAGCCGACGGCATTGCCTGGACGAACAATCCCGATGACGAATTGGGTTGCAAGACGAATGAAGATCACGACGGCATCGAGGTCGACATCATTTCACTCAAAACCATTCTGGCCGCGAAGCCAGCATCCGGATACACTCCCTTCCTCCTCAAGGTGGATATCGAGGGCGCGGAAAAATCGCTGTTTACCGGTCCTGCTTCTGTATTAAATAAGTTTCCCCTCATTCTTATGGAACCGCATGACTGGTTGTTTCCCGGCCAGCGTACTTCAGTAGAATTTTTTCGTTTTCATGCTCATGCGGGCAGGGAATTCGCCATGCACGACGAGAATATTGCGTCCATCGTCTGCGACCTCAGCCCGCACGAAACTGCGAGTAGTCATTGAATTTGATGTTCTGTTCACCTGGTTCGATCGAAGGCTACACGGCTTCGAGTTTACCGCTAAAGATGATATTCTGGAAGAAAGGATTTCATGTCGATCTCAGTCATCATTCCCGCCTACAACGGTTCACGCTTTATCGGGGAAACGCTTGAAAGCGTTCTTGCTCAGACCCTCCAGCCCGATGAAGTGCTGGTGATCGACGATGGTTCAACAGACGACACCGCGGCCATTGCCGAAAGCTTTGCTCCGCGAGTGCGAGTTTTCAGCCATTCCAAGCAGCACACGTCAGCTGCGCGCAACTTCGGCATACAACAAGCCAGCAGCGAGTGGATCGCCTTTATCGATCACGACGACTTATGGGAGCCCAATAAGTTTGAGCGACAGATGGAAGAGCTGGCGCTTCATCCAGAGGCGGACGTCTGCTATACCGGTCACGCACTTCTGATGCAGAAGGGTGATACCGCGACCACTGGAAGAGTAGTCGATGTACCGCCGGCCAAAGACATTCGCAGGTCGCTATATAGAAATTGGACATTTCTGCCGAGCTCTGTACTCATCCGGCGGTCTACGCTACTGGCAGTGAATGGCTTCGATCCTAAAATTTGCGACGGAAACGAAGACTACGAGTTGTGGCTGAGGTTGCTCCACGCGGGAGCGCAATTCGCCGCATGCCGCGAACCTCTTGTTCAATATCGCCGTCACGAGGGAAACATTTCGAATAACATGGCATGGGCATGGTTTAAGGAATGCACGGGAATCTATAGACGACTGGTTCTTCCCCACCTGCCGATACTCACCGGATGGGTTACGTACCTTAAGTTCCTGAGCGAAAAAGAAGGGGACGTTGCCTACACCCTGCGTAAGCAAGGAGACCCGGCACATCTGGCAATGATGGCGAGGTCCGTGCTGCATTGGCCCTTCAACGATCCCTATCGTTACAAGGTGTTTATTCATATGCTTTATACTCGAATCAGAAATACCTTTCGATAAGCATAGATTGACTCGGATAATTTTACGCTCAATACTGATTGCATATTTTTTCATTACACTATTGAACGCATCTTTCATATGCATTTCTCATTCTCATAATGATTTGTTTCGGAAATCCTCACTATTCTGTTCGGATGTAAGAACGGTGTTCTGCGGCGACTTCAAGCAATATATTCAGCACAGTGCCTCCAGGGTCCGGATCAATCATCTTCATAGCCTTCTCCCGTGCGCGTTGTCCAATGGCCTCCCACTCGGAACGCGCGGACCATGCACGCTCAAGCGCGGATTGGAAGCTATCGATGTCGATCCCTTCCGATATAAATCCCGTCTCAGGCTCGTTAATCCATTCATGAATTCCGCCAACATTGTTTGCCACACTCGTTCTGCCGCATAACATCGCTTCAATAAGGACTAGAGGAGCGCTTTCGTTACGAGAGGGAAGCGCGAGTATATGGTTTTCAGCCCATATCGCGCGAACGTCGCGTGCATACCCCTTGAATGCGACTCGTTCCGCAATTTCATAGTGTTCCGCGAGAATCTGGAGTTGCCGCAGATGAGGACCGACGCCATATATTGACAACTGCCAGTCTCGAGCAATGAAGTACGCTGATCCTAAAGCAGCCAACAAAGTATCCTGCCCTTTGCTGTTCATCGCCAACCTTCCCACGGATGCGATTCGAACAGTAGACCCTGCGGGCATTGATAGTGGACTAGTGTCGCTCATATTGACCGGATTTCGGACGATAATAGCGTGCGTCAACTTGGCAGCCAACAAATGCTCAGTCTCTTTGTGTGTCCGCTCGGCTACAAAAAGCACGCGCCGCGCCCCTTGATAGTAACGCGCGGCTATTTCTTGAGATATTCTTTCGACGGGTTTTTCAAACAAATTGCTGTTATGACACATGAGAACATATGGAAACTTCAGGACACCGTCTCGTTTTAAGCTGTTAATAAACCCTGAAGGAGGTAGCGCATCGCCAGCGTTAAGAAAAATCACATCAGGAGCAAACCTGTGAATCCCAGAAAAATGCGAAAGCCACTGCGCAGTAAGTAATCCCAACTTCCAACTAACTCGCGTCTTCACTGTATTCACAACTCTGGTGTTTATGCTTGGCGGGATCAATTCAAGGCCGAGATGTTGAAGTGGTTGAATTTTCTGAGGATCTATCATCTCACGGTATTGATAAAAGACGACGTTATGACCGTCATGCAATGCTCTTTTTGCCAAGGCAACCCACATTTCTTCACACCCAGCCCAACTACATCCGGCAAGATCTGAAATAATTGCAATGCGCATCGGATGCCTCAAATAGGATTTTAGAACCGAGCTGGATAATTGTGCAAGAATTATTCCCCAGCGATTCTATACGCGCATTGCGAGCCGTAATTCGCGAAGTCCGATATGCTCTTCTTGTACGGGCTTCAGGTCCGCAACAGTCCTCTCAATAGCGCCTGGATGCCCCGAAAAGCCGATGCACACACAAGGATACGTCACCAACTGCTGTGAGGCGGCAAAGGCTACAATGATTGTCTCGGAGAGATTTGTATGGGTAACAACTCGCGCATCGACAAGCCGCCCGTGATTGTGGCGGGAGCCTATCAAACCGGCGTGGTGCTGATGAGGAACCTGATTCGCCGAAAGGTGGAAACCTGCTGCATAGATTGCGATGGCTCCCAGCAAGGATTCAGAACAGTATATGGGAAGGCCTATCTTTGTCCCAATCCCGACACTCAACCGGCGGAGTGGGAGCGGTTCATGATTGAGCTGGCGAAGGGCATGGGGCGCAAGCCGGTGTTGATCGCCAGTGCAGACCAGTTTGTGACAGCGATTGCCGACCATGCAGCCGCGCTGGAGCCATACTTCATCTTTCGACCGGCATCGATGGCAACACAAGCCCTGCTGGCGACTAAAAAGCGGCAATATGAGATTGCGGACGTCAACGGGTTGCCAGTTCCGAAGACAAAATTCGTCGAGTCCATCGATGAGTTGCGCCAGTTCGCAGTTGAGGCGCAATTTCCGTGTCTCATGAAGCCGGTGCATTTCAGGGAGTGGGAGAAGTTACCGGAAGGACACCCATTGTTGAATCAGAAGATAGCTTTAGCCTCCTCCGGGACTGAGTTGGAAGCGACGTATCGCATGGTGGAAAGCGTTACTCCCGCAGTGGTCGTGCAGGAAATCATCGAAGGGCCGGACGACGCTAAGTTCGTTTATCTGTCCTGTTATGGAAGGAACGGAAGGCTGCTTGGTTCCTGCCTGGTTCGTGAACTGAGAACCACACCAATTTATTTTGGATCTGCAAGCGTGGTGGAGCCGCTCAGCGAGCCGGAAATTGAGAATCTTTGCGATCATTTTTTCCAGTCAATCAGGTATGAGGGTCTCTGCGAGCTGGAACTGAAGCGGGACAGCCGGGACGGCCGCGTCAAGTTGATTGAAGCGAATCCCCGCTATAGTGTTACCGCCGATGCGGCGCCCTACGCCGGTGTCGACCTGGGTTGGTTGCACTATCTTGACCTGATCGGGGAAGCGGTCGAGCCAGTGAAATGGCATGGGCGGCATTTTCACCACATTGTGCTCAGGCGCGACGTCAATTGCTTCCGCAGCTACCTCAAAGCGGGGCTGACCACCTGGCGCGGCATTGCCCGGTCCTATAAGTCCGCAAAGTTTTTCGATTTCGATCTTCGCGACTGGCGCCTGACGTCCGAAGTCAGCGTCTATTTGCTAAAGGTAGTGTTATACCCGACCTATCGGAGATTCTTTCCGAAGCGAAAATAATCTGCATTGCTACTCCGGCTCAAGTACAACGATTCTCGACCATCTTTGACGAACGCATACCGCTTCACAAAGGACGAATCATCGCGTCCAGAAGCGAGCCTGCCGGAGTGGCGATTTGCTTAGGCAGTATCTTGATCAAGATCTTGAGACGGTCGTGGTCTTCCGGCTCCAACACGCGCATCCAGTAGAAGAGCCCGAAGAGAACGATCAGGGCCGCACATCCGCCGAACAGGATGGCCCATACCGGCGTCAGTTGACCAGCAATGTAATGCGCGGTCAGTGTTGCAATGTAATGCGCGGTCAACGCCGCAAGAACGCTGCAGAAAACGATTTTTGCCACCTGCAGCCAGGGAAGTTTCACCTTGTAGAGATGGATTGCCACAACCCACATGATAAGGACGGCCGTGGCTTGTGCCGCTCCGTTGCCAATGCATGCGCCGACTGCGCCGTGCGCTGGAATAAGCCACCAGGCCACTCCCCAATCGACGACGCCCGCGAGCACCGTTGCCGCGATGACAAATCTCTGGCGCTCGGAGCACTGGAGAAGGCTCTGCGCAGGCGAGATGAATGCTTTAAAGATGCACAGCAACGGTGCCAGCAGCACAACCATGGCGGCGTCCTGAAATTGGCGGCCATAAAGAAGCAGCAAAGCCGGGACCGCGAGCGCTGCCGCAATGAAGTGCAGCGGAATCGAGATCAAAGCAAGATAGCGGAAAGTGGAGGCCGTAAGGTCGGGAAGCCTGGACTTGTCGCGCCCGTACTGAACGAAGATTGTGGCGCCTGCCGCCGTTCCGAAAACGCCAGCGGCCAGGAGCAACATATCAGCCATGGAAAAAGCCAGGGAATAGAACGACACCTGGCGGATATCCGGGCAAAGATTCTTCAGCAGAATAATTTCCGAACGGCCCCATACGATCATCGCCACCGCGATGCTGGCAACACTGGCCAAAGCGAAGGCCATCATGCGGTTGCGCAATCCCGGCGGATGAACATGAGTTGTTTTCCAGGCGAGCACGCGATTCATCGTAGGGAAGAAGCGCAGCAGACAATCGACGGTTCGCATGGCGAGTAGCGCCGCGCCGACACCCACTACGCCCCAATGGAGCAGCACCGTCGCCACGATTGCGATGAAGTAAACAAGGGATGAAACGAGGGAGGCGGGCAGATTCGTCGACAAATCTTCCGTGGCCATATTAGCCTGCGCCGGTATGGAGTTAACCATCGCAGGCCAAATACTGAGCACGAGCAGGGCCGCGGCCAGCTTGTAATCGGGATTGGCGTCGCCCAACACCCAGTAGAGAAAGCCGCCGGTGGCCAGCGTGGCCAGACCGGTCTGCAAGAGCAGTGTGCGCAGAAAGATGTACCGCGCGGTGCCCCAGTCGCCCATGCCGATAAACTCGGCCATATATTTTCGCGTAGTTGCTGGAATGCCGAACCCACCCAGGCTGCTGACCAGCGAGGCAATATATGCGACATAGACAATGTAGCCGTTTTTCGACGGCCCAAGATAGCGGTTAATAGCAATCGAGGACACCAGCGCAACGACTGCGCTGACGATAGTTTCAGTGCCGTACCAGCCGGAGTTTTTAGCTATTGTCTTTGTGTTGGACATAGATTCCCAGCTATGTTTGCAATGAAAACTCGTGCGCCTTCGTTGTGAATCGGTTAACTGCCCTGAGACGCAACCGGCAGCGCTCCGCGCGCTGCCGGCCAGCATCAGAACATCATTTTTGTCTAGCCCAATCCTTGCAACGCCACCTGCGCGTCCTTAGCTGCCTGCGAGTCCGGCGCCAGCGAAATAGCCTTCTTCAGGTGAGTCGTCGCGTTAGTCTTGTCTCCTTGTTTGGCGTACACCATCCCCAGGTGATACTGGGTTGTCGGGTTGTTAGGAGCTGTCTTGATGGCATCTTCCAGAAGATCGCGGGCAAAGCCGTATGATCCCTTGGAGTAGTAGGCCCACGCCAGGGTGTCGGCGGTGCTGGGCGAATCCGGCATGCCACGGCGCGCCGTCTGCGCCAGCGACAAGGCAACATCGACGTTGCCTCCATTTATAAGCATTCTGTAGGCGAGATTGTTGGCGGCGATAGGCTGTGTGGGCTGGATGGCAAGCGACTTCTTGTAGTAGTCCTCGGCTTTGCTGCCATTTCCGCGCGAATCCTCCATAGTTCCAAGGATGGCCAGGGCGCCGGCATTGGTGGGATGAGCCTGCGACCATTTCTCCCAGGCGCCGACGGCATTTGCCGCCTGGCCGCGCTGCACCTGTAGTTGCGAGTAGATGGCAACCGCCTCGCCGTCATCGGGATTGATATCCATGGCTTTCTGAGCCGCGGCGACGGCCTGGTCCGGGTTCTTGTTTTGCATCTGAAGCTGAGCCAGCAGGTCATAGAAACCGCTGTTCCTGGGGCTCTTGGCGATTTGCGCGTTGATACGCTCCATTGCCTGAGCCGGCTGTTTTTTGTAGATGTCGTAATCGACCAGCCCGCGTAAAGCACCCAGCGAGTTGGGGTCGTACTGTAAAGCCGACTCCATCATCGCCGCTCCCTCCACGTAGCGTTTTTGCGAGAAGCGAAGGTCGCCGAGCATGAGATAAGCCTGCGCGCTACGCGGGGCTTTAGCAATAGCGGTCTTCAGGTCATCCTCGGCCTTATCCGGCGTGTTATGGGACAGCTCCGCAATTGCTCGCCAGAGATAACCGCCGGGAAAGCCAGGAGCGACAGAAATTGTTTTCTCCGCCACATCGGAGAGCAAACTCATATCGCCACGCAGAGTTGCAATACGCGCAAGTTCCTCCTGCGCCTCCAAGTAATGCGGATTCAGTTGCGCCGCCGCACGGAAGCTCTTCTCCGCGAGGCCGTTATCTCCCTTGACGAGTGCTGCCTTGCCCAGCCAGTACTGAATGTAGGCGTCCTTGGGGGCATTATTGGCTGCATCCTGAAGGGCATTGATCGCATCCCCCAGCTTGCCGTTGTTGAGCAGCACAATTCCGTTGAGCACAGCGACCTGGGGATCCTTGCTGTTCTTCTTCATCAACTCGTTGATCACGGTCTGGGCGGTCGCATAGTCCCTGACCTGAAGAAGAATGCGGACGTATCCCTCCTGCACAGAGAGGTTCTTGGGGTACTTTTTAGCAAGACTGGCAAACTCCGCACGCGCCTTGTCAATCTGGCCAGAGCCAGCGTAGTAGTCAGCCAGAATCCGCACCCCCAGCGGGCTGTCCGGAAGGTCGTTCGAAGTCTGGCGTAACACTTCCTCGGCCTTAGGCTGATCTCCCTGTTTGAGGTAAATCTGGGCCAGGCTTTCCCTGGCAGTCAAGTTTTTGGGGTCTGTGGCAATGGCGTTCTGGCATGTTTGCTCGGCCTCCTGCCAGCGGCTATTTTTTGCATAAAAGGCGGCAAGAAGCAGCTTGGCGTTTACGGACTTGGGATCGAGCGCGACGGCCTTCTTTAATTCATCCTCGACAGAAGCGCCCTGCGCAACATCGCCCACTTCGAGCAAGGCGAGGGTTTCATGAAGCATAGCCTCGTTGGGAGCGAGTTCCAGCGCGCGACGGATTTCGGTAAAAGCCAGATCCTTCTGTCCGCGCTTGGCGGCTATGCGGGAAAGCAGAGCGTGAGCATCGGCGTTATCGGGTTGCGCCGCTATGACCGCGTCAGCCTGTGCCTGGGCAGCGTCGGGCTTGCCTCCGGCGAGGAGCATGTTTCCCAGATCGACCTTAGCCTTGTAGTTTGCCGGCTGCAGAGCGACAGTCCGCTGGAGTTCGCTGTAAGCGGCGTTCAAGGCGCCCAGATGGAGATAAGATTTCGCCAGGGCATAATGCGCGTCGGCGAAGTTTTTATCGATCTTCAAGGCGTTGGAATACTGAATGACGGCTTCCCTATCCTTGCCTTGGGCGCTATATTTCTGTCCGCTCTCCAGATACTTCTGTTTTCGCACGTTTGGATCGCGGAAGCACCCAGACAATAGAGTAAGCGATAGAAAGAGCGCAATTATCCCAAGAGCCGCGTAACGAATCCGCGGGCTCCGCCTGCCATTGCAGCCGAATTGAAATGTAATGACTCTGCTTTCCATTTCTTCCATCCTTTCATGCTGACTCTCGAATGGCTACAACATGAAGCCATTAGCCAATAGCATTGCTTTTCCCTGCTTCTTCCAATGCGCTTAGTCAGGGATAAATCGCGGCAGCAAAGGCGCAAGCTGCATGGTAAATTTCTCAGCGCGAATTCTTGCGGCCGATGTATCTTCGGGGGAAGAGATCGGGGTGATGACCCGGACCAGAGCTCCGTCCGTGCGATTCGTCCGTATTGCATCAACAACCAAGTAAATCTTGGCCATGTACTCATTTGCCACGCTACGCCCGTGTGCCTGATACCAGTAGATGACGAACTGCTTTTCCGCGCCGTTGGCGATAATGTACTCGCCCACCCGATGCGGCTTGCCATTCACGTCGACCAAATCGATGGAGGTTGACGACTCGAAGACCCATCCTGCTCCGGGAAGGCAGTTCTTGGGAGAATGAATGGTCTGGCCAGTTCTCTGGGAAGGGAAATAGCCGATGAACAGGCCGATTGGCTCCGGCTGCCCGTTCTGGACATAGGTACGCGCCAGAACGTCTCCAGCGCCGAGGAGATCTAGCGTTGCCCGGTCGACTTGCTGGTCTCTTCCCTCCCATCCTGCAATGATAAATGGCAATTGCGACAAAGGCTCACTGGGGGGATTTCGATCAACAGCAGGTCGCATATACAGCAAAAGCCCGGTTGCAGCCAGCAGCAGGAACACTGTCCAGAAACGAAGGTTCTTCATATCTGCCGCCTTTTTGCCGGGAATAGACACATCACGCGATGGACAGTATACAGGCAAACAAGCGACACCAAAAAGATGACCCAGCCGGAAAACTCGTGAAAAAAGCCCAAGGCCTTGTCCGGGTCCCAGTACTGCACGCACAACCCTGTGCCGAGGATGCGCACCGCGTTGGCCGCTATCGCGATGGGAATGCTGGCCAGCACGAGCCCGACTCGCCGTAGATTGGACTTCTCCAGGAAGTATCCATAAAAAATGGCGAGTGTAAACAAGCTCATCAGGGAGCGGATGCCGCTGCAGGCCTCAGCCACCTCCAGGTTCATCAAGGGAAGCTCGATGACATTTCCCTCGCGCAAAACCGGCACACCGAATAAAGGAAGCATGGCGCTGGCCAGCTTTGAAGCCAGAATCTGCAGCGGGAAGGTTATCTGGTTGAAAACAATGGCCGGAATGGGGATGGCCAGCAACAGGACCAGCAAGGCGAAGCGCAGCTCCTTCAAGAGCTGTCGTCCGCCAAAACAAAGCACCAGTCCGGCCAGCACAATGATCAGCGAAACCCTCGAGAGGAAGAGCTCGGAACCGTAGACCCCCAGGAGCAGAACGACCAGCCCCAGGGCAATCACGGCAATTCCACTCCAGCAGGGCGAAATCATAGTGCCGCGAAGGGTCTTTCTCTTTTCCCACACCAAATACGCCGCGAACAGGGGCACTAGGAAGCCGTGAGAATTATCCTGACTCTGCCAGTCGATAACCAATTTCACCAGCACGGGGTAATAAACCGCCGCGATCAGCAGGCAGATGACCGTTGAACCCAATGCCAATTGAGCGTATCGGTTGCGCCAGCTCTCCGATGGAGCAGTTCGCGTCTGTACTTCTTGATCCATGATTCCATTCCTTGAGCTAATTGATTCGTATTACTCTACATTAGCAATAGGCGAGCCAGAAGAGAAACGAGCTGATTCATGAAAATACCCCATAAAAATTCAGCCAAAGGTAATCCTTTTTCCGGCGCGGATGGAAAATGGTTTCCACTATCCAGAAGAATTAATGGTACACTGTTTCCCTGTAGGAGGGAACAAATCTGCTTTATCTTTGGCCTGGCCTAAGGAAATGCGTCCGATAGTCGATAATCCGCAAGGGAAGCCTATTCTATGTATTGCCTCCCCCTCAGGCCTGGAACTGCATTGCTAAAGATGAAGTAAACCCAAGTCCCCATATGGCTACAATAGCAATGATCCAAAATGGGAAGCAGCAGGCGAGGCCAGCCCTTGCTGCGGGATCGCGGATTCAGCGCGCGATTACCCGTCTTGCCGAAAGCGATTGCCCTGTCCTGATATTGGGCGAACATGGAGCCGGGAAACGCACTATTGCAGCACAAATCCACGCCCAGTCGAATCTGCCCCGCAGCGCGTTCCAGGAGTTCTGCTGCCAGGATGCTAATGCTAGGACCCTGCGGTCTGCTCTATCAACCAAGGGGACGCTTTATCTGGTTGAAATAACAGAGCTTATCCTTCCACTGCAAGAATTTCTCGTCAATACCTATTTTCGCTCAGAACAGACGCAAACCTGCCGTCTGCTGTTTGGCTCGAGCTGTGACCTTGCGGAAGAAGTCAAGTCGTGGCGGATGAGAGAGGATTTCTACTACCTCATTTCGGCAGTAACTCTTCGAATTCCCCCACTGCGCTGCAGGAAACCCGAGATTCTCTCCATCGCCGATATGCTTATGACACAGTACTCCAAACAGTTTGACCGCCCCAAGCCGGTCCCCTGCAAAGAGCTTATCGGACACCTGATGGAGCATACCTGGCCCGGCAATATAACGGAACTTCAGACCGCAATCAAGGCGGTTGTCGCCATCGGAGATCAGGCAATATCTCTGGCGGCCATCAAGGCGGCGGCGGGAAAGTCGAATGGGAATCACAGGCACCTATTACTCAAGGAAGCCACACGGGCCTCATCCATACAGATCGAACGCCAGTTGATCTCGGAGGTTCTGGTTTCAACCGGCGGCAACCGAAAGCGCGCCGCGGCCGACCTGGGAATCAGCTACAAGGCCCTGCTCTACAAACTCAAGCAAATGGAAACGGAAAACCTATCTGTACTCAACACAAATGGAGTCGCACTATGAATACGGGAAGTCTTCTGATCGTGGCATTTCTTGCCCCGGCGCTTTTCAGCACAGCTCAAGACAAAATGCCGTCAGCGCAGGATGCGGCCCAGCAGGCCGCGCCGGTTGTGCCCACGCCGACAGTGCCCGACAGCTATATCATCGGCGCTTCCGATGTTGTAACGGTTACCGTGTTTAAAGAGCCGACCCTGTCAAGCAGCTTGCTTGTTCGTCCAGATGGCATGATCTCGTTGCCCCTTCTCGGTGATATCAATGCCGCCGGCAAGACGCCACTGCAGTTAGCGGACGAAGTAACGACTAAGCTGAAGAAGTTCATACAGGATCCCAATGTTACCGTCATACTGAGCCAGATGAACAGCAAGAAAGTGTACCTGATCGGCGAAATTGGCAAAACCGGCCCGCTGGAGATGACTCCCGGCATGACCTTACTTCAGGCAATCGCCACAGCCGGCGGACTCACACCGTATGCGAACACGAAGAAAATTTACATACTTCGCACGGTTGACGGAAAGCAGCAGAAGATTTTCGTGAAATACAAGCAAGCATTGAGGGGCGACAGCTCTCTCAATCTCCATCTGAATCCGGGCGATACGATTGTTGTACCGTAAGGCAACCCGAATGAAACCAAGTCTCACACTTATGGTGATCCTCTTCATGGTCAGCGCAGTGACAAGAGCGCAAGTCGCTCCCGCGGCGAATATACCCAATGGTCTGCCTGGTCTGCCTAATCTGCCGGTCAGCGGGACGCTACGCTACGATCTGCACTATTCGCAAACCGTGCAGTTCTACGGCGGGTCGGGTGGAGATACGCAGAATAGCATCCTGTCCGGAGATGCGAGCTACGCGAATACCAGCAAGCGCCTTCCGTTCAGTTTGCAGTATGGCGGCGGCTTCAGCTGGGTTCTAACCGGCCCGCCCTCAGCGGGCAATGTATTTCAACACCTATCCGTGTCGCAGGGCATGGCTTGGCGCAAGTGTAATTTAACGGCCAGCGACAACATCAGCTATACTTTTGAGACCCCAACCATGGGTTTCTCAGGAGTTCCAGGAACTGGAGAACCGATCGCCGGGTCCGGCACGACAACCACACCTGACCAGACTATTCTGACACTGAATACTCGCTCTCTTGATAATGTTACAACGCTCGCATTCACAGATAAACTAAGCTACGCAACGACGCTCAACCTGGGCGGCTCATGGGGTGAGATGCGCTTTATCGACAACAACGGCCAGAATACGGAGATGTTGACTGGGAACGCGGGAATCACACGCCGCCTGGATGCGCACGATTCGGTTTCAGGCCAGTTTTCCTTTTCACAATATAACTACAGCGGCGCCGGCTATTCTACACAGAGCAGCGCTGCGCTATTCAGCGTTACTCGCCAGTGGAACCAGAAACTCACTACGACCGCAGCCGCGGGACCGGAGTGGATATCCAGTTCAGGAACCTCCAGTTCAGGCAGTTTAGCCATACCCAGTTCAACGATGCTTTCCTTGAACGCATCGGCCAATTACCGTCTGCGGAACGGGTCTGCCAGCTTGAGTTATTCCCATGGAACCACGGGCGGTTCAGGGTATATGCTCGGGGCGAAAGAAGATAGCGTCAACGGAAATTACTCGCGGCAGTTTGGCAAGAACACGACAGTCGGAGTGACTGGATCGTACACGCGCTCGTCCGCACTCACCGCCGCCGAATTTGTTGCTGTTTGCCCAAGCGGAAGTACTTCATGTTTTTGCCCAAGTGGAGATAATGTCTGTATATTGCAAGTCACTTCCACGCCGGTTACCGACGCAAGATACGGTGGAGTGCAGGCCACGCGAAAGCTGGGCAGATACTTCAATATATTCGCAAGTTACGCGGCCATCGATCAGTCGTCCAATTTGCAGACGCAGATTTCTGCACAGAATCAGCAGTCGAGTTATAACACAAATATCCTCAACGGGATAAATCAGGTGATTAGTTTCGGCATCGGGTATTCGCCGCGTGAAAAGCGCCTCAAGAAGTAACGGATCAAGGAGGATTATGCTCGGGCATCGTGAACTGACTATGCAGGAATACGCGGAGATACTCAAGCGGCGATACCTGCTGATATTGATTTGCGCGGTCCTCTTTTTGGCGGCCAGTATCGTCATCAGCCATTCGTTGCCTCCGGAGTATGTGTCGCAAACGCTGGTGCTTATCGAACAGCAGAAAGTTCCAGAGGACTACGTGAAGCCGGTGGTCAATGAAGATCTGAACGCACGGCTGGCGTCGATGAGGGAACAAATACTGAGCCGATCGCGCATTCAGCCGATCATCGAGCGATTCAACCTATATGCGGACAACAAGGCCACCATGGACGACCGCGTCGATAGGACGCGCAAGGCAATCGGGATCAATCCCATCCCCTCCGGAATATCGCCGCGCGGCATGCCGGGCTTCTATATCACGTTTAAAGCGCAGGACGCGCGCACCGCCCAACAGGTGTGCGGCGAGATAACGTCGCTTTTTATCAGCGCGAATATAAACGCGCGAGAGGAATCCGCCGAAGGCACGACTAGTTTTCTGAAACAGCAACTCGCCGATTCAAAGAGGAACCTTGACGAACAGGACGCCAAGCTTGCCGACTTCGAGCGCAAGTACATCGGCAAGCTTCCCCAGCAGGAATCGTCGAATACAAATACTCTTCAGGCCCTCACGACGCAGCTTGAGTCATCAACGCAGGCGGTGAACCGCAGCCAGCAAAATATTACCTTTCTGGAAACCATGATTGCCCAGCAAACACAGGACGCGTCACGCAGCGATCCGGCCACGGGGACATCAGGAGACACCCTTCAGGCACAGCTCAAAGCCGCCCTGAACCAGGAAAAGGAGATGGAAGCTGTCTACACTCCCGACCATCCGGACATGGTTGCTATCAAGCGGAGAATTACCAATCTAAGGGCGGAGATAGCGCACGGCGCGGCCGAACCAGTGAAGGCAGATACAACAGCCGCCAATCCAACAGACTCGCCGCAGCTTCGGCAGCTCAAGACTCAACTTACCATGGAGCGGCAATCGTTGACCGCCACCAAACAGCAACAGGCCCACCTGGAGCAGCAGGTTCGCAGCTACGAGGCGAAACTTGAGTCAAGCCCGATGATAGAGGAGGAGTACAAGCAGATTACGCGCGACCACGATACCGCAGTGCAGTTTTACAACACCCTCCTGACCAAGATGAATCAATCGTCCATGGCCACAGCCCTTGAGCATCGCCAACAGGGCGAACAGTTTAGCGTGATGGATGCCGCCAATCTTCCGGAAGCACCCACCTTCCCGAATCATCTCAAGTTTGCGGGAGGGGGTCTTGCATCCGGCCTGGCTCTGGGACTGCTGCTCACCGCGCTGCTCGAGTACCGCGATAAATCCATACGCAACGAGAGCGACATTTTTGCTTTTACCAAGCTTCCGACACTGGCGGTTGTCTCCTACATCGCTGTTTTGGATACTCCCCGCGCGCATCTTAAACGCGGAAAACTTTTTTCTCGAACGTCCAAACCCATTGAAAGCGCGTCTGGATAGCCATGTACAAATCTTACTTCGGTCTTCGCGTTCTTCCTTTCGGAGCCAGTCCAGATCCGCGGTTTCTCTTCCTGAGGCCGCAGATCAGGGAGGCGTTTTCTTGTCTGCAATATGGCATTACGGCGCGCAGGGGCTTTGTGGTTTTAACGGGAGAGGTGGGAACGGGCAAGACAACTCTGCTCAAAACCGTTCTTAACACATTTGCCACAGGGCGCATAGCGACGGCTTACGTCTTCAATCCGCGCCTGGATGTGCTCGATTTTTTTGAATTTATACTTACCGACTTCGGCATTCCGCCCACAACACGGACTAAGTCAGCGATGCTTTTGCAACTCAATAGCTGGCTTATTGAGCGTTATCGCGCTCATCAGTTATGCGCCATCGTGGTTGATGAAGCCCAGAATCTCTCCTGGGAACTTCTCGAGGAGATACGCTTGCTGACCAACCTCGAAACCTCATCCGAGAAGCTGGTGCAGATTGTTCTATCCGGCCAACCGGAGCTGGAGGAAAAGCTGTACCATCCGAGCCTCCGCCAGCTGTGTCAGCGCATT
>Ga0326727_10016763_pt1 | contig 15372 bp, 11 predicted proteins | sample MB2enrmetagenome_FD_207643 | JGI IMG/M metagenome (GOLD analysis project Ga0326727, IMG submission 207643) | Lab enriched peat soil microbial communities from McLean, Ithaca, NY, United States - MB29MY | ecosystem: Environmental > Terrestrial > Soil > Wetlands > Peat | place: USA: New York... | reverse complement strand
TCACCGGTCCGCTGGAGCCCACCAATGAGTGGTACGCCATCGCCAAGATTGCGGGTGTGAAGATGTGTCAAGCATATCGTCGCGAATATGGGTTCAACGCGATTTCCTTGATGCCGACCAACCTCTACGGCCCCGGCGACAACTTCGATTTGCAGAATTCTCACGTGCTGCCGGCGTTGATCCGCCGTTTCCATGAAGCCATGGTTCGAGGCGACGAGAGCGTGACCGTCTGGGGCACCGGCACGCCGCGGCGCGAATTTCTCCATGTGGATGATCTGGCGGACGCCGTGGTGCACTTTTTGCGCTGCTACGATGCCGAGCCCATGGTCAATATCGGCTGGGGCCAGGACGTGACCATTCGCGAATTGGCCGAGCTCTGCATGTCGGTGATCGGGTACGGCGGTCGTCTGGTCTTCGATGCCACGAAGCCCGATGGCACGCCGCGCAAGCTCCTCGATGTGTCGCGACAGACGGAGCTGGGCTGGCAACCGCGAATCCCGCTCAAAACCGGTATCGAACGAACCTATGCGTGGTTCAAGGAACACTCGGCCGACGGGTACGCCGTGACGCGGTCAACTGAGCTCTGACCGGTGCGTTATCTGCATTAACTCGCTGTAAACTTGCGCGGGTTACGGTGACTGACCGGATAAATTCGGTACACTGCACGACACGGACAGCAATAAAATCCGTGTGAACGGCGAAAATGAAGGGATTCGCTGGCACAGGGGGGTGTGTCAGGGAGGCTGAATTTGGGTTCAATGACCTTGGAAACAACTAGCGACTTTGCGCGCCAACTCGTAGATCTGCCGGGGCCTGTCAAGCGGCTCATCGCGATTTGCTCCGATTCGGTCATGATGCCGCTGGCGTTGTGGGCGGCCCTGAGCCTCAAGGCCGGCAAGCCGGTCTTCTCCATCGCCGACTGGCCTGCCTATGCGGCCGTCGTTGCCGTCAGCACGCCGATATTCGTGCGCATGGGCCTGTACCGCGCGGTCATTCGATTTCTGGGGCACAAGGCCGTGTTCGCGGTCGCCTTAGCGGTGTGTTTGAGCGGCGTGCTGCTCGGCTTGCTGGGATATTGGCTGAATATGGCGGCCCTTTCCTGGAGCGTCGTAACGATATACTCCTGTCTTGCGCTGCTGTACGTGGCGGGCTCGCGCTTCGTGGTGCGCTACTACCTGCTCAGGCACTACATCCAGCCCACCGTCGCCCGAGTGGCCATCTACGGGGCGGGTGATGCGGGTGCGCGCCTCTCCGCCGCGTTGTCCACCACCCGGGCCCTGGACCCGCTGGTCTTCGTCGACGACAAGAAAAGCCTGCACGGCCGGATGATCAACGGCATCCGGGTTTACCCGCCCGAACAGCTTCCGGCGTTGATCAAAGATCGCAATATCGATCGTATCCTGCTTGCCCTGCCGTCCCTGACGCGCCGCCGGCGCCGGGAAATCTTGAGCGAGTTGGAGCCGTTGGGCGTGCACGTGCAAACCGTGCCGGAATTCGAGCAATTGGTCACCGGCGCGGCGACGGTGGGAGACATTCGCGAAGTGGACGTGTGCGATTTGCTGGGACGCGATTCGGTGCCGCCCAAGCCGGTCCTGTTCGATGCCTGCATCCGCGATCGCGTGGTCATGGTGACCGGGGCCGGCGGCTCCATAGGCTCGGAGCTCTGCCGGCAAATCATCGGCCTGGCCCCGAAGCGGCTGATCCTTTTCGAGATGTCCGAATTGGCCCTGTACAACATCCAGCGCGAGCTGCGATCCTTCGCGGATCAGCATTCGCTGACCGTGGATCTCGTGGGGCTGATCGGCAACGCCCATCACAAATTCCGATTGCGCGACATCTTGCAGGCTTACCGGGTGCAAACCGTCTATCACGCGGCCGCCTACAAGCATGTGCCCATCGTCGAACAGAATGTCATCGAGGGCATACACAACAACGTCATCTCGACGTGGTATGCCGCCGAAGCGGCGCATGAAACCGAGGTGGAGACTTTCGTCCTGGTATCGACCGACAAGGCGGTTAATCCCACCAATGTCATGGGCGCCACCAAGCGATTTGCCGAAATAGTCCTGCAGGGGCTGCATCGGCGCGGCAGCAAGACGCGGTTTTGCATGGTGCGTTTCGGCAATGTGCTGGCCTCCTCGGGTTCGGTCGTCCCCCTGTTCAGCGAGCAGATCAAGGCCGGCGGGCCGGTCACCGTGACCCATCCCGACGTGATCCGCTACTTCATGACCATCCCGGAGGCGGCACAGCTCGTGATCCAGGCGGGCTCGATGGCCGAGGGCGGCGATGTATTCGTGCTCGACATGGGCAAGCCGGTACGCATCGGGGATCTGGCGCGGCGGATGATCCACCTGATGGGGTTGACGGTGCGCGATGACCAGCATCCGGAGGGGGATATAGAGATCGCCTACACCGGCCTGCGTCCCGCCGAGAAGCTCTACGAGGAATTGTTGATCGGCAACAATGTCACCGGCACCGAGCATCCGATGATTCTGCGAGCCATCGAGCATTCGCTGCCCTGGGAACGCGTGCAGTCCGCGCTGGAAGAGATCTTGGTGGCCATGAGCCGATTCGATTGCCAGCGGGCGCTGCAGCTGCTGGGCGAAGTCGTCGAGGAATACAAGCCGGCGCCCGAAGCGCATGATCTGGTGTCGGCGCGCCAGACGGCCATGGTCAGCGACGACCGCAAGGTCACCAGCCTCAAATCCCGGCGCATTGTCAGAAACACCGGACCCACCGATACTGCCCATTCTTAGCGGGCATCCGCGCAATAGCGAGTTGTGGGCGTGTCAAAGGCAAGCATTCTAGTCACCGGCGGTGCCGGCTACATCGGCAGTCACGTGGTACGCCAATTGGGCGAGGCCGCTGAAAATGTCGTCGTCCTGGACAACCTGGGCCGCGGCTTCAGGCAGGCCGTGACCGCGGGCGAACTCATCGTGGGCGACGTGGGCGACTATGGGCTGGTGTCGCGGCTGCTGGCGGAGCACCGGGTCGATACCGTCATGCACTTCGCGGCCCATACCATCGTGCCCGAGTCGGTGGCAAAGCCGCTCAAGTACTACGGCAACAACACCTGCTGCACGCGCACGCTGCTGCAGGCCTGCCTGGAGAATAACGTCAAGAATTTCGTCTTTTCGTCCACCGCCGCGGTATACGGCATGCCGGAACAGGGGTTTGCGGACGAGGAGACGCCGACGCGCCCCATCAATGCCTATGGCACGTCCAAGCTCATGAGCGAGTGGATGCTGCGCGATGTCGCCGCCGTGAGCGACCTGCGCTATGTCGCGTTGCGGTATTTCAATGTGGCCGGATCGGATCCCGGCGGCAGGATCGGTCAGGCGACACCGGGGGCCACTCTGTTGACCAAGGTGGCCTGCGAAGCCATGGTCGGCAAGCGGCCGCACGTGTCGGTTTTCGGCAGCGATTACCCCACCCCCGATGGCACGGGCATGCGCGATTATCTGCACGTGGAGGATCTGGCCGCCGCGCATTTGAACGCGCTCGACTATCTGCGCGCCGACGGCAGGTCGGCGACGCTGAATGTGGGTTACGGCCACGGATACTCGGTACGCGAAGTGCTGCGAATGGTGGAAACCGTCGGCGGCAAGCCGCTGGTCATCCGCGAGGAGGGAAGGCGTCCCGGCGACCCGGCCTATCTGGTGGCCCGCGCCGACCGCATCCGCGCAGAACTCGGCTGGCGGCCGCGATACGACGATTTGGCGGCCATCGTGTCCCACTCGCTGGCCTGGGAGCGAAAACTGCTGCGAGAGCCTTGGAACTGACGGCGCGGTTCGAGCCGCACTTTACTTGACCCCGCAAAACCGCTAGTCTTTCGCGTACTTTTCCCAGTTAAATCAGAATATTACACATGCGAATTACGATTTTCGGCTCAGGCTACGTGGGCCTGGTGACGGGCGCCTGTCTGGCCGATGCCGGCAACCACGTCGTGTGCGTGGACGTCGACGAGCGCAAGATCGCCATGCTCATGCGGGGTGAAGTACCCATCCATGAGCCCGGCCTCGATGAAGTGGTCAAGCGCAATTACGACGCCGGCCGCCTGCACTTCACCACCAGTGCCGAGGAGGGCGTGCGGCACGGGCTGTTTCAATTGATCGCGGTGGGCACCCCGCCGGACGAGGACGGCTCGGCGGACCTGCGATATGTGCTGGCGGTCGCGAACTCGATCGGCGAGCACATGACCGAGTACAAGGTGGTGATCACGAAATCGACCGTACCGGTGGGTACCGCCGACAAGGTGCGGCAGGCCGTGGGAGCGGCCCTTGCGGCGCGGCGGGCGAGCATCGAATTCGACACGGTCTCGAACCCGGAATTCCTGAAGGAAGGGGCGGCCATCACCGACTTCATGAGGCCGGACCGGGTGGTCATCGGCACGGATTCGGAGCGTGCCACCGAGCTGCTGCGGTCGCTGTACGAACCCTTCACGCATAATCGCGACCGCATGATCGTGATGGACGTGCGCTCGGCCGAGCTCACCAAGTACGCGGCCAACGCCATGTTGGCCACCAAGATCAGTTTCATGAATGAGCTGGCCAATCTGGCCGAACACTTCGGCGCCGACATCGAAGCGGTGCGCCAGGGGATAGGGTCGGATCCGCGCATCGGGTATGCCTTCATCTACCCCGGCGTGGGCTATGGCGGGTCGTGCTTCCCGAAGGATGTGCAGGCCCTGAAGCGCTCGGCGGACGAGGTGGGCTACGAGGTCAGCGTTCTGTCGGCCGTGGAGCGCGTCAACAACCGCCAGAAGCACGTGCTGTTCAAGAAGATCAAGGCGCATTTCGGCGATTTGCGGGGCAAGACCATCGGGCTCTGGGGCCTGGCTTTCAAGCCCAATACCGATGACATGCGCGAGGCGGCCAGCCGTGTCCTGATGGAGGCTTTGTGGGCGGAGGGCGCCAAGGTGCGCGCCTATGATCCCGTGGCGATGCCCGAGTGCCTGCGGATCTACGGCAAGCGGGCGGACCTGGTCCTGTGCAAGACCAGCCCCGAGGTGCTCGAAGGCGCGGATGCGCTCGCCATCGTCACCGAATGGCGGGAATTTCGCAGCCCGGATTTCGACGCCATCAAGAGCACGCTGCGCACGCCGGCGATATTCGACGGCCGCAACATCTATGACCCCGCCCACATGGCGAGCGCCGGCTTCAGTTATTATGCGATCGGCCGCGGCAAACGTCAGGTGAGCGAATCGTGAGCTCGTTGATTCCCGTGATTTTATCCGGCGGCGCCGGCACGAGGCTCTGGCCGCTGTCGCGGGAAATGTATCCCAAACAATTGCTGGCGCTCACCGGCAAGCACACCATGCTGCAGGACACGGTCACGCGCCTCTCGGGCATTCCCGGCGCCAAGCCGCCCATCGTGGTGTGCAACGAAGCGCACCGGTTCACCGTGGCGGAACAGATTCGGGCCTTAGGAGAGCAAGCGGCCGCGATCTTGCTGGAACCGGCCGGCCGCAATACGGCGCCCGCGGTCGCGCTCGCGGCACTCAAGGCGCTGGAGATCGACCCCGAGGCCATCCTCGTGGTGGCTCCCGCGGATCACGTGATTCGCGATGCGCGCGCCTTTCAGGCGGCGGCGGAAACGGCGGCGCGATTGGCCGAGCACGGCAAGCTCATCACCTTCGGCATCGTGGCCCATGCGCCGGAGACCGGATACGGCTATATCCGCCGCGGCGAGGGCCGAGGAGAGGGCAACGGTCCGGCCTACCCGGTGGCGCAATTCATCGAAAAGCCGCCTCTCGACGTGGCGGCACAGTTCGTGGCATCGGGCGATTACTTCTGGAACAGCGGCATGTTCGTGTTCAAGGCCGCCCGATATCTCGCGGAGCTCGAGGCCTTCGCCCCCGACATTCTGGAGGCCTCTCGCAAGGCGTTTCAGGCGGCCAGGACGGATCTGGACTTCGTGCGCATCGACAAGGCCGCATTCGATGAATGCCGCAGCGAGTCCATCGACTACGCGGTGATGGAGAAGACGCGCGACGCGCTGGTCCTGCCGCTGGATGCGGGCTGGAGCGACGTCGGTTCCTGGTCCTCGCTGTTCGACGCCTTGCCGGCCGACGCCGAGGGCAATGTGTTGCAGGGCGATGTCCTGGTGCACGACACCCATGACTGCTATGTGCACTCGACCAGCCGCTTGGTCGCGGCCGTCGGCATGGACGATCACGTCATCGTCGAGACCAAGGATGCCGTTTTGGTGGCGCCGAAGGGGCGCGTGCAGGACGTGAAGGACCTGGTCGCCAAGATCAAGAAATCCGGGCGCAGCGAATCCTCCCTGCATCGCGAAGTCTTCAGGCCCTGGGGCAGCTACGACAGCATCGACAACGGCGATCGATTCCAGGTGAAGCGCCTGTCGGTCAAGCCGGGCGGGGTGCTGTCGCTGCAGATGCACCACCATCGCGCCGAGCATTGGATCGTGGTGCAGGGCACGGCGCGCATCACCTGCAACGACAAGACCTTCCTGCTGTCGGAGAATGAATCGACCTACATTCCCATCGGCGCCACGCATCGCATCGAGAATCCCGGCAAGATGCCCCTGCACATCGTCGAGGTCCAGTCGGGTTCCTATCTGGGTGAAGACGACATCGTGCGATTCGAAGACAACTACGGCCGCCAAGGGACCAGTACTTGAGCTCGATCACCTGCTTCAAGGCCTACGACCTGCGGGGCCGGATTCCCGCCGAGTTGAATGACGATGTGGCCTACCGGGTCGCGCGCGGCTATGCACAATTTCTCGCCCCGAAACGCATCGTCGTGGGGCGCGATATCCGGCTGTCGAGCGCCGGTCTCGCCGATGCGGTGTGCCGCGGCCTGACCGACAGCGGCGTCGATGTGTACGACATCGGCGTCTGCGGGACGGAAGGGGTGTATTTTGCGACCTTCGACGACAAGGCGGCGGACGGCGGCATCATGATCACCGCCAGCCACAATCCGCCCGACTACAACGGCATGAAATTCGTGCGCGAGCAATCCAAGCCCATCAGCGGCGACAATGGCCTGCAGGAGATTCGCGCGTTTGCCGAGCGCGCCGACTTCCCCGCGCCGGCGCGCGCCGGCACGCGCCATCGCATCGATACCACCCGGGCCTATGTGGCGCATCTTCTGTCCTACGTCGACATGAGCAAGCTCAAGCCGCTCAGAATCGTGGTCAATGCCGGCAACGGCGGGGCGGGCCTGATCATCGATGAACTGGAGCCGCATTTGCCCTTCACGTTTGTGAAGGTGCATCACGAGCCGGACGGCCATTTTCCGAACGGCATCCCGAATCCCATGCTCGAGGAGAACCGGGCCCCCACGGTCGAGGCCATCCGCCGGCACGGGGCGGATTTCGGCGTCGCCTGGGACGGCGATTTCGACCGCTGCTTCTTCTTCGACGAGAAGGGCGCTTTCATCGAGGGATACTACATCGTCGGGCTCCTGGCCTCGGTTCTGCTGCGAGGCCACGCGGGCGGCAAGGTGGTGCACGATCCGCGCCTGACCTGGAACACCATCGAAATGGTCAAGGCGAACGGCGGCGTGCCGGTGCTGTCGAAATCCGGCCATGCCTTCATCAAGCAGCGCATGCGCGAGGTCGACGGCGTCTACGGCGGCGAGATGAGCGCGCATCATTACTTTCAGCGCTTCGCCTACTGCGACAGCGGCATGATTCCCTGGCTCATCGTCGCGCAGATCCTGTGCGAGACCGGGCGACCGCTTTCGGGACTCGTGCGCGATCGAATCGGCTTGTTCCCGGTCAGCGGGGAGCTCAATTATCGGGTTCCCGACGCCAAGGCGACCATCGCCGCCATCGAGGCGCGCTATGCGCCGCAGGCCGTCGCGCTGGACCGCACGGACGGCGTGTCCTTCGAATTCGCGGACTGGCGCTTCAATCTGCGCAGCTCCAATACCGAGCCCCTGATACGGCTCAATGTCGAGGCGCGCGGATCGCAAAATCTCATGCACGAGAAGACCGAAGAGCTGCTGGCCGTGCTGAGGTCCCAGGGCGCGGTCGCGGCGGATCACTGAGCCCATCGGCATGGCGCCCAGCCCCAAGCTCAGCGTGGTCATTCCGGTTTACAACGAAGAGGCCGTGTTGCCGACGCTGTTTGCGCGCCTGTATCCGGCGCTCGATGCCCTCGGCATTTCGTATGAAGTGGTGTTCGTGAACGACGGCAGCAAGGATCGCTCGGCCGCCCTGCTGCGGCAGCAGTTCCAGCTGCGGCCGCGCCATACGCGCGTGGTGCTGTTCCATGCGAATTTCGGCCAGCATTCGGCCGTGATGGCGGGTTTGGCGTACGCGCTCGGGGAGTACGTGGTCACGCTGGACGCGGATCTGCAGAACCCTCCCGAGGAGATCGGCAAGCTGGTCGGCATGCTCGATCAGGGCTACGACTATGTCGGCACCATCCGCCAGCAGCGCCAGGACTCCTGGTGGCGACGCTGGTTCTCCAAGCGCATCAACAAGCTGCGCGAATGGATCACGCCGGTGCGCATCACCGATCAGGGCTGCATGATGCGCGGCTATGCGCGCTCGGTGGTCACCGCGCTCAACCAGACCCGGGAGGTCAATACCTTCATTCCCGCGCTGGCCTCCTTGTATGCCATGAGGCCCACCGAGGTGCCCATCGCTCATGAGGAGCGCTTCGCCGGCCGCTCGAAGTATTCGATGTACAGCTTGATTCGCCTGAACTTCGATCTGATCACCGGCTTTTCCGTCGTCCCGCTGCAGCTTTTTTCCATGGCGGGCATGGCGGTGGCCCTGCTGTCGGCCCTTTTCGTGCTCTATCTGTTCCTGCGCCGCCTCATCGTGGGCCCGGAGGCCGAAGGCGTGTTCACCCTGTTCGCCCTGGTGTTCTTCCTCATCGGAGTGGCCTTGTTCGGCATCGGCTTGCTGGGCGAGTACGTCGGGCGCATCTATGCCCAGGTACGCGAGCGGCCGCGCTATATCGTGCAGGCGGTCTTGGAGGCGGATGGCGTAGACCTTGCCGAGACGACCCCGGCCATGGAGCCGTTCCAGCGCAGCGAGGCCGCTCCCCGGTGACGCGCGCCGTGGTATTCGCCTACAGCGAGGTCGGTGTTCGCTGCGTGCGGGAGCTATTGGCGCAGGGCATCGAGATCGCGTTGCTGTTCACGCATGCCGATGACCCCGGCGAGAGCCGGTGGTTCGGCAGCGTGCGGCAGCTGGGCGAGGAGCGGGGTCTTCGAGTGGAGACACCCGACGATCCGAATAAGGCCGAGTGGGTAGAAGAGGGGAGGAAGGCAAAGCCCGATTTTCTGTTTTCGTTCTACTATCGGCATCTATTGAGTTCCACGTGGCTTACAGTTCCCCGCCTTGGTGCTTTGAACATGCATGGCTCCTTGCTGCCTAAATTCCGCGGTCGGGCACCGGTGCACTGGGCCATCATCCGGGGGGAGTCCGTGACCGGCGCCAGCCTGCACTACATGGTGGAAAAGCCGGATGCCGGCGCGCTCGTGGATCAGCAGTCGGTGCCGATTCTGGAGAACGACACGGCGCTCGACGTGTCGCTCAAAGTGGCCGATGCGGCCGCGCAGGTGCTGCGGCGCAGCCTGCCGGCCCTGGTGGCGGGCAGCGCGCAGGCGCGGCCGCTCGACCTCGCCCAAGGTTCGTATTTCGGCCGCCGCCGGCCGGAGGATGGGCGCATCGATTGGCGGCAGAGCGCACGTGAGATACACGACCTGGTGCGGGCCGTGGCGCCGCCGTTCCCGGGCGCCTTTACCGAGGTAAACGGGTGTAGGCTTGCAATCCTTGAAACGCGCGTGGATGCGCGACCGGCGCAATACCCGGCCCAAGCGCCCTGTCTGTATGCTGCGGACGGCGAATGGTACGCGGACTGCGCCGACGGGCGCCGGCTGCGGATCGCGCGCCTTGCGATCGATGGCAGGCCCGTGACGCCCGACGCCGCGCCGCCGGCCCTGGCGCACCGGCCGCTGGCACTGGTGTGAACCCGGCGCCGGCCTGAAGATCAAATCTGGACGCTCGCGCAGCGAGCGCCTAACGAACGGGGTCGCCTCGACCCCGTCAACAGTTGCGCGAAGCGCATGAGTAGCTGCGCGAAGCGCATGAGTAGCTGCGCGAAGCGCATGAGTAGTTGCGCGAAGCGCATGAGTGGATGCGCGAAGCGCATGAGTAGCTGCGCGAAGCGCACGAGTAGTAGGGGTTTATTTTGAAAAACGTTCTCATTCTCGGGGTCAACGGCTTCATCGGCCATCACCTGAGCAAGTACATCCTGGCCCATACCGACTGGCATATCTACGGCATGGATCTGCAGTCCGAGCGCGTCGCGACGCTGCTCGGCAATCCCCGCTTTCATTTCGTGGAAGGCGACATCACCATCAATCTGGAATGGGTGGAATACCATGTCCGCAAGTGCGACGTGGTTCTGCCGCTGGTGGCCATCGCGACGCCGGCAACCTACGTTCGCGAGCCCTTGCGGGTGTTCGAATTGGATTTCGAGGCGAACCTGCCCATCATTCGACACTGCGTCAAGTACAAGAAGCGCGTGGTCTTCCCCTCCACCTCGGAGGTCTATGGCGCGAGCAAGGACCGGGAATTCGATCCCGACACCACCGAGCTGGTCCTGGGTCCCATCCACAAGCAGCGCTGGATCTACTCCTGCGTGAAGCAGCTGCTGGACCGCATCATCTATGCCTACGGCCAGCAGGGACTGCAGTTCACCTTGTTCCGGCCCTTCAACTGGATCGGCTCCGGCCTCGACAGCATGGATGATCCCAAGGAGGGCTCGTCGCGCGTGCTCACGCAATTCCTGGGACACATCGTGCGCGGCGAACCGATCAAGCTGGTCGACGGCGGCAAGCAAACCCGCGCGTTCACCTTCATCGACGATGCCGTCGAGTGCCTCACCCGCATCATCGACAATCCGGACGGCATCGCCGACGGCAAGATCTACAACATCGGCAATCCCTACAATTCCTACTCCATCCGCAAGCTGGCGGAGATGATGCTGGAAATCGCCCTGTCGCGGCCGGAGTACGCGCCCACCGCGCGCAACACCCGGCTCGTCGACATTTCGGCTCTCGACTACTACGGCAAGGGTTATGCGGACATCCCGGCGCGGCTGCCCTCCATCAAGAACACGACGGAGGAGCTCGGCTGGACTCCCAGGACCGACATGCGTGCCGCATTGACCGCCATCTTCGACTCCTACGCCCAGAGCCTGCCGTCGGCGTCGGCGCTGCTGTCGAGCGATGCTTGAGAGCGCTCGCATCGGCCTGAAGGTCGATGTGGACACCCTGCGAGGCACGCGCGAGGGCGTGCCGCGCCTCATGGCGCTGTTCAAGAAGCTTGGGCTGGATGCCACCTTTTATTTTTCCGTGGGGCCCGATAACACGGGACGCGCCATGCGCCGCGTATTTCGCAAGGGCTTTGCGCAGAAGGTCGCGCGCACCTCGGTGCTCAAGCATTACGGTTTGAAAACCCTGCTGTACGGCGTGCTGCTGCCCGGACCGGACATCGGTCGAAACGCGGGTGCCGTGATGCGCGGCGTGCACGATGCAGGATTTGAAGTGGGGCTGCATACCTACGATCATGTGCGCTGGCAGGACTATGTGGCCAAGGCCACGGCGCCCTGGACGCGAGCGGAATTCGAGCGCGGCCTCGAGGCCTTCGAGAGAGTGTTCGGCTTCCTGCCGCAATCGCATGCCGCCGCGGGCTGGCAGATCAATGCCCATGCGCTCGAGCTCGAGCAGGAATACGGCCTGCGCTACGCCAGCGACACTCGCGGCGGACCGCCGTTCTTTCCGGTGCTGGCGCGGGGCATCAGTTCCTGCCCCCAGCTGCCGACCACCCTGCCCACCTTCGATGAGGTCCTGGGTGTCGACGGTGTCGATGAATCGAGCATCGCGGATGCCGTATTTCGCCTTTCTGCCGCGGCCGCCGCCGGCTCCGCGGACGATTTGCAGGTGTTCACCTTGCACGCCGAACTCGAGGGCGGGCTGCTGCTCGATTCCTTCGAATCCCTGCTGGTGAAATGGCGGCAGTCCGGCGCCTCGATCATGCGCATGGCCGCAATTCATGAGCTCGCGATGCGCCGGCCAATGCCCGCTCGAACCGTGGTCATGGGCCAGGTGGCGGGACGGTCCGGCCTGCTGGCGGTGCAAGCGCCGGGCGCGGCGGACTCGCCGGGTGGAACAAACGGGCGGGGCGTCACGGACGGGCCGAGCGCGGCGGCGCGGACGTGAGCGAGCCCTCGGCGCCGGCTTCCGGCGAGCGGTGGGCCTACGGAGCGTTGGCGGCGCTGCTGGCCCTGCTGTGGCTGGCGACGCTGGCCACGCGGCCGCTGTTCAATCCCGATGAAGGGCGCTACGCGGAGATTCCCCGAGAGATGCAAAGCGGCGGGGACTGGGTCATTCCGCATCTGAACGGCCTGGCCTACATCGAGAAGCCGCCGCTTCAGTATTGGGCCACGGCCTTGAGTTTTCGGCTCCTGGGGACGAGCGAGTTCGCGGCGCGCCTGTACTGTGCGCTGACCGCGCTGGGCACCATCCTGCTGGTGTGGTTCGCGGCGCGCCGGCTTCAGGGGCCGGACGCCGGCTGGCGAGCCGCATCGGTATTGTCCGGCATGCTGATGTTCGTGGTCCTGGGCCAGCTGCTGACCTTGGACATGAGTCTGACGTTCTACATGACCTTGAGCCTGACAGGCTTTCTGCTGGCGCAGCAAACGGCGCAGCCCCGCCGTTGGATGCTATTGGCCTGGGCGGCGGCCGGCCTGGGCGTGCTCACCAAGGGGCTGGTCGCCGCGGCGATACCGGCGGCCGTGCTGATTCTGTACAGCGCCTATTCGCGTGACTTCGTGCCCTGGCGCCGGCTCCACGCGGGCCTGGGCCTGCCGATATTCCTGGCCATCAGCGTGCCCTGGCACTGGCTGGCCGCGCGGCGGCTGCCCGATTTCCTGGAGTTTTTCTTCGTCCATGAGCATTTGGCGAGGTATCTGACTCCCATTGCCGATCGCCAGGAACCCTGGTGGTTCTTCGGCGGCGTTTTCCTGGCCGGCAGTGTGCCGTGGACCCTGCCGGCATTGCGGGCGCTGGGTGGCGGCTGGCGCCGGCGCGCGACCGGCACGACCGGCACGACCGGCACGATCGGCGCGGCCGGCGCGGCCGGCGCGGGCGCCTTGACGGGCGCGGCCGGCGCGTTCCAGCCCGGCGTATTCCTGTGGATCTGGGTGGTCTTCATCGGCGTCTTCTTCTCGCTGTCCGACTCGAAGCTTATGCCCTATATTCTGCCGGCCATGCCGGCGCTGGCCCTGCTCGTCGCGGCCTTGCCGGAGAAGGCGCTCGCGCGCGATTTTCGCTTCACGGCCATGCTCACCGTGATCGCCGGCGTTGGACTCGGATTGGCCAGCCTGAACTGGCCCAGCGTCGTCGCATCGTCGGATCGCAGCGCGTACTTCGTGCTGCTGGCCGGACCTTTGGGCCGGATTGCGCTGCTGCTCGCGGTGTCGGGCGCCTTCGTGCTGGTGCGCTGTGCGCGCAACGCCACCCGGGCGGGCCTGTTCCTGGGTGTGGGCTGGTGCCTGGCCTGGCTGCTCCTGGTCCGCGCCTCGGTAGTGGTGTCACCCATCTATTCGGGGGCGAGTCTCGCGGCCGCGCTGCCCGACGCGGACCGAGATGCGCCTCTCTACAGCGTGGGCACTTACGATCAGTCCCTGACGTTTTATGTGCGGCGAACGGTCACGCTGGTGGGGTATCGTGGCGAATTGGATTATGGACTGCGGCAGGCGCCAGGCGCCGAGATTGCCGATGTGGCGGAATTCGTTCGCCGCTGGTCGGCGCAGACCCGGGCTTTCGCGGTGATGGAGAAAAGCATGTTCGATGATCTGAAGGGCCGCGGCGTGCCGATGCGCCTGGTCGCAGCGGACGCCACTCGCGTATTGGTCGCGCGGCAATGACTTGGATTACCTGGGTGCTGATCCTGACCGGTGTGGGCTTGAACGCCGCCGCGCAGCTGCTGCTCAAAGTGGCCACCCGTCCGCTGGCGCATTTTCAGCAGTTCAGCGCCGACACCCTCGGCAACGCCGTGGTGATCCTGTTCAAGAGCCCGCCGTTCTGGGCCGGCATGGTGTGCTACGCGGCCAGCGTCTGCGTATGGGTGGCTGCCTTGTCCAAGGCGCCGGTGAGCACCGCCTATCCGATGCTCTCGCTGGGCTACGTGGTGGTCGCGGTCGTGTCGGTGCTGTGGCTGGGCGAGAGCATGGGGCCCGCCAAGGTGCTGGGCATCGCGTTGATCTGCGCCGGAGTGATTCTCGTTTCCAGGAGCTCCATATGAAGTCTTTTCTGCCCTTCACCCGTCCGACCATCGATGCCGAGAGCATCGCGGCCGTCGCCGATGTATTTCGATCCGGTCAATTGGCCAGCGGGCCCAAGGTGCAGGCATTCGAGGCCGCGCTCGCGGCCTATGTGGGCGGTGGCCGCCATGTGCGGGTGATGACCTCGGCCACGGCCGGCCTGGAGATGGCGTTGGAAATCGCCGGCATCGGCCCGGGAGACGAAGTCATCGTTCCGGCCATGAGTTTCGCGGCGAGCGCGAACGTGGTCGCGCGTTTGCGCGCCAAGCCGGTGTTCGTGGACATCGATCTGCACACGCGCAACATGGATCTCGGCCGAGTGCCCGCCGCCATCACGGCGAAGACGCGCGCCATCATGCCCGTGCATTTCGCCGGACTGCCCGTGGACATGGATGCGCTCTATGGGCTGGCGGCCGAGCATGGGCTGCGGGTGGTGGAAGATGCGGCGCATGCCATCGGATCGCGCCATGCGGATAAGCCCATCGGCGGCTTCGGCGATCTGGTGGTGTTCAGCTTTCACCCGAACAAGAACATGACCAGCATCGAGGGCGGCGCCATCACCACCGGCGATGCCCTGGCCGCGGAGCTCATCGAGCAGTACCGATTCCACGGCATCAAGCGCAATGCCGCCGGTGAAGTCGATGTCATGTTCCCGGGGGCGAAAAGCAATATGCCCGACGTGTCGGCGCAGCTCGGCATCGATCAACTGCGCCGCCTGGACGGGTTCAACGCGCGGCGCCGCTCGCTGGCCGCGCGCTATTTCGAGGAATTCGACGGCTTCCCGGGTGTGGTGCTGCCCGCCCGCGGCGATGCGGGCCATAGCTGGCACATGTTTCAGGTGCTGATCGATTTTCGGGCGCGCGGGATGACGCGGCTGGCCTTCCAGAAAATCATGGCCGATCGCGGCATCGGCATCGGCGTGCATTATCCGAGCATCCCCAGCCTCAAGTACTATCGGGACCAGGGATATCGCGAGGAGGACACGCCCGTCGCGGCGCGAGTCGGGCGCGAGACCGTCACCCTGCCGCTGTTTCCGGCCATGAGCGACGACGATGTGG
>Ga0326727_10016761_pt1 | contig 15372 bp, 14 predicted proteins | sample MB2enrmetagenome_FD_207643 | JGI IMG/M metagenome (GOLD analysis project Ga0326727, IMG submission 207643) | Lab enriched peat soil microbial communities from McLean, Ithaca, NY, United States - MB29MY | ecosystem: Environmental > Terrestrial > Soil > Wetlands > Peat | place: USA: New York... | reverse complement strand
GGTCACGCAGCGTGGCGGCGTCGGGCGTGAAGGCGGTGAAGGTGTGCACGCGCCCCCCGCCGTGCACGGCAAGCGCCACGTCCAACTCGCCCGGCAGCGCCTTGACCAGCGCGTCCGTCACCCCCCGGAGCGGCCGCCCAGGCGGGCTCGCGTGAGGCGGTGGCGTCCACTGCGAACACCAGGCGCGGCCGGGGCGGCGGGCCGGTCTCCGCCGGCGGCTCGGCGTGGCCCAGCGCTGAGCGCAGTGCCGCCGGCGCGGCGGCGGCGGCGACGACCGCGGTGCTCGCCATCGTCCGCAAGCGTGCCAGCACGCCGCTGCTCCGCGGCGGCGGCGGCGGTTCAGCGTCGGGAACCAGGACGAAGTTTGGCTTGTCGGTCATCGCCGTCCCCGGTTCATGGGTCGGCAATCTTAGCTCAAGGGCGGCTGGTTGTCGCTTTATGGAAGTTGTTTGTCCAGAGCTGGGGAGGGAGGCATTCCATTAGCAGGTTGCCGGCCAGGAGGGGCGGCTGGGCAGCCCATCGGAGGAATGTCGGGTTGACAAACTCTTTTCGGCACGCCGAATAGCGCTCGTGCGGACGGGGGCGAGTGATGCGTGACACGATGGATGCTGCCTCGCCGGACCGCCGGCATCGTCTGCATCTCCCTCTTCCGTATCTGCCGCACGGGCTGGTCACGTTTCCCCGCCGGCTGTTGCCGTGGATCGAACCCTGGTTCCTGGCCTATGCGTGCCTCGGGGTCGTGCAAGGGGGCATGCTGCCGGTGCTGTTGCCGCTCTCCGCGGGCGGCTCGACGCTGGCCGGGACCATCGTCGGCGTGATGAACCTCGCCGGCCTGACGGCGCCACTCTGGGGCCACCTTGCGGATAAGCGCAGACTGCACCGGCAGATTCTTCTCGCCGGCATGTTCGCCGCGCTGGTCGCGCTGGTGCTGATGCCGGCTCCGCTCGGCCTACCTTTCAGGATCGCACTCGCGGCTCTGCTCGGTCTCGGCTTCGCCGCGGCGAATACCGTGGCGAACATGTTCATTGTCGAAGTGCGGCCGCCGGAGGAATGGGACGCGCGCATCGGGGCCCTGCAGGCCATTGGTGCTGCGGGCCAGGTGGCGGGCCTCTTGCTCTCGGGGTTCATCGGCGGGAGGTATGCGCTCGCCTTCGGGGTTGCGGCCATGCTCGTCGCGGCGGCGGTGCCGACCGCCTGGCTGACGCTGCGCGGCGTTCATGTTCCCACACCGCGCTCGGCGGCAACGGCGCACCCGCCGGTTGGCGGCGAGGGATGGGCCGGCTCGCCGCAGCGGCACTTTCACCTGCCGACGTTGCACGGCCTTGCCGATTTGTGGCGCGAGCTGGAAATGCCGTTCGCTCGCCTGCTGATCGTCTGGTTCGTTGCCTTCGTCGCCATCAGCGCGGTGCTGACGATGTTTCCGCTTGCGCTCATCAGGGAATTCGCCGTTTCGACGGGAGTGCCGGCCACCACCTATGCGTTCGCGGCGGCCGCCAGCCTGGGGTGCTATCCGCTGGCCGCGGGCATGGCGAGGAGACGCGGGGTGCTGCTCGTGCTGCGGACGGGATTCATTGGCCGCGCGGTCGCGATCGCGATCCTGGCGGGGGCGTTCCTCTCACCGGCCGGGGGGCTGGAGATTGCGCTTTGTGGGTTCGTCGTTCTGGTCGTCGCCTGGCCGCTGTTGGGTGTCGCCGGCACGGCTCTCGCGGCGGAACTGGCGCCCGGCGAGAAGGGGGAGGCGCTCGGCCTGTACAATGCCTCTTCCTCGCTCGCCAGCGCGGCCGGGGCGTTCCTTGGCGGCCGGGGGATGGCAACCGTCGGCTACGGGGTGGTGTGTGCCGCCGCCGCGGCTGTGGTGGCGATTGCGGTCGCGTTCTCGGTTGGCTTGCGGCAGCAGAAGGCGGACGAGCGAGCGTAGATACTCAGGCGGCTGCCCTGACGGCGGTCAGGAATTGATCGACGTGGGAGCGTAGCTGTTCGCCTTGCCGGGACAACTCGCCCGCGGCAGAGAGCACCTGGGCGGATGCCGCCCCCGTCTCGCCGGCCGCCTGCGTGACCCCGGCGATATTGCTGGCCACTTCCCTCGTACCGGCAGCGACCTGCTGCACGTTGCGGGCGATCTCCCGGGTCGCCGCACCCTGCTGCTCCACCGCCGCGGCGATGGCCGTGGCAATCTCGTTGATCTGGCCGATAATCGCGCCGATCGATTGGATGGCGGCCACGGTGTCACGGGTGGCGTCCTGCATGGCGGCGATCTGGGCGCTGATTTCCTCGGTCGCTTTGCCGGTCTGGTTGGCCAGGCTCTTCACCTCCGAGGCCACGACGGCGAAGCCCTTGCCGGCGTCTCCGGCGCGCGCCGCCTCGATGGTGGCATTGAGCGCCAGCAGGTTGGTCTGGCTGGCGATCTCCTTGATCAGGCTGGTCACCGTGCCGACCTTTTGCGCCGCATCGGCCAGGCCCTTGACCAGCGCATTGCTGCGTTCGGACTCGGCGGCCGCCTTGGCGGCGATCGTCGAGGAGGTGCCGACCTGGCGGCTGATCTCGCCGACCGACCCGGAGAGCTCCTCCGCCGCGCTGGCCACACTTTGCACGCTGGCCGAGGCCTGCTCGGAGGCGGTGGCAACGGACGCCGACTGTCGTGAGGTCTCCTCGGCTGTGGAAGCCATGGACGCTGCCGTCGCCTGCATCTCGCTGGCCGCCGCGGACACCGTGCTGACGATGCCGCCGACGTTGGCCTCGAACGCGTTGGCGAGCTGCGCCATGGCGCCCTTCTTTTCCTCGCGCGCCGCGACCAGCTCCGTGATGTCCTGCCAGAAGCTTAAAATGATCTGGCGACCGTCGATCTGGACGGGTACCAAGTTCAGCTGCGAAGGGAATGTACTGCCGTCGGGCCGCCGGTGCACCCACTCGAAGCGCGCGTGTCCCTCCTTGAGAGCAATCGCGATTTTCTCTCCGAGAAAGTCGGCCGATCGGCGACCGTCGGGCAGGAACTCCGGCGCCAGGTCGCTCGGGCGGCGCGACAGGATCTCAGCCTTGTCACGGCAACGAAGCAGTCGAACCGCCGCCTCATTGCAGGCAAGAATCTCCTTCTCGTTCACCACCAGGATGCCATCGATAGTTTTGTCGAACGCCATGCGAGCAACGGACGCTTCCCAGCTGTCAGCCTGCCTTTTGGCGAAGAACCCCATCACATTCCTCCAAGAATCAACGCGGCCATATTTCAGAGTCACGTCGATACCAGAAGGAGATTGACGGTAGATGAACACCGTTGCGGTACTGGCTGCGATTGGATCCCCCGAAACTTCGGTCCGACGCAGCGCTGCCATGCCGGCAGCTTCGACCGCGGCTTAGTGGCTGCGACGCGGCGAATGGCACTCGGTGGATCGCTGACTGGGCGGCCGCTTTCAATATGATTTGCGCGCTAACGTCTTGTTCACCCTGCTCGGGGCATAGTCTGGATCTGCGCGTGTGCCTTCACCCGTCGCGCGAAGGCGCGCGCCGGACCTGGCGGGGTCGAGGGGCGGAACCCCTCGCCTTTCAGCGATGCCCCGCCCCGTGCCCCCCGCCCAGGCGGCGCGGTGGCCCAGCGCCATGCGCTCGCGCACGCCGATAAATCTCCCCCACCGCTGAGCGAGGGGAGCCGCCGTAATGGTGGGGCGGGCTTACTCTGCCAGCACAAAATGTTGCTTTGCCGCGCGTTGCGATGGCGGATTGCATCCGCCCTACGCCTGCTGGCTGCGCACCGCCTGCATGCGGGACATGGAAGGCTCCGTAGCCGATCGCCTTCCATAACCCGGGCCGATTGACTTGACAGCACCTGTGTGTCCTCCCAGGGTGCGGGCTGCCGCCGATGTTGCCTGGGCCGACCACCGTGTTCGTGGAGATCGCATGCGGAGCGATCGCCGGGACCGACCGGTTCCGAGGTTCGCCTGATCCGGAGCCATCAATGGTCCCCAGTCATGCCACTAACGGGTCCGCGCGCAATGGCCGGTGCTGACATCCGCGAGCTTGCCGAACTTGCCCTGCTGGATCGGGCAAGATGGCGTCACCTTGGAAGCTTGGCGTTTCCCTATCTCATGTTTGCGCCCGCCTTCGTCCTGATCATGGGGATATCGGTCGTCCCGATCAGCTATGCCATCCTGCAAAGCTTCTTTCGGTCGCCGACCTTGTCACTTGGCCGCTTCGTCGGGCTGCAAAACTACGCGGATTATCTGTTTACCAGTAACGGCATCGGTTCCATCACCGCCTCATTGATCTTCGTCGCCGGAACCGTGTTGATCGCCATGCCGCTCGGCTTCGCTCTCGCCGTCCTGTTGTCGAAACCAATTCCATTCCGCGGATTTCTCCGATCGGTGCTGATCATGCCGTGGCTCGTCTCGAACCTTGTCGGGGGGCTGCTGTGGGGGTGGATCGGCAATCCCCAGTACGGGCTTATCCCGTGGCTGCTGGCACAGATCGGCGTTGTCCTGCCGAACACCATCAGTAATCCCGTTGGCGCCATGGGAGCCGTGATTGTCGCCAGCGCGTGGGCGGCTTTCCCTCTCGTCATGGTTTTCGTACTGGCGGCCATTCAGACGGTGCCGCCGGAACTCAAGGAAGCCGCGCAGATCGATGGCGCCAGCGCCTGGCAGCACTTCTGCCATGTGACGTTCCCCCTCGTGCGCAACACCACCATGGTGGCGCTCATTCTCACCTCGCTGCACGCCTTCAAGAGCATCGACATCGTGCTGGTCATGACCGGGGGCGGTCCCAACGGCGCAACGGAAACGATGGCATTGCGCGTATTCAACGAGGCCTTTCGGCTGCTCAACCTGGGTGTCGGGTCGACGGGGGCGATCATAATCTTCGTGATCAACATCCTGTTTACGTTGGCTTTCGTGCGGGTTTTGCGAACGGAGCACGGGGTATGAGGGTTCGCATCGAGCCGGGTTCGGGACGCCGCCTGCGGCGTACCCGCCGATATCTTGGCCGCGCCGGCCAGTTGCTTTTTGCGTGCGGGGCGGTTGCGTTTGCCGTCGGGCCTATTCTCTGGGCAATCCTGACTTCGCTGAAAACGCCGGCCGAGATCGCGGAGTATCCTCCGACACTGCTGCCACAGACCTGGACTTTGGAGAACTACGTCGGCGCGGTGTTCGAGAACGCGCATTTCCTTGGCTATCTGTGGAACACCACGCTGGTCGTCGTGGTGGTGATCGTCCTGAGCCTCGTCGTATCCACTCATGCGGCGTACGCGGTTGCCCGCTTCACCTTTCGGGGCCGCGATACGCTGATGCTGACGATGTTTTCCACCATCATGATCCCCGGTGTGGCCATTGTCGTTCCGCTCTATATGCTTTCGGTCAAAGTTGGGCTGTATGACACGATCTGGGTGCTGATCCTGGTCTATGGGGCCTGGCTGACACCAACCCTGGTGTGGCTGCTGCGCGGACACGTTGCCGGCATCCCGATTGATCTTGAGGAGGCCGCGCGAACCGATGGCTGCTCGCGGATCGGAGCATTCTACCGCATCACGTTTCCGTTGCTCCGCTCGGGTTTGCTGGCCGGAACCGTACTGGTGTTTGCCAATGTCTGGAATGAGTTTCTGCTTGGGTACAGTCTTGTGCAGTCGGATGAGGCGCGCATCATCCAGGTGGGGATCTATTCGAATCTCACCGATGTGGGGGTAGAATGGGGGCGGCTGACGGCCGGCGCCGTCGCCGCGATCGTACCGATCCTCGTGGCGTACGCCTTCCTTCAGAAGGCCTTTATCCAGGGATTGTCGGCCGGCGCGGTGAAGGGATGAGCGGCGCCGCAGGCTTACGAAAAGCCGGAAAACAACCAACAGGGAGAAACAGGCATGTTTAGGATCCTCCGAAAACTGGTGATTGCGGGTCTCCTGCTGATGCTGCTTCCCCGCGTGTCGACAGCCCAGGGCACGCTTGAGTTCTGGAGCTTCATCGATCCCGCGGGTGACAGTCCGCGCTCGAAAATGGTCGCCGAAGTGATCCGGACATTCGAGCAAAACAACCCCGGCACCAAGGTCCACACAACCATCATGGCGTGGAACCAGATCGACCTCGCGCTTCTCAAGGGTGCACTGGCAGACCGGGTGCCGGACATTGCAATGGTCAATTCGGGCAGAATTCAGCGCGAGATAACCGCCGGGGCGCTGCGACCGCTCGATCCATACCTTGCCCGCCTCGCGGCCTCGGATCGCGATGACCTGATCATTCCGTCTTCGGATATCCGTGACGGCAAACCCTACGGTATTCCGTACGACATCCGCGTCTACGGCTACCACTATCGTCAGGATCTGCTCGAAAAAGCCGGACTGAAGACGCCGACGAGCTTTGACGAACTCGTCGTTGCGGCAAAGAAGATGCAGGAGATGCAAGGGCCGGGCTTCGTTGGCATCGGCATGGGATTCGATCCCTCCGAGGATGGCGCCGAGAAGTTCTTTGTGCCTGCCGTCGTCACACTTGGCGGGCCGATCCTGCACAAGGATGGAACCGCCGATTTCGTCACGCCTGAAGCCATCAAGGTGGTCACCTTCCTGCAAGACCTGGTCCAGAAGGACAAGGTGCTGCCGCTCGACGTCGCCATGATGGGCCCCGATCAGGTGCGTCAGCTGACCGAAGCAGGGCGGACCGGGTTCTATTTCGAGGGTTCCCATTGGCTGCTGTCGCTTCGGGAGAAGCAGAAGCCGGGCGTAAAGCTTGACTTTATGCCGGTTCCGATGTTCAGCGGCGGGTGGCAGCCGGGCATGATCGAAGCATGGAATCTGGCGATTCCGGTCGGTTCCAAGCAACCCGACCTCGCGTGGAAACTCATCCAGCATTGGACGTCGCCGGGCATCCAGCTTCAGCAGGTGGAGAAGGTTGGATACTTGCCGGTGCGCCGCAGTCTCGCCAACGATCCCAGTCTCGCGACACCGGACATGGCGCATGTCCGGATGCTGGTGAAGTTCGTGTCGGACGACGCCCTGAAGTTCAACTGGCCGGAGAATGTTGCCGCGCTGCAGGACGCGCTCGGGCATGCCATCGTCAACGTGATGGCGGGCAAGCAAACCCCCGAGGCGGCGCTGCGGGCGGCTGAAGCCGATTACAACAAGATGCGATAGACGAAACTGCTCCGTTGGCGACGGTTGCCAGCTTCACCGCCCGCCGTCGCCAACGGCCGCTCCCGGCCTGGTCCACCTCTCGATGGTGGCGAAATCGCCGCGCCGTGCTGTCAGTCCCAGAATGGGTGCGTGTGTCTGCGCGTTGGTTCGCCCCATAGCGGGAAAACGCGATTCTTGCTCAGTCTCGTAGCGTATTCCGCCCTACGCGTGCTATCCACTAGGGAGCGGAAAATTTCCGTGCGGTGAGGAACGCCCATGTACAAATATATCCTGGTTCCGGCGACCGGCTCACGGTCGGACGCGAGCGTGTTCGATACGGCACTCCTAGCGGCCAAGCTGTTCGACGCACACCTGGAATTCCTGCACGTGCGCGCTGATGTCAGGGAGCTCGTTATCTCAATGACCGCTCGCGGCATGGCGGGAGCGCCGCCGCAGGGATTGGTCGACCAGTTGGAAGCGGAAGGCACGCAGCTTGAGGTTCAGGCACGCCGGATTGTCGAGGATTTTTGCAGCCGCTGCCTCGTCCCGCTGATGAAGACGCCATCACGGAAGAGAGTCTCGGCTGAATTCACCGTCGAAATCGGCAGTTGGGAAAAGCTGATACCCGCATACGGCAGCTTCGCCGATGTGGTCGTCATTGGCCGGCCACAGCCGGAGCGCAATGTGTCAGTGCTGGAGGTGGCCCTGATGAACACCGGACGACCGTTGCTGGTGGCACCGCCCACCCCTCCGAAGACGCTGCTGGGCACTGTTGTCATCGCCTGGAAGAACACGTTCGAAGCAGTCCACGCGGTCGTCTCTGCGCTGCCACTTCTGGAGCGCGCCGAACAAGTAGAGATCTTAACGATCGTTGAGGAAGACGATCCTCGCGAGCCCAATCTCGATCGGGTGCTGCACAGCCTCTGCTGCCACAACCCAAACACCCATGTTCATCAAATCGCCAATGAACAGCACAAACCGGTGGACATGTTGCTGCAGCAGGCCGAACGCATGCAGGCAAGCCTGATCGTCATGGGCGGCTACAGCCATAGCCGGTTGCGGGAGGTCCTGTTCGGAGGCTTTACGCAGCGCATCCTCTCCGGTGTCGGCATTCCGGTTCTGATGGCGCACTGAGCCGCACGCTGCTCCCCCTGCCCCGCTTTGCTACCGGCCTCGCCGACGCGGGTCGGCGCATCTGGCTTTCTTCGGATCATCGCCGCCGCCGGGCCCCGCGGCTCTAGTATGACCAAGGCTCGCCGCGCTGCAATGGCGGTGGAAAATTCAAACTGCGAAACTACCCTTGGGCGATGGCCTTCACGACGTCGCGCCGGGCGACGATGCCCACCAGCTTGCCATTCTCCATCACGAGCACGCGGTGCACGTTCTCGCTCACGAGCCGCTCCGCCACCTCGCGCAGCGGGGTGTGTTCGGCGACAGTCGTCAGGTCGGTACGCATGACCCCGGTGACAGGCCGGTTCAACGCTCCGATGGCGCCAAGAAAGTCGGGGGCGATTGCCTCGCCCTCGGCCAGGATGTCGAGCCACCAGCGGGTGCTCTTTTCGGCCATTTCATCGGCACGGATCAAGTCGCGTTCCGAAACGATGCCGACGACGCGTCCGTCGGCGCTGACGACAGGCAGCCCAGACACGCCGCGCTCAAGCATAAGCTTCGCCGCTCGCCGCAGAGTATCGTTCGGGTGCACTGTAACGACGTCGCGGGTCATCACGTCCGAGGCGGTCAGGTTGGATGTGGTAGACATGGCGATCTCCTTCGACTTCCCTCGAATACGAGCATGTCGCGGCAGTTCCCTGGCGGTCCGCCTACGCGCCAGTTGGCGCGTAACCGTAGAACCTCACTCTGAGCCGCGCAAAAGAAATTTCTGATTAACGGGTCATCCCCCCGTCTGCGGTGGCATCGACCAACTTCGAAGGAATAGTCAGGCTGACGAGGAAACCAGCCACCAAAGCGCCAGACAGCACGTAGATGCCGTATTGCGTGCTACCGAACGTGGTCACGGCCCAGCCAACCAGGAACGGGCCGAAAAAGCCGCCAAGATTCCCGATGCCATTGATAACCCCACACGCGCCGCCCCACACTTCATTGGCGAACAGCTTCGCCGGCAAAGCCCAAAACACGCCATTATAGGCATTGTGGAACATGCCGCAGATCACCAGGAAGCCAAAGGACACTACGGCGTATTCGCGCGTCTGCACAGAGAGGATGAAGCAGATGGCGAAGCAGATTGGCGGGATGGCGATATAGAGCCGGCGCTTGCCCGACTTGTCAGAGAGATGGGCGATCACGTAAAGGCCCGCCATCGCCGCGAGGAACGGCACAGCGGAAAGCAGACCAACCATGCCCATGCCCTGTGCGGTCAGGTTCTTCAGAATGGTCGGCAACCACATCATAAAGCCGTAATCGCCAAGATTAACCAGGAAGTAGAACGAGGCCAGCACCCATAAATACCGATTCCTGAACAAGGCCATGTAGGAAACGGGCGCGCCGCGAGCCACGACCATCTCCTGCTGGCTGGCGATACGCCCATTGATGTAGTCGCGTTCCTCAGGGGAAATCCACTTCGCTTGATTCGGGCTCTCGTCGATCAAAGGCCACCACAACAGGACGAGAAGAACAGAGACCAGGCCCTCGATAATGAATAAGTAACGCCACCCAAAATACTGAACGAGCCAACCCGAGATAGACCCTGTCACGAGGAGAGCTATGTTTACATTCATAATGAACAGCGCGTTTGCCCTTGCGCGTTCCTCGGCAGGGAACCATTTGCCGATAATAACCAACACCGCTGGCCACACGCCGCCTTCCGCAACGCCGAGGAGAAAGCGCAGCACCAGAAGCTGCCACGCGTCAGTGACCAACCCGGTGAGCGCCGAGATGCTACCCCAGGCAACGATACTACAGGCAATGAATATCTTGCCGTAACCTCGCTCCGAGATGTGGCCGCCAGGGAATTGCAGTACAAGGTAACCGAAGAAGAACACCCCAGCAGCAAAGCCGGCTGTCGCGGCGGTTATATGCAATGACTCGTCCATGCCGCCGGCCATCGCGAAGCCAAAGTTCAGACGGTCCATGAACGCAAAAATATATATGGTCATAACCGGTGGGATGATACGTAGCCACCGCGTATGTGGGATTGCTCTGGTCATTGTCTCTCTCCTCTCATTGGGGCAATCGTGCTGCGCCACCACCATGGTCTCGCCGAGTAGGTTACGCAGGTGGCGTTTTTCCCGACATTTCGCAAATGGGCGGCCCAGCCGACCCTCGTGGCAGGCAACCTACTGCCAGAATGTTCCTGGCTGCAAAGGTCGAGCGACTGGGCCGGCGGCAACGGGCGGAGCGCCGCAATGGCGCCCAGGTTGGTCTGGAACAGACCGCGCGGGACCAGAGTGGTGCCGCGGCGAGGACGGCGCAAAGCACCCAAAAGAATGGGATCAAAGGGCCTCTCGGCCCTTTGCGGGGTCCAGGGGCAGCGCCCCTGGCCTTGCTCGCTCAGGCGGCGCGGTGGCCCAGCGCGCCGGCCAGGCCGCCGATCGCCCGGTCGATCAGTGCGGCATCGTCCGCCGCCGTCAGTTCCTTGCGGATGACCTGCCCGGCGGCCACCCCGGCGATGTCGGCGGCGGTGAGGCGGACCTCGTCCACCGCGGCCTTCTCGGCGGCGGCGATCCGTTCGAGCGCCATCCGCTCGCGGCGCTCGGCGGCCGCCCGCGCCTCGGCCTCGGCGGCGGCGGCCAGGCGGGCGGCTTCGTCCTTGGCGCTGGCGAGCAGCTTCTCCGCCTCAACCAACGCCGCCGCGCGGCGGGCGGTGGCATCCGCCAGCATGGCCTCGGCTTCCTGGCGCAAGCGCTGAGCCTCCTGCAGTTCGGCGCGCACGGCATCCGCCCGCGCATCCAGCATGCCCATCAGCGCGGCCCACAGTCGGCGGCCGAACAGCACGAAGAACACCACGAAGGCGGCGGCCACCCAGGTGCGCTGGTCGGTCAGGAAGCTTTCCGCGTGCATCGGTGGCTCCTTCAGCCCAGGCCGCGGGCGGCGAGCGTGTCGCCGACCGCCGCCGCCACCGCAGCGGTGGAGGCAGGCCGGCCGGTCAGGCGCGAGATCACTTCGGCGGCGGTCTCGGTCGCGACCTCCCGCAAGGCGGACATGGCAGCGGCGCGCGCCGCCTCGATGCGGCCCTCCGCCTCGACAAGTTGCGCTTCCAGGCGGGCGTGCAGTTCGGCGGCCTCAGCCTCCACTCCCGCTTTCGCCGCGGCGACCGCCTGCGCCACCTCGGCGTGCGCCTCGGCGCGCGCCTGGCGGGTCGCCTCGACGAGGTCGGCCACGGCAGAGTCCGAATCCGCCTTGGCCTGGCGCGCCGCCTCCAGGTCGCGGCCGATCGATGCCGCCCGCAGGTCCAGCACATCGGCCACCTTCGGCAACGCCCAGCGCGCCAGCAGGAGGTAGAGCACGGTGAAGATGATGGCCAGCCACACCACCTGGGCGGTGGTCAGCGGATTGCTGAAATCGAGCTGCGGCATCCCCTGCGCCAGGGCGGCTGCGGGAAGGCTCAGAGCCAGGATGGCGGCAAGGCCGACCCGGCGCATCAGAACACGAACAGGATGATGAATGCGATGACCAGCCCGTAGATCGCCACTGCCTCGGTCAACGCGAAGCCCAGGATGGCCAGGCCGAACACGTTGTCACGGGCCGAGGGATTGCGCGCCAGGCTGGAGACCAGGGCGGCGAAGATTTGGCCGATGCCGACGCCGGCGCCGGCGAGCCCCACGGCGGCAAGGCCCGCGCCAATCAGCTTGGCAGAGGCGAGATCCATTTGTCCGGTTCCTTTCCTGATCCCGAGGCCCGGCGGCACAGCCGCCGCCGGGGGGCAACTTGCTGACTAGTGGAGGTGCACGGCGTCGTGCAGGTAAATGCAGGTGAGCACGGCGAACACATAGGCCTGCAGGACGGCGACCAGGATTTCGAAGCCGATCATCACCACGTCGATTGCGAAGGTCAGGGCCGCCGCCGCCCAGAAGATCACGCCGGCGGCGCCGAGCATCACGATGAACGCGCCGAATAGCTCCAGCATCACGTGGCCAGCCATCATGTTGGCGAACAGTCGGACCGAGAGCGAGACGAGGCGCGACAGGTAGGAAATCACCTCGATCGGCACCAGCAACGGCAGCAGCACCTTCGGCACGCCCTTGGGCACGAAATAGCTGAAGAACTTCCAGCCGTGCAGCCTGATCCCCACGCCGGTGACCAGCAGCATGACCAGCACGGTCAGCGCCAGCGTGGTGGCGATGTGGCTGGTGAAGGTGAAGGCGTACGGCCAGACGCCGAACAGGTTGCCGAGCAGGATGAAGAAGAACAGCGCGAACACCAGCGGGAAGAAGCGCCTGCCCTCCGGGCCGATCTGGTCGGTACACATCTGCAGCACAAAGGTGTAGCCAAGCTCGGCCAGCGCCTGCAGCCGGCCGGGCACGATCGCCCGCGGCCGGGCGCCATAGTACAGCATCGCCAGCACCACCGCGGCGGCCAGCACCATCATCAGGTTGGCCTGGGTGAAGTTGACGGAGGCGCCGACGAAGGAGCCCACCGTGTGCAGCTGGAACTGCCCCATGACGTTGATGTCGTGTCCCGCAGCCGCCACTGTCACGCCCTCGTTCCAACAACCACCCGCGACGCGGGCGGTCCGCTACTTCTGCTGCCCGGCCGGCGGTTGGCGCCTCGGTCCCATGAGGCGCCAGACGTTGAGCACGCCCGCTGCCCAGCCGAACAGCGAGAACACCACGAGCAGGACCGGCGAGGTGTGCAGCCACCTGTCGAGCAGCCAGCCGATGCCCACCCCCACCAGCAGAGCGCATACCAGCTCCAGGCCAACCCTGAGGCCGGTGGCCAGGGCCGATGCCCGCTCCGAGGTGCCGAACGACTGCTCCGGTGCGGGATCCAGCCCGTGCCGGCGCCGCGCGGCCTGCAGCCTGTCCTCGAACGAGCCGCCGCCGTCCCCGCTTGCGCCCATGCTCTCCGCCCCAGTGCAAGTCTCCCTGCCGGATTGCGTCGTTCTGCTAGCGACGGTGGGCAGGGGTGTCAAGAACGGTTGAGCTGGCCGCCTGGTTTGCACCCCTGAATAAAACGTGTGAAACTTGTTACCCACCGCGCGGAGGAAATGACATGAGCCGGATTTTCCATCGCTCGCTCCACGCCGAGTTTCCCATCGCCGTCGGCGGGAAGGGCATGATCATCCGGCTCGCGGACGGACGCGAGATCATTGACGGCGTCGGCGGCGCCGCGGTGTCGTGCCTGGGCCACGGCAACGAGCGCGTCGGGGCCGCGATCGCCCGCCAGCTCGGGCGCATCGCCTACGCCCACACCAGCCAGTTCAGCAGCGAGCCGGCCGAGGAATTGGCGGAGGTGCTGGTCGGGCATCAGCCGGGCGGGCTCAGCCACGTCTATTTCTGCGATTCCGGCAGCGAGGGCATGGAGGCGGCGATCAAGCTCGCCCGCCAGTACTTCCTGGAGATCGGCCAGCCCCAGCGCGACCAGTTCATCGCACGGCGGCAAAGCTTCCACGGCGTCACTCTCGGCGCGCTGTCGGCCGGCGGCAACATGATGCGCCGCGCCCCGTACGGGGCGATGCTCAGTGGCGCTTTCCACCATGTCAGCCCCTGCTTCCCCTACCGCTTCAAGGGCGACGACGAATCGGAGGAGCAGTACTGTCGCCGGTTAGTCGATGAGCTGGAGGTGGAATTCCAGCGGCTCGGCCCCGACCGCGTGGCGGCGTTCTTCGCCGAGCCGGTGGTCGGCGCCACCATCGGCTGCGTCGCCGCGGTGCCCGGTTACTTCCGCGCGGTGCGCGAGATCTGCGACCGCCACGGCGCCCTGCTCGTCCTCGACGAGGTGATGTGCGGCATGGGCCGCACCGGCACCATGCACGCCTGGGAACAGGAGGGCATCACGCCGGACATCGAGGTCATCGCTAAGGGCCTGGGCGGCGGCTACCAGCCGATCGGCGCCATGCTGATCCACGATCGCATCGTCGAGGCATTCCGGCACGGCAGCGGGGTCTTCGTGCACGGCCAAACCTATCATGGGCACCCGGTGGCCTGCGCGGCGGCGCTCGCCGTGCAGCAGGTGATCCGTGAGGACGATCTGCTCGCCAACGTCCGCGCGATGGGCACCCGGCTGGGCAATGCGCTCACCGAACGCTTCGGCAACCATCCCCATGTCGGCGACGTCCGCGGCCGCGGCTTGTTCTGGGCCATCGAACTGGTACGCGACAGGGCCAGCAAGCAGGTGTTCGATCCGGCCCTGCAGGTAAACGCACGTGTGAAGCCGGCCGGCTTCGCCCATGGCGTGGCGGTCTATCCGATGGCCGGCACCATCGACGGCAAACACGGCGACCATGTCATCATCGCGCCGGCTTACATCGCCCGACCGCAGGACATCGACGCCATCGTCGAGCGGCTCGGCGCTGCCGTCGACGACGTGTTGGCCGGCCTTCCGACGCAATAGCAATCGGCGCCGGCGAGGCGCTGCCTCGCGCTCCGCCAGGGCTCCGCCCTGGACCCCATTATTTGGTGCCGCGGCGAGGATGGCGCGAAGCGCCCAAACGAATGGGTTCAAAGGGCCTCTCGGCCCTTTGCGGGGTCCAGGGGCGGAGCCCCTGGACGTGCGAGGCGGTATAACTCTCGGAACGGTTTGCTGTATGCTTGCCGCCGCGTAATCCGCCAGGGAGGAGCGCCGTCATGACACCGCCGGAACTGCAGGATTCGGTGCTGTCGCTGGAAGGACGCATTGCGCTCCTGACGCTGAACCGGCATGAGGTGCGCAACGAGCTGACCGGCACCAGGCTGGCGGTGGAGATCGCGCAGGTCGCGGAGTGGATCAATCGGAACGAGCGGGTGTCGGTGCTGGTGCTCACCGGCGCCGGGACATCGTTCTCGGCCGGCGGCAACGTCAAGCACATGCTGGAGCGCGAGCACGGCAGCTTCGCCGGGGACGCCCATGCGGTGCAGGGCAAGTATCGCCAGGGCATCCAACGCATGGCGCTGGCGATGCATGCGCTCGAAGTGCCGTCGATCGCGGCGCTGAACGGGCCGGCGATCGGCGCCGGCTTCGACTTGGCGTGTTTGTGCGACCTCAGGATCGGCTCCACGGAGGCGCGGGTGGCGGCCAGCTTCCTCAGCCTCGGCCTGGTCCCGGGCGACGGCGGGGGGTGGGTGCTGCCGCGGCTGCTGGGCTGGCAACGCGCCGCCGAGCTGCTGTTCTCGGGCCGCACGGTGGAGGCTGAGGAAGCG
>Ga0326727_10016760_pt1 | contig 15373 bp, 11 predicted proteins | sample MB2enrmetagenome_FD_207643 | JGI IMG/M metagenome (GOLD analysis project Ga0326727, IMG submission 207643) | Lab enriched peat soil microbial communities from McLean, Ithaca, NY, United States - MB29MY | ecosystem: Environmental > Terrestrial > Soil > Wetlands > Peat | place: USA: New York... | reverse complement strand
TGGCGCTGATGAGCTGGTTTCCGGACTACCTAGACGCCAACTCCAACGCCCAGGCGTTCTGTGCGAACCCGGATGATTCGGATGCGAGCAAGCTGAAAATCCTCGCCTGGCGCTGCCATTTTTTCGACAAGGAGCTGACCGACGCGGTCGACGCGGCGGCGAAGGAGCTGGACAACGCCAAGCGCACCGCGATGTATGCCAAGATGCAGCGCGAATGCATGGAACGCTCCCCGTTCGCCTTCCTGCTGCAAAGCGCCGAGGTGGACGTGCTGCGCAAGGGCGTGTCGGGCCTGGAGATCGGCGTGCTGCCCGACTACACCCATTACGCGCGCATCGTGAAGGCGTGACGGCCCGGATGCGTAACGTCATCAAGGCATGATCGGGGCGCGGGTGCGTCCGGCGCTGGCGGGGCTGGCCAGCGTCCCGCTGACCCTGCTCGGCCTGATCCTGGTCACCTTCCTGATCGGCCGCGCGATGCCGATCGATCCGGTGATCGCCATCGTCGGCGATCATGCGCCGCCCGACGTGATTGCGCGCGTGCGGCTGCAGCTCGGGCTGGATGATCCGCTGTGGGAACAGTTTTTCATCTACCTGGGCAACCTGTTGCGGGGCGACCTGGGCAACTCGGTGATGACCAGCCATCCGGTCACCGCGGACATCGCGCATTTCTTCCCCGCCACGCTGGAACTGGCGACCGCGGCGATTATCGTTGCGGTGCTGGTGGGCATTCCGCTGGGCGTGTTCGCCGCCGCCTGGCAGGGCTCGCGCTTCGACCACACGGTGCGCGTGATCAGCCTGACCGGGCAGTCGGTACCGGTGTTTGTGCTGGGGCTGCTGTCCCTGCTGGTGTTCTACGTCAAGCTGGGCATCGCGCCCGGCACCGGCCAGCTTGACGTCGCGTATGAGGGCATGGTGCCGCGCGTCACCGGCATGCTGGTGATCGACGCGATGCTGGCGAACGACTGGGATTCGGTCTGGGATGCGCTGGCGCATCTGGCGCAGCCGGCGCTGGTGCTGGCGTATTTTTCGATGGCCTACATCACCCGCATGACGCGCGCGTTCATGATCGAATCGCTGGCCGGCGAATATGTCATCACCGCGCGCGCCAAGGGGTTGTCGGCGGCGCGCGTGCTGTGGCGGCACGCCTTCGGCAACATCGCGGTGCGGCTGATCACCGTGCTGGCTTTGGCCTATGCCAGCCTGCTGGAGGGCGCGGTGATCACCGAGACGGTGTTCAGTTGGCCGGGCATCGGGCTTTACCTGAACGTTTCGCTGTTGAACGCCGACATGAACGCGGTGCTGGGCGCGACGCTGGTGATCGGCATGGTGTATCTGGTGCTGAACCTGCTGGCGGACGTGGCGTACCACCTGCTGGATCCGCGCGTCAGATGAACGTTTTGTCCCGCGAATGGCTGCTGACCGAGACGCCGACCTCGCGCACGCACGCCGCCTGGGTGCGGCGCTACCGGGGTTGGTTGCAGTTGCGGTCCAATGGCCTGGCGATGGTGGGGCTGATCACCGCGCTGGTGATGATCGTGGCCTCGCTCGCCGCGCCGCTGATCGCGCCGCAGGATCCGTCCGCGCAGGACCTCGCCGGGCGCCTCGCGTTCCCCTCGGCCGAGCACTGGTTCGGCACCGATGAGCTGGGGCGCGACCTGTTCTCCCGCGTGCTGTATGGCGGGCGGATCACCTTGGGCATGGTCGTTGCGGTGGTGCTGCTGGTGGCGCCGATCGGCCTCGCGGTCGGCAGCATCGCGGGCTACCTGGGCGGTTTGGCGGATCGCGTGCTGATGCGCGTGACCGACGTGTTCCTGGCGTTCCCGCGCCTGGTGCTGGCGCTGGCGTTCGTTGCGGCTTTGAAACCGGGGATTACCAGCGCGATCATCGCGATCGCGCTGACCGCGTGGCCGCCGTATGCGCGGCTGGCGCGGGCCGACACGCTGACCGTGCGCGGCACCGACTATATCGCCGCGGTGCGGCTGACCGGCGCGTCGTCCGGGCGCATCATCCTGCGCCACATCGTGCCGCTGTGCCTGACCAGCGTGATCGTGCGCGTCACGCTGGACATGAGCGGCATCATCCTGACCGCGGCGGGGCTGGGGTTCCTGGGCATGGGCGCGCAGCCGCCGATGCCGGAATGGGGGACGATGATCGCGTCATCGCGGGCATTCATCCTGGACCAGTGGTGGGTGCCGACCATTCCGGGTGTGGCGATTTTCGCCGCGTCGCTGGCGTTCAATCTGCTGGGCGACGGGTTGCGGGATGTGTTGGATCCGAAACAGCGGTAGTGCGGACGAGCGCATCGTCATGCGCCGGGTCGCGGCACGAAGCGGCGGATGACGCTGCCCCCCGGATCAAGTCCGAGGGCAAGGCTCTTCCGCCCCACGTTTGTTACGCTGGCTCTATATAGGTGACGAGATCGTCCGGGTCGGCCGACGTCACCGCCCGCGACCACAACGCTTCGCCCTCCTGGCGCTTGAACCCCAGCCGGTCATAAAGATCCGCCACCACATCGTTCTTCGGCGTCGGCAGATACTCGCCGGTCAGCCGCGTCACGCCGCGTTCGCGCGCCAGGTCCAGCAGGCCGCGCAGGATGTATTGCTCGGCCGAGCGCGAGAACACCCGGCAGCTCATCAGCCATGAATCGATGCGGAGAGTCTCGTCCTCCTGGATCGCGATCAGCGTGGACACCAGGCCGTGGTCGCCCAGCCGATCCGCCAGCCGGAACGCCAGCACGATCGCGTCGTTGCGCGCCAGGAGGTCGCGGATTGCCGCCTCGGTGTAGCGCCGCGTCGTGACGTTGAACTGGTTGGTCTTTTGTTCGAGTTGCGCGACGCGCGGGATGTCGGCCTCCTCCGGCCGATAGAGCCGCCCCTTCATGCCCAGCCCGGCCAGGAAGCTGCCGATGTCGGTGGCCTGCGACTGTTCGGCGAGCGCGGTCGCACGCGCCGCGTAGGCAGTGGCGCGGCCGAGATCCTCCGTCGTGTACTGCGCGACATCGAACCAGTGCCCAGCATCCAGCTTCTCGATGAACTGCGTCGGGTCGGTGCCGAGTTCCACCACGGCGACCTCGGGGAGTTCCTGGCGGATAAGCGCGCACTCGGCGGGGTTGTCGTCGGCGAACACGAAGCTGTCGATGCCCAGGTTCAGGTCCGCCGCGATCCGCCGCAGCCCGCCGGCCTTGTCGTTCCACGAACACTCGAACGCCGCGAAGTCGGCGCGCTTGAGCACGCTGCCGGCGCCGCTGAACCCCGTCTCCGCCACCGCCGGGCTGTTCTTCGAGCACACCGCGAGCACGATCCCGCGTTCGCCGAGTGCCTTTACATAAGTCTGCCACTCGGCAAACGTCTCCCCCGCGGTCGAGCCGGGGCCGATCGCGATGCCGTCCGCGCCGTCGTCGCCGATCACGCCGCCCCACAGCGTGTTGTCGAGATCGAGCACCAGCACCTTCTTCGCCCGCGCGTTCGCCGCCCGCCAGGCCGCGCGGAACAGCGGGAGATAGTCCGGCAGCCAGCGCGGATCGAAATCGAGCTTTGCCGCGTGCCAGAAGCGGGCGGCACCGAAGCTGCGCGCGCCGATCTCGTGCGCCAGCGCCTCCAGGTCGACGAAATGCACCCGCCCGCGCCCGGCTTCGAGCAGTTTGTCGTTCAGCCGGCGCACCTGGTTGGCGGGCGCGGCGGGCGCGAGGCGCTCGGCGATGCCGCAATAGCGCGCGGCCGGCGGCACCAGCGTGTGCTGGATGATTTTGGTGCCCGCGGCGGCGAGGCGGTCCCATAGTGTGGCGAACAGGTCGGCTTTGGCGTCGAGGGCCGCGTCGGTCTCGGCGGCGGAGGCGCCGATCGGCAGGGGGGCGATCAGGTCGCGCCAGGTGGGCGCGATCACGGCCAGGTCCGGGGCGAAGCGGTAGAGCGGCGAGGCGGGGTCGAGGATTTCCTGGATGTAGGCGCCGAACGGGGCCTGGTAGAGCGCGGGCGCGGTGCCCTCGGCCAGGATGGCGCAGGCGATGGCGCGGGTGAGGTAGTCGGTGGTGACGGCGCCGAGGACCGCGACGCGCTGGCGGGGGAGGGCGGCGGGGATGGCGGCGGGGTCGGCGGTGGCCGCGAGGATGCGGTCCCCGGTCTGGAAGATCGCGGGGAGGGTGGGGAGTGTGGTTAGGAGTTTGTGGCGGAGGGTGAGGAGGGGTGACGCGGATGGTGTGATTTGATCGAGCATTGGGGCCTGTATCACGGTATGGCATGCTGCCGAACTGGATGATAACACATCGCGCTGTCCATGCAGTCTTGAGCAGTAGCTGTCTTTACGCAATCGTGAAGACATTAGGAGTTGTGTATGTCTGAATCTAAATTGACTTCGCGATTTCCTCTCGATCGTCCAGTAGGCTTAGCGTTTCGCCAGTCTTATGCAAGGCGAATCCGTGATGGCTTTATGGAAAAATATTTGGCCGGCGATCATATTTTGGATGTCGGATACCGAGGTGGGGACCCGAATGCCGTTCCTATTACGGAAGCAGCTATTGGAGTAGAACTTGATTATCCCGGTTACGACGGTACGCGTCTCCCGTTTGGCGACGAAAGCCAGGACGCCGTCCTCGCAAGCCACGTATTGGAACACATCCCCGATTATCGAACCGTCCTGGCCGACTGGTACAGGGTCCTTCGAGTCGGCGGCTATTTAGTGCTGTTCCTGCCACACAAGTACCTGTTCGAGAAGCGGCCCGACATCCCGTCTCGCTGGGTCGGCGATCATCGCCGCTTTTATACTCCAGCAAGCCTGTTGCGTGAACTCGATGAGTCGTGGCCGATCAACAGCTTTCGTATACGCCACATGGTCGAGAACGATGAGCGATATAATTATGGCGACACAGCGGACATGCCACCACTTGGATGTTTCGAGATAGAATTGGTTGTAGAAAAGATACTGGTACCCGCCTATTCCGAGGCGCTAACATATCCCCCAGCGGTCCGGAGTATGCTCGTCACACTGGACCGGCTCATCATAGGCGTCGTGGCCGAGGCTCTAAAGGGCGGGCCGGCCCAGGAATTGTTTGGTGCGATCGCCGGTGGCACCCGGTATTTCCCGCCATGGCAGCGCCTGCGTGAGCACTTCGTTTATTCGGACTCGCCGGAACTCGATGGGGAGCGAGTAACGGAGGCGGTACTAAAGCGTATAGTGCGTCCGTTGCTTGACTTGGTAGATGTCGACGTCTCAAGTTACGTTGCACTGTGCCACGACCTTGACGACCACAGTGATCCCGCAGGCCATTGGCGAGCGCACGGCTATTTCGAGGGACGAGCGACACGCGATATCAGCCGCGATGTCAGAGATATCTTCGGCGCCGGAGTGCGGGACAGAGCGGCAGGAGGGCAGGTCGCGACCCGACACGGGACTGTCCTGTACTTGGATCCTGTGCACGGCGATCTTCGCCATGGCCAACCGCTGTCGAGCCCAGCGAATATCCATCTGACTCAAGAGGGCGGCATCGCCCGCTTGGTTCATGTCACCCCGGATGGGCAACGACGAGCAGTGTACCAACCCGTATTGGGTAGTGTGCTTGCGCCGCAGGCTGACCCATGCCCGACCGCGTTCGAAGTTGTTGACGTAGGGCGCCACGAGTTTGGTCTGGTTAGAGATGGTCTATTCCTGTGCGCTGAGGATACCGGCCGCATTACCCTGTCGCGTACCCAATTGAGCGCATGGGAGACATTTCATCTAGTTGATGCCGCGCCGAGCTCGCAGGCTTCGGGTGACGACCCGGTGGTGACATCTTAGCGCGTTGGTCCGCGAGCCCAGACCGTCCGCGGACGCGGTAACTCGGCTGATCATGGTAGTTCCAGTGCGCTTGGACGCACCGTGTCATTTCCGGTAAAGGTGGCGAGAATGCCGAGGCCCGACGCTAGGATTGCGACTTTAGGCACGAACGAAAATCGCCCCTCGGCGTCGGTCGTGACACTGCCGAGTGGAATGAAGCCGGCGGTTATGGGCAACGTTCGGCGGCCAAGCTCTCTACTATCCGAACCAAAAAAGATCACCGCCACATAACCGGGCGATCCGTATGCGGCCTGCATTGGCACCTGAAGCGTGTAGTGATCTCCCGGAGTGACGGCGAATCCCGGCGTGTTCGCCATTAGGTGCTGTCCGGGGATGATGACCGCTCGTTGCAGCACAGGATCGGAACGCTCCGAGAGAGCCGCGAACTCGCGCTGCACGACTTGTCCGGAATCGGTGTCGCGGTACGACATCGTACCGATGCTAATTTTGGCGGTGCCCTCGCAGCCACACTCGATGTTTATTCGCAAGGCCAGCAGAGCCGCTACCGCGTCCGCCGGAACCACGCCCGCCAGCATCTGCACGGTTGGAATGGCGGTTGTGCCATTGTCGACCTCGCGAAGCGTAACTCGCACGCCGGCAACTGGCCGCTCGGCGACATCACGTAGGTGCCCGCTTACTCCGTGTGCCGTCCTCTGGAACTTTAGTGCCGTGGGCGCAGCGGCGTAGCGGCGCACGAGATGGGTCATTGTGCCCGGCTGGGTGTCGGGTAGCATGCGGCTAGGTTCCGCTTCCCAAGTCTGTAGAATCGCTTGGTCCGGCACAAGGGCAGGATCAGCCTCGACCGCAAGGAAGCGCTGGGCGGCGTGATCGGTCCAAGCCTCGCCCGTGAGGTCTGTTGCGTCGCCATTATAGACAATTCCCAGCTTTATCCTCGCCGCGTGCAGCCGATCCGCCAGGAGTGCCAGTTGTTGCTGCCACGCGCCGACCCACTGCACATCGGCGTGCACGAACGCCAGTTGTTCTCCTACCGCCGCATGATAGGCTCCGGCCCAGGCGAGGATTTGGTCCACCCAATCAACTGCGTTTGCGTTGGCGATTGGCTCTATGTCACCAATCTGCACCTCCGGAAATACGCGTCGAATATCACGAACCTTCCGGGCTACGTCCTGTGCCAGTTGGTCGAGAGACGAATGACAGGCATGCGGGCCGTTATAGTGATGGCCAAACCACAGAGGTTCATCCATCGCCACATAGTCCAGGCGACCGCCAAGGCGGTAGACCCGGGCCGCGATCCTCGACATGTAGTCCACACCCTCATAACCTTCAACGCCGCCGCAGCCGTCGGAACCACTCAGCATCAGCGCCTCGACACCGAGCGCGATGTGGCGACGATTCAGGTCGAAGAACATCCTCCGCAGATCGTCGTCACCCCCGCTGATGAGCCATTGGCTGGAGGTTTTGAAGACACGCACTTCTCTCGCGGCGGTCTTCCAGGGTGCCCCCTGTTTAAAAAGATCCATATAGTCGGTCGTCGAACTGGGTGACCACAAATGCCGGATGTAGGGATCCACCCCAGCGAGCCAAATCTCCGCGGACGAGGCGGGCGCACAAAATGCAGTCATGATTCCCAATATAAGGGCGATGACGGGATATCGGCCTGCAACCATATGAGACATCGATCGGGTGTTCCGGTCTTGGCTGCGCCAGGGGTCCATGGGACGTGACACAGCCTGGTTCATGTGCTTTATGACGTTGGTTCGCAAACGGCAGAATTCTCGGGTCGAGGAGGCCTTTTGACTTGAGACCTAGGGCTATCCAATGCTCGCAAGGCATAGCATTGCCACCCTCCAAGGGATGGACACTACCCTTGCCGATTAATCTGACATTAAGTAATAACAAAGTTTTATACTCATTACAAAATCCTATTTTAGTAGATCCGCGAATATATTGCCAAAAATCTCATCACGATCGGTCCCAGGGCGACAATCCACAAATTTGTGTGGCGACACGCTTTGATTTCTTTGATTAAATGCGACTTCACGATAACCGACTATCTTTGCAAGCTCCCAAAGCGACTGCCGCGTCAGAACTGACACGTGCCCCCACTTCGTCCATTCGCCAGTATAAACCCCTCGACTCCCAAGCTCGAAATGCGAATGCGTCCGCATCGACTCCGCGAGGCACGGAGTATTGACCCGATGCCAGCTTCCTGGCTTCATTACACGAAGGCACTCAGCTAGAAAGCAGACCTGCTGCTTCTGGTTGATGTGCTCAATGAAATCCTCATGGAATATGTAGTCTACACAGTTATCGGGGATCGGCCACGGGACGTCAGCAAACGGGAAGAAGAACATCTCGTGTGTCTCCCACCGAGGGTCATCCTCCCTCATGCAGCAAACGATATCCAAATTTAGGAACGTCCGCGCGACTGTGTTACCGCAACCTGGGTACAATTTGATTGGCTCGCCTAACCGAATCAGCTCTGCGACTCGATCACTAAACCTCTGTAGTTCTTCCTGGGCAGTCCCGATTTGTCTCACACTATCCTCCATCGACCAAATGTTGAACGCGCTGTTGTGTACCGGCGACCCGCATGAGCATAGGCCGTTCGGAAGAGGTAGTGTAGCTCTTTGCCGTGACACCATGGTTATGTCGTAGAAGCGGTAACCGCCTTGAATGTCTCCCACCAGCTGAGCTGAGAGCGCGACAAGGTCACGCGTCCGTCCGGTTCGGCACAGAGATACAGCCCTTGGTTGCGCAGGCCGAAGCCGCCACCATCAACAGGAACAACATCGAAAAGCTGGGGCGCACCATCAGGCGAAGCGGAATTTATGGCGCCGCCGCCGGGGGCCGGCGGGACCTGGATGGCGTGCAGCGAGCCGTCTACCGCCATGCGTAAGATACAACCCCGGGCACCGTTGACCGCAAAGTATGCGTTTCGCGCGCTGGCACCTACCAGACCATGGCGCAAGCTCCGTGTTGCTATATCGACCATAACGATCGTCTCGTGCCATGTCGTCAGGTACTGCAACGGCACCCGTAACATTTCCACAGGAACGCCGTCGGAAAGCGGATCGTGTGCGCCGTGGTCCGGGGGGGGCTGAGACAATGTCTTCGCGCTACGGACGGTAGCGCTCGCCTGGGAACCATCGAGCAACGCGCTAACCGGATGCAAGGACAATTCATGTAAGATCAAACTCAAAGGGCGCTCGTCAAGCGGGCGAAGTGGTGATGCCAGCACGCAGGCGTCTGGTTGCAGCAGCGTGAGTCTGAGCGTGGGAGCGCTGATGATCACCTCGTGGGTTAATGGGCACCGCAGCCGCTCTCGTCCTTGAATTTTGCTTTGGTGAACGATCGTTCCGTTTGCCGAGATAGCCACCCGCTGCGCCGAAGGCCCAGGCGGATCGGTATAAGCGGATATATCAAGAAAGATGATAGCATCGGTGGCCGCCACCGGTCGTTCCAATTCCAATCGGCTCTCGGGACCATGAGCGGGCACGCCGCGCTCCTCCGGAGGGTGCCAGCCATCGCGCAGCATTGCATTACCGTCCGCGTCACTACCGAAGGTCACCGACAGTTCGGGTTGTCCTGCAAAGTAGCGCAGGGCCGCCTCGATCGTTCTAGTTGATTGACTCAGCTCGTTGTCATACTCGAGCGAGAAGGCGAGAGCGCGGCCATTTTCTCCGATTGTCTGTGCTACGCTGTCATGAGCGCGTAGCCACTTTATCTTCTCTACCAGATCCGACATGTCAGACATTATTGGAACAAAGTTAAGCCAGGGCCTCAATTTATCATAATACCATTGACGATAACCGTAGCGTGACGCTATCTTCAGGACAGGACTCCCGCTCAGCAGCTTGTGAAATAGCCCCGGCCAAGCATTGGTATTGCCATCTATGTCGATCTGATATTTGTATAGGCCAAATTCCGTAACGGCAACCGCTGCCCGCATCAGTCCTGCTGCCTCTATCTCCCTGACGATCGATTGATTTGAAACCTGAACAATCCGCGATATCCCGGTGTCCATGAGGTCAGGGTGTGCAAGCCCGATTTCGCACAATCGAACCCGCGGCAGGGATGGCCATCCCACTGAGCGGTCTACAATGTGGCCAGTCGTTGACCCGCGCCAGAATGCCAATCCGTGGCGGTCCCCCCAGGGAACCATCTTATCGCTGAACTGCCGCTTTAATTGCGTATATCCGACCGATGCGACGAACGCATTGTCCGGCACTAGGAATACGTCAGAGCGATTGCTGCACATGCCTAAACCAGGCCCCAGTGCCTCATCCCAGTTGTTGAACAGAACCGAACCATTCTCACCGCGCCAATTCTGAATGTAATTCGAAAACAATGGGAAAATCCATGCAAACCAAACAGCGGGGACGTGAGGATGACCCAGCCGGTAGAGCCAGGGGCCAAAGGTAAAACTTACTGCTTCCGGCAGACAAACATCCCACCGGAATCTGCCTGTTTCTGGGCCTGTCTCTTCAACACGAAAGTCGAGACCGCAGCTCAACTGATACTTGATCTTAAACATGTTCCCGACCAGACCTAGCTGTCCAGTGACGATTGCTGCTTCCAAAAGTGGGATGAATATCGAATTATGTATCGGGTACAGCTCGGCATGCTCTTCCATCGCGCTCAATACGATAGTCTCCGCCATCGCCAGGTCGCCACCAGCAACCGCTAGTTGGGCTTTGGCCAGTCGTATCTCTATTGGGTGATCGTATGGCTTTTCACCAGCTGCCAGCCTTTCCAGTTCCGCAATCTTTGTCGGGGACCACGGAATGAGAAATCTTGGAAGTCCGTTTAGTTGCATGGCATCATCGACCTATTAGGAAAAAGCCACATCAGATACGATCGAAATACTTTCAACACCGATACCGTTCGCCCGCCGATCAAGTATTGCACCCCCGGACTGCTCGAACGAAGATCGAGGTGAGTCAAGGCGAATGTCCAACCGCCAATAAGGTTCCCAGCGCAACTCGGGAGGGATAGGGACCGTGAACGCTTGCCGCTGATCATGAGGCGTAAATATGATTTCCCTCAGACTGCCACCGAGGCGGAATTGTACAACCAGTCGTGGAAGATTGACTGAGACGTTAGAGCGCGCGATAATCTGGATGCCTCGTGGCCCGCTATGACGTAAAGCTGGATCACTGCGCCGCGGGTTTTTCAAGAAGATCGTCGCGCGCCGCCGAATACTCCAAACGCCCCAGCGCTCGATTTCGGCCCACCCTTCGCCAAGCACGACACCTCGCATGGCTCGGAGTCGCCGCAACTCACTAGGCACTGCCCCTCCGATCTCCAAATCGCCCGTCCAGTCACCCAATTGGTCAAAATAAGCTCGGACGAAATCCGGAATATCGTGTCGCAGCAACTTTGGTGTGAGTGGGGCCAGAAGGAGAGGTACCGCGGACTCAAGGAATTCAGACGGCGATGACACATCGAATGAAAACACCAATTCAGAAGCACTTTCCGCCGTTCCCATATCGATCACAGAATAATAGTAGACTTCTACCTTCGTGGCGTAGACAAATAGCTTTCTGAGATCACCCGAAGACACAATATCCGAGATTCCACTGCGCAATGCGAGCACGTAACCAGCCAACTCACAAAACGGCAGAAGAACATTGAACGGAATGAACACAGGCGTTGTTCCATCTACCGGCCTCTCCTCGCCGGCTACCGATGTAAAGACCCGAAATCCGGCCGTTCTGGCGTAGGTTGCAAAAGTCGCGAGGTGCTCGTTAGCGGACTGGGGTGAGGATTGTGCATAGGGGAATAGAATAACCGATCGACCGGTCACCAATCCGACGGATCTGGCCAAAACTTCCGCCTCCCGACACATCATGTCGGTGATCGTCGGAAGCTCCAGTGGCGCCCTAGAAGGAATTCGCAGTCCCATTTTAGAAAGATCGATATAGCTCAGAGGCGGCGTCGTTGGGGCGGCCATGAGGTTGAAAGGTCCGTAGGTGAAATGCGTGGGATGCAAGTAAATCAAGTTTCCATGTGCAAATTTATTTGCACCACGAGATTGGCACCACGCCCGAAGCTCATCCGGCGATACGTCCGCTAATTCGGGTGCTTGATGCTCGGTCTCAAATATGCCCGGGAACATTAGTAAGATTGATGCATGCTGCTTCGATGTCACGATGATCGTCATCGGCTCCCAGTTCGCAACCATACGCTTAAACGGCTCCATGAGCGTGAGGCTCATGTAGAGATCGCCGTTTTTTAAACCTTTGGTCGTAAATACCCACACTCCATCCCGGGAGACTTCACGCCATAGATCATCCAAGATTTGAAAGCTCCGTGGATCAGCCAAGGCCGGCGTTTCCTATGCGACTGTCGTTGCTGAATGTTCCTCTCGCCATGCCGCCTTCCTTCAACGTCGGATAATGGTTCCCGCCGAGATGGTTCGGTCCCAGAGTGTATCTAACCAGTTTTAAGTATACTACTGCATTTTTCACGATGATCTCCTCGGTGCCCCATCCACGCACCTCCAGAACAAGGTATCCGCAAGGTCGATGAATACATTGCGCGTCAGGTTCTGCAACGAAAAATATGCGACATACGCGCGCAACTCGTCCGCGGCCACCACGCTGATGTCGCGTGTATACAGCACCTCTTGCGATTCCCAGATTAGCAGGTTCACCGTTTGCAGGCCATAGAACGCTTCGGTGAAGCTGCTGGCCTTCGCCGAGACGTCACGATTGGTGACCTTGTTGTTGATCGAGGAGAACCCACGCCGCGCCTCGGCCAACGCCGCGATCATCTCCCGCACCTGCGTGCCGGCCAGTTCCGCCGCCGCCTCCGGCTTGCCGTAATGGTGCTTCAGCTTCCAATACTTGATCGTCAGGATCGACAGTCGGTCGCAGAGCAGGCCCACCGTGTTCAGACCCACGGCGCGATCGGCCGCCGCGTCGCTGTCGGCTCCGGCGGCATCTTCCTCAGCGCCAGCGTTCATGGCCAGCACTGCGTCGTACGCCGCGATCGCATCGGGTCTTGCCGCCGTCACTGCCGGCTCCAGGACTTCGGATAAATACCGCATAAGCTGTGGTTCGCGCGGGATTGGCAGGCGATCGAAGATGTCCGAGGTGGTGTCGAAGATACGTTCAAAGATCCTGGTGCGAACATCGGGGCTCATCGCGGCAAGTCCTTGCGCCTGGGCTGACGGTGGCGTTGGGCGCGGTCATCCTGCTCACCCGTGTGGGTCATACGCGTGCGGCGGGCGAGACGCCCACGGGTTGGAATTTTACGCAGCCGGGAAATGCCTGCGATAGAGGTCGAATGCCCGGATTGCACGGCCTGGCAAATAGGCCGTGAGCGCCTCCGGATCCGCTTCCAGATCGCGCACCAGGTTCAGGTTGTTCTCATACCCCAAATACTCCAGTCGCATGTCCTGCACCAGGTCATGCACATTGCGCTGCTGGTAGACCGAAGCCTTGCCGAACACAACGCGGCGTCCCTTGGCCTGCACATAGTAGGCCGCCCAGATATCGTCCATCCGCCCAATCAGCGGACACAGGAAGTAGTCCCGCAGCATCGAGCCTACCAGGAAGGTATTTTGCGAATTGAATGGTGCCGGCTTGTTTGCGGCGATCGGGAAATATCCAGGATCGAACTTGCATTCCGGCGCGTGCTCCATGCGGCATATCGCGTCGATGTCGGGATCGCCGTTCCAGAAATCCGCCTGAACGTCTACGTGGATCTTCCGCCTCTCGATGCGGCTATAGTCACGCTTCGCCAGCAACTGCAGCGGATAGCCGCGGTGCCACAATTGAGGATGATTTGTCGCGCCGACCGGATCGAACGCGGGTAAATCGGTCTGGTAGTAATTGACCTCCACCTCCCGTCCCACCATCAGATCCTTGCCCCACCCCTCGATCGGGATGTTGTCATCATCAATGACCGCCACCACGTCCGCGCCCATGTCGTGCGCGACCAGCAGACCAAAGTTCCGTCGCTGTATGCAATTCCAGCCGATCGCATCCGACAGCGCCTTGTCGTATTTCTCCTGGTCCTCCGGGCTGTAATAGATGCCACGCGCCAGTTGGTAATCTTTTGGCGTCTTCCGATCGCCCATCACGACCAGCGTCCAGTCGTCCATCGCATCGAACCGCCTAATGGCCTCGGTCGGCGGATTGATGGTTGTCGTGACGATAACTTGTTTCATCTACGGAATACCAATCTGGTGGCGTGAAGAGATGATGAATTAGCGACGGCGTGTCCGCAATCCGTTGACGCCGAATCCACCCGTTGATGATTGCCGTTCCTCAACCAGAATCGATCTAGGCTTCCACGTAGGATGACCGGCGACGAGTATTTCTGACATTCGATTCATGGAGGGTACCTATACAAGATCGCTGCAAATAGCCATGCGGGGTACGACCGGTGATCAAATCCAGTCAACTATTTCCCATCATCACCACCATGGGTTGTCACCGCGTATAAACCAGAAACCCCACGATCGCGTCCAGCATCGCCTGCGGCTCGTCCACCCGGATCGAGTGACTGCTCTCCTCGAACACCCGCAGGTCCGAGTGCGGGATCAACTGGTGGATCTCCTCGGAGAACTCCGGCGGGCAGATCCAATCGTGCCGCCCGGCCAGGATCAGCGTCGGCGCGGTGATCCGCCCCAGCTCCGGCCGCAAATCGAACCGCCGCAGGAACCCCGCCGGCCCGAACGCCCGATTCAGCGGCTCGGGCGCATACACCGTCCGCGTCCGGCCCACCGCCGCGGCGGCCGGATCATGCCGGCGCGCATACAGCGGCCCCATCACATCATAGTACTGCCGCAGCTCGTCCGCAGTGTGGAACCCGCCGTCCCACAGCATCTCGCACACCCGCTTCTGCATGCCGGTGCCGCGCTCCTCCAGGATCTGCTGCGCCCGCGGGATGAACCCGCCATGCGCGGCGGTCACGATCAGCAAAAGGTGCGAGACCGCGTCGGGATACCGCGCCGCATGCGCCATCGCCACCATCCCACCATATGATGTGCCGATACTGACGATCTTCCCCAACCCGAGGTGTTTTCGAAGTGCCTCCATGTCCTCGACGTTCTCGTCCAGCGTGTAGGTCGCCGGGTCCGCCGCGTCCGACCGCCCCTGGCCGCGATGGTCGAAATAGACCAATTGCATACGCGCCGACAGCGGGCTCATGGACGGCTTGAACCCGCTGTGGTCGCCGCCCGGGCCGCCATGCACCAGCATCGCCACCGGGCGCTCGCGCATCGTCCCACCCTCCGGCACCAAACCGGCCCCCTCGACGTCGAAATACAATCGTGTGCCGCGCAACGCCGCGAACATGCCATCGCCTCCAACCGCAACCTGCGCTTCAGTGTCATCCATGACGCGCCGCTTTCCCAGCCCCACTGCGCTGGACACCGCCCGGCGCGCCCGGCCAGACTGCCCCCCTCGCCACCGTCCAAGGACACCCAACATGAGCGGCACCGACCGCGCCCCGCGCCCGATCGCCACGATCGGCTTCATCGGCCTCGGCGTGATGGGGGAGGCAATGTGCGGCCACCTCGCCCGCCGCTCCGGCCGCGTCGTCCTGGCCAACGACCTTCGCCCCGAGCCCTTGCAGCGCCTGGCGGCAT
>Ga0326727_10016759_pt1 | contig 15374 bp, 18 predicted proteins | sample MB2enrmetagenome_FD_207643 | JGI IMG/M metagenome (GOLD analysis project Ga0326727, IMG submission 207643) | Lab enriched peat soil microbial communities from McLean, Ithaca, NY, United States - MB29MY | ecosystem: Environmental > Terrestrial > Soil > Wetlands > Peat | place: USA: New York... | reverse complement strand
AGAAGGCCGGCAGTATCCTCTGGAAGCCAGCCGGATCGCTCGATTGCACCGCTTCCGGGCCCAGCCGCAGCTCCAGATTGTCCCGGTAGGCGTCCATGAACTCGGCCGCAATCGGCGCCGAGCCGACCAGCACCAGCCGATCCACGCGCTCCGGATGCGCGGCCGCGTAGTGCATGGCGAGCAGTCCCCCGGCCGAGTGGCCGAGCACCGTCCAGCGCTCCAGTTTCAGTTGCGTGCGCAACGCCTCCAGGTCTTCCAGGTAGCTCTGGAGGTTGGTGGTCTCCGGGCTGATGAGGGGTGGGCGCGAGCGCCCCGTCCCGCGCAACTCCACCAGGATCGCCTGGTTCGATTTGGCGATCTCGCTCGCCACCGGCGTCATGTAATCGCAATCGAACCCCGGCCCGCCGCTCAGGATCACCACCGGCCGCCCGGCGCCCGAGACGCGGTAATACAGATCGAAACCCGGCCGCGCAACCTTAGTGTCCGTCGTCTGGCCGGCCGTCAGCGCCCCTACGATCATAGAGAGCAGAAGGATCGAATGCGTGGCGTGCCGAAAGTGGTCGGGCATGGCGGATACCCATGCTACCTCAAACCCCCATGGGTTGGGCCAGCCCGCCGGCTGTCTAGTCTTCCCCTACGGTCGATCCGCGGTCGGCGATTTACGCGCTAGCCGAGCCGCCGATCCCGGCGCTGGACAGGGTGTTGAGAATGATGCTCATAGGATCCAGGGCGCTGTCCTGGGTCGCCGTGGATTGGAACGCCGCCAGGAGCTGGCTCAGCGTCTGACTTGTGGAAGTGCTGGAGGCGCCGCTTGAGCTGCCGCTGGTGCTGGAAGTGCTATCCGAGGTAGCCCCGGATTGGCCGCCGTGATGGTGATGATGGTGATGACCACTGAGCGCCTGCGCCAGGTCGCTGATGCTGGGGAGCTGGCCGCTCGTTGAGGCGCTGGTGAAGTCGGTGGCGAGCTGGGTGAGCTGGCTGGCCGCGGCGGTGTTGCCCGCCGTTGTGGCGGTCTTAGCGGCGGCTGTCAGATTGGTCGCGATCTGCTGCGTAACCTGCTGATACTGGGTTGGGTTCGATTGCTGGAGTTGCTGGAGTTCGCTCATCACTTGGGCGAACGGCGAAAGCTGGTTGTTGTCCTGGGCCTGGATGGCCGTTGTGCCAACGCTGGCCAGACTGTTATTGGCCTGGTCGATGGTCAAGCCCGCGTTCTGAAGAACGCTGTTGAGAACCGACTGGACATAGCTGTTGGAAAGACTGTGGATGGGACTGGTGCTCATGCCGTTCTTACCGGCATTCGCATCGCCACAGTTGCGGCTAACCTAAACTACTGAAAAGGCGGGGCCGAGGTGCCAGGCACACTGCCAAGTCCACGTCGGGGCGACCATTCTTTGCCGCCTTCGGCGAGCCGCCGCGCGATAATATACCGTGGAGGATCGAATGCTCGATACAATCGGGGATTTCCTGGCGCAGAAGCGCATCGCGGTAGTTGGTGTGAGCCGCGATCCGAAGGACTTCAACAGCCGGCTTTTCCTCGACCTCCGCCAGGCCGGCTACGATGCGGTCCCCGTGAACCCGCACGCCAAGACGGCCGGGGGCGTTCCATGTTTCGATCGCGTGCAAGCCATCTCACCGCCGGTGGACGGTGTGCTCATCCTGACTCCTGCTACCGCGACAGAGGCTATCGTCCGCGATTGCCTGGAGGCCGGCGTGCGGCGGATTTGGATGTACCGGGCGGCTGGCCCGGGCGCGGTGAGCCAGTCCGCCGTCGCGCTGTGCGAGAAGAGCGGCGTCCGCGTCGTGGCCGGAGGCTGTCCTTACATGTTCCTTCCCAATACCCAGTGGTTCCACCGCCTGCACGGGTTCCTGCTAAAACTCGCCGGGAAGTACCCCAGCCTATCTACGAGCCGACCTTAATCCCGGCCTGGGACAGGGTGTTGAGGATGATGGTCATAGGATCCAGGGTACTGCTCTGGCTCGAGGAGGACTGCATGTCCGTCAGGAGTTGACTCAGCATCTGATCGGTATTGCTGCTCGGGCTGGCGCTGCTGCCGGTCGAACTGCTACCGCTCGTCGAACCGCTGCTGGAGGCGCCATCAGAATCGGACGAGGCGCCGTGGGCATGATGGTGATGGCGATGGCCCCCCATCGCCTGTGCCAGATCGCTGACGTTGGGAAGCTGGCCGCTGGTGGAGGCGTTCGTGAAGTCGGTGGCTAGCTGGGTGAGCTGGCTAGCCGCTGCCGTGTTGCCCGCTTTGGTCGCGGTTTGGGCGGCGGTTGTCAGGTTCGTCGCGACTTGCTGCATCACCTGCTGGTACTGGCTCGGGCTGGACTGTTGAAGCTGTTGCAGCGTGCTCATCAACTGGGCGAAGGGCGACAACTGGGCGCCGTCCGACCCCTGCGCGCTGGACGCCGCGCCCAGACTGCTCAAACTGTTGCTGTTCTGGCCGGTCGTCAAGCCCGCCTTTTGGAGGATGCCGCTGAGGACCGACTGCACATAGTTGCTGGAAAAACTGTTTACCGCGCTAGTACTCATGCTTTTCTCATCGGCCCGCATACGGGGGTCTTTGAGGGAATCCGAGGCTGCCCCTCACAGCCGGCTCAGGACGCGCACTGGCAGCGTCACCACCGCCCACAGCAGGCGCAGCACTCCGCCCACCGCGATCCCCAGAATGCGGAACGGCAGCAGCAGAAGCCAGACCACGGGGTAGAGAATCAGCGCCGCCAGCGCCAACGGCCAGCACAGAATCAGCAGGATCAGCCAAGCGAGGAAGGTGAGCACAATTCGGCCTCCTCAACTTCATACGCAGAAGGGCGGGGAATTGTTCGCTTACTCCGCCCGGATGACGCTCGCGTCGTGGCTCGGCTCGACGCGCTGGCCCGGCTGGAGCACCAGGAAGTCCCCGGCATCCCACCGTGCGCCCACCAGCCGCTCTATCAGCGACATGTCGCCGCGCAGTTTCTCGAACGCCCAGCCGAGCTCGGCCGCCTCCGCGCGGGTCTGCCGCTCGAAGCGGTCGTCCGGTTCGACCCCCATCTCGATGAACGTCAACCGGCTGTAGTTGTGCGTGAGATCGGCGCCCACCTGCTCCAGGTTCTGGCCCCGCTCGATCCAGCCGCTGGTCTTGAAATACGTGTCCGGGTGGTTGTCGAAGTACTCCAGGTAGCGCTCCTTGCCGCCCAGGAACAGCGTGATGCAATCGTGGGCGCGCGGCAGCGCCACCGGCCGGCCGCGCGCCTGCAAGCCCGCCACGCCGTTCCCGCACAGCGCGTAGCCCAGCGCAATCGCCTCGTAGCGGGTCTCATCGACCGCGTCCAGGGCCGCCTGCAAGCGCCTCAGCATCCCCTTCGCCCCCAAGTCGTGGAGCCCCTTGGGCAGGAACTCCAGATCCACCTGGTGCGGGCTCCGCGCCACCGCCGCGCACATCTCCCGGTAGAGAATCTCGCAACTGATGGCCTTCAGACGCACGGATCGATCACTTCCGCCGCACTTCCTCGAGCAACTCTGAGAGGAACCGCTTCAGCCCCTCGCCCGGATCTGCGCTCTGGGAGACGATGGGCTCGATCCCGCGCGCCCGCAGCACCCGCTCCTGCACCGGGTTCGAGCTCCTCAGGAACACATAGGACTTTGGCCGTAGCGCATTGAACGAAGACGACTCCCACAGCCGCTGCAGCTTGAAAACCAGGTAGCGGATATTGATGTCCGACAGGCTGTAGCCGATGAACAACACCGGCCGGCCCAGCGCGTCGGACTTCAGCTTGATATCCAGCGCGCCCTCGAAATCCATGCGCTCGAAGAAGCTCGATTCGGTCAGCACGAGCGAGGCGTCGTCGTCGAAATCGCCGTGGAACTTCACGATCTGCGTGACGCCAGCGCGCGCCTCCAGCAGATCGCCGACATTGGCGATCTTGGTGTACTCCTTGCCGTGCGCTTCGTAGGCCCGCTCCAGCCAGCGGTCGTAATTGGTGGTATAGATCAGCGGGAAGGAGAGCTCCACAATCAGCCGGTGGATCTCCGAATCGCGAACGTCCACCTTCGACTGATGCCAGGTTACGTCCATCCAACTGCGCAGCGGGCCCAGCGTGCCTTTGGTCAGTTGATAGTACTCGGCCAGCGCGCGGTGATCTCCCAGCGAGCGGAACGTCTCCGGGTCCTGCCCCAACTGCTTGGCGATTTCCGCCACCACCTCGTCGGTGGTCGGCACGCCGACGTTCTTCGAAACCCCGGCCCCCACGAACAGGATGGCCCGCTGATTCCGGATCGACTCGGCCAGGTCGGTGTAGCTCACGGCCGTCTCTGGTTGAGCGCCGCCACGATGGCGCGCACATGCTCCGGCCCGGTCCCGCAGCAGCCCCCGATGAAGCTCGCGCCGGCTTCGACCAGCGCCGGGACGTATCCGGCGAACTCCTCCGCCGTCATGCGGTACCGGGTAACACCGTCCACCACTTCGGGCAGGCCCGCGTTGGCCTTGATCCAGATGGGCCGGCTGCTCGCGGCGTGCATGCGCCGGCAGACGCCGACGTAGCCGGCCACGCCCGAGCCGCAATTCGCTCCCACCACGCTCGCCCCCGCCGCCGCGAGCCCCCGGGCCGCTTCTTCGGGAGTAGTCCCCATCAGCGTGCGGTCTTTCCCTTTGCCGGAATCGAAGACCATCGAAGCCGCCACGGGCAAACCCGTCTCCGCCGCGGCGCGCACCGCAATGGCAGCCTCGCCCAGGTCGGACATGGTCTCGATGAGCAGCGCGTCGGCGCCGCCGTCGGCCAGCGCGCGGGCCTGTTCCCGGAACGCTTCCAGCAGTTGGTCCTCGGTGACATCGCCCGCCAGCAGCATCTTCCCGCTCGGCCCCATCGAGGCGAACACCCGCGCGCGCCCCTCGGCCGCCTGGCGCGAAATCGCCGCCCCCGCGCGGTTAATCTCCAGCGTCTTCTCGGCGAGTCCGTACCCGGCCAGCATCAGCCGGCTGGCGAGCAGCGTGTTCGTCAAAATCACCTGGCTGCCCGCCTCCACGTAGGCGCGTCCCACCTCTTCCACCCGATCCGGGTGCGTCAGGTTCCAGGAATCCGGCACGTCGCCGGCGGCGAGACCGCGCGCGTAAAGCTGCGTTCCCCAGGCCCCGTCGGTCACCACCGGGCCGCCGGCCATCAGTTGATCGAGCTCGGTCATGCCTTGCCTACCATTCTGCGGGCCAGCGGCACGGCCGCGGCCGCGTTGGCCCCGTAGCCGTCGGCCCCGATTTCCAGCGCCCACTGCTCGGTTACCGGCGCGCCTCCCACCAGCACCCGAACGCGCTCCCGCAATCCGGCATCCTTCAGCGCCTGAATGGTGACCGGCACCGCGCGCATGGTCACCGTCAGCAGCGTCGAAAGACAGACCAGATCGGGGTTGTGATCCCGAACCGCCTGGACGAACTTCTCCGGCGAGACGTCGGCTCCGATATCGTGCACCTCGAAGCCGCCGCCCTCCAGCATCGACGCCACCAGGTTCTTGCCGATGTCGTGCCGGTCGCCCTTCACCGTCCCGATGACCACCCGTCCCGCCGGCTCGGCGCCGCTCGCGGCGAGCAACGGCCGGATCACATCCAGCGCGCCCTTCATCGCCTGTGCCGACCGCATCAGCTCCGGCACGAAGTACTCCTCGCATTCGAAGAGCCGGCCCACCTCGGTCATCGCCGGCGTCATGTAGCGGGTCACCAGGTCCACGGGATCGGCCCCATCGGCGAGCGCCTCCTTGGTCAGCGCCAGTGTGCCCTTGGTATCGCCGTTCAGAATCGCCTCGAAGAGTTTGACTAGATCGGACATGCCTTGGCTGACCCTCCGGACCGGCCAGACTTTTAGATTACACTACCCGAAGGCCGCGCCTCTCTTGGCCGCCGCGCGGCTAGCGCCGGATCCCCAGCGCCCGTATGCGCTTGTGCAGGTGGGTGCGCTCCAGGCCCAGCGCCCGCGCCGCCGCCGAGACGTTCCAGCCGCTTTCCTCCAGCGCCCGCAGGATGTGCTCCCGCTCGCCCGCGTCGCGCGCATCCTGAACGCTGGAGCGCGCCCCGTTGTCGGCCGGCAACCGGATCTCCAGCGGCACCGCATCCATTCCCAGCCGTTCCCCCGGCGTCAGGATGGCCATGCGCTCGATCACGTTCTTCAATTCCCGCGCGTTGCCCGGCCAGCCGAACTTCTCCAGCGCCGGAAACACTTCGCCATCCAGCCGTTTGGGTTTGAAGTTGTTGCGGCGGCAGAATTCGTCGAGGAAATACTCCGCCAGCAGCCGCACGTCGGAGGCCCGCTCCCGAAGCGGCGGGACGCGGATCGGCACCACGCACAACCGGTAATACAGATCTTCGCGGAATTGTTTCTGGGCCACCCGTTGCGCCAGATCCCGGTTGGTCGCCGAGATCGCCCGCACGGCCACCCGTATGGGCTGCTCCCCGCCCACGCGGTGGAACTCCCCCTCCTGGAGCACCCGCAGCAGCTTGGCCTGCGCCGTCTCGTGCAGGTCCCCCACCTCGTCCAGGAACAGCGTGCCGCCGTCCGCCATCTCGAATCTGCCGCGCCGCGCCGCGCCCGCCCCGGTGAAGGCCCCCTTCTCGTGGCCGAACATCTCGCTCTCCAGGAGTTCGGTAGGGATGGCTGCGCAATTCATCTTGACAAACGGTCCCCCGGCGAACGGGCTTTCGCGGTGGATATAAGCCGCCAGCAGTTCCTTGCCGGTTCCCGATTCCCCCGTGAGCAGCACGCGCGCGTCGGAGCGCGCCACCAATCGGGCCTGCTCCAGAACGCGCAGAAACGCCGGGCTCTCCCCGATCATCCGCGGCCCCTCGCCCACCAGTTCGCGCAGCCGCTCGTTTTCCTGGCGCAGCGCGGTCTGTTCCAGCGCGTTCTTGAGCGCCAGCAGCACCCGGTCCCGCGTGAGCGGCTTTTCGAGAAAATCGAAGGCGCCCGCCCGCGTCGCCTCCACCGCGTCGGCGATGGTGCCGTGGCCCGAGATCATCACCGCCGCTCCGTGGCAATCCGTCTGCCGCAGCCAGCGCAGCACCTCGATCCCGTTCCCGTCGGGCAGCATCATGTCCAGCAGGTAGGCGTCCGCGCGCCGTGCCTCCGGATTCGCCCGAAACTCCCCCACCGACCGGCAAACGGTCACCAGGTACCCTTCCCGTTCCAGAATCATCTGCAAGGAAGTCCCGACATTGACCTCGTCGTCCAGGATGGCGATGCGGGCCATACACAAATAGCCTATCAGCTTGCGGCAGCCGGCTCGGCAGCGGAAGGGGCTACAATGGGTACCGACGATGTTCCGCAGACGCAAGCTGATTGCCCTGTTCTGCATGGCGGTAATTCTGATTGCCATGCTGACGCCGGCCTCGGCCGGCCCGCTCGATGCGATCCTGGCGCCGTTCTGGCTGTTCTTCGCTCTGCTCGCAGCAGTGGCGGTTCGGCGGGCAACTGAGGAATGCGATCCCTGCGCGTTCCCATTTGTGCCGGCCGTTCCCGCGCGCGCGCCCCCCCTCCAATAGCTCGCCCATCCAGCCGATTACCGCGCTCCCTTCTGCGCCGGAGTGCGTGCGTTGGATCGTACTGGAGGACTGCCATGAGTCTCAGAAGCGAATTGGGCAAAGCCATCTTCTGCGGGATGCTGGCTTGTGCCTCGATCGGCGGCCTGCCGTTGCGGGCAGAGCAAGTTGAGGAGCTGCTGCAGGCCATGAATCAGCCCAAGATCGCGCACACGATTCCGGAAGACGCCGAAAGCGGGGACGATCTCCTCAAGAGGTTCCTCGGAGATCGGGTTGGCAAGGTCCTGCCGTCGAGGGGGCGGCGGCCCGATGTACACTGAGGGCAACCGGACACTCAAGAAGGGAGTCCCGGCTCACTTGGATGAAGACCGCGGGACGTGCATTGTGGTGAGACCGCATACATTCCAGGGCTCGACCAGTTGCAACCCGACTTCAGGACCAGAAGGAAAGAATGAAGTGCGTCCTGTGCAAGCACGGAGAAACGCGTCCGGGTGAGGCCGCCGTGACGCTCCAGCGCGGCGCGACAACCGTCGTCTTGAAGGGCGTTCCCGCGGATGTGTGTGAGAACTGCGGCGAATACTACCTGAGCGACGATGTGGCCGGCCAGGTCCTGGAACGAGCCGAGGCAGCCGTCAGCAGCGGCGCCGAGGTGGAGATTCTCAGGTGCGCGGCGTAGCCGCGCAGCGAAGTTGGTGAGCCGGGCGGGACTCGAACCCGCGACCCTCTGCTTAAAAGGCAGATGCTCTACCTCCTGAGCTACCGGCCCTGGTGAGCGCTGCAGGAAGACTGAGATTTAACCATAGCACACGGCGCCCGGAGAGCATCCGGCGCGCGCTCGCCGTGCCAGAATGGAGTCATGCCTGATACCGTACTGATTGTCGCCAATGGAGATTTGCGGCTTTCCGCGAACCAGAAGTGCTGGGCGGCGCAGCAGCGCGTGGAGGAGGCGGTCATGGCCGCCATACGCCGCGAGGGCCGCGAGGTCGAGCGGGGCCATGCCTTCGATCCCCAGAAGGAGCACGGCTTTATCGACAGTCAGAAAATGGGGTTGCAGGTGTTCCGCAAGCTCCCGCCCGGCGCGCCGCTGGTGGTGGTCGAGGCGGTCTGGCAGTACAGCCAGCACATCCTGGCCGGCCTGCTCACACATCGCGGGCCGATCCTCACCGTCGCCAACTGGAGCGGCGAATGGCCGGGACTGGTGGGTATGTTGAATCTGAACGCCTGCCTCACCAAGGCTGGAATGAAGTACAGCACGCTGTGGAGCGGCGATTTCCAGGACGACTTCTTCACCGGCGGCCTGCACCGCTGGCTGGCGGGCGAAACGCCGGTCCACGATACCAGCCACGTGCGGCCGCTCTCCGAGTTCAAACTGCCCGCCGGCGCGATCAAGACGGGCGGCCAAGTGGCCCGCCAGCTCAAGAAAGCCAAGGCCATCCTGGGCGTGTTCGACGAAGGCTGCATGGGCATGTACAACGGCATCATTCCCGACGAACTCCTGCACAAAACCGGCGTGTTCAAGGAGCGCCTCAGCCAGTCGGCGCTCTACGCCGCGATGCTCCGCGTGCCGGACGAAGAGGCGTGCGCGGTGCGCTCCTGGCTGGATGCCAAGGGCCTCCAATTCCTCACCGGGCCCAACGAGGAAACCGATCTGACCGACGCCCAGATCCTGTCGCAGTGCAAGATGTACATCGCCGCGTTGCGGATCGCGGACGACTTCGGCTGCGACGTCATCGGCATACAGTATCAGCAGGGATTGAAGGACCTGGCGCCGGCCTCCGACTTGGCCGAGGGACTGCTCAACAATACCGACCGCCCGCCGGTGGCGGACCCCAGCTCCGGGCGCATCCTATACCAGAACCAGCCGCTGCCGCACTTCAACGAAGTGGACGAATGCGCCGGGCTGGACGCGCTGATCACCAACCGCGTCTGGCGCAAGCTGGGCTTCGATCCCGAGACCACGCTGCATGATGTGCGCTACGGCGAGCCCTACCGCTCCAACGGGCGCGAAGATTTCGTTTGGGTCTTCGAGATCTCCGGCTCGGCGCCGCCCAAGCACTTCATCGGAGAGTATGCGGGCGCGGTGAGCGAGCGCCAGCCTCCCATGTATTTCCCGCTGGGCGGAGGAACGCTCAAGGGCATCAGCAAGCCCGGCGAAATCGTCTGGAGCCGGATCTTCGTGGACCGCGGCAAGCTGTACGCGGACATTGGGCGCGCCCAGGTGGTCGAGTTGCCGCGCGAAGAGACCGAGCGGCGCTGGAACACGACCACGCCGCAATGGCCCATCATGCACGCCGTGATGTACGGAGTGACGCGCGACCAGTTCATGGCCCGCCACAAGTCGAATCACATTCAGGTGGCCTACGGGCCGGATGCCGAGGGCGCGAACCTGGCGCTGGCGGCCAAGGCGGCGGCGTTCAAGGCGCTGGGAATGGCGGTCAGCGTCTGCGGCTCCGGGCACGGGCTATAATCGAGGGCGGTGCCCAGGGTAACTTTCCTGCCGGATGGCGTCAGTTTCGAGTTCGAGAAGCTGGCATACAAGGGGCACGGAAGGCCGGGCTCCATTCTCGACGTGGCGTTGAATTTCGGCGTCGCGCTTCAGCACTCTTGCGGTGGAAGCTGCGCCTGCACCACTTGCCACGTGATCGTCAAAGAGGGTGAGGCCAACCTTTCGCCGATCGAGGACCGCGAGGCCGACCGCCTGGACGCCGCCGCCGGCCTGACCCTGCATTCGCGCCTCGCCTGCCAGGCTGTGGTGCGCGGAGACGTTACGGTTGAGATCCCCGGCTGGAACCGGAATTCTTGAATTCGGAGGATGGCGATGAGTGTAGATTGGTCTCGCGTGGCCGCGTTGGTTTTGATAGTCGCCGGATCGTGGCTTGCCGCCACGGTATTCGTCCGGCTGCGTGAAAACGTGAGTGTTCTCGCGGATCTCGGCGTCAAGCCGATGGATGCGCTTCTGAACGGTCCGTTTCTTCCGGAGTTCTCACTCGGTTTTTTGCTGGTGATCTACTGTCTCATGCTGCATATGAAGCCCAGCAACGCCTCCCTTTCATGCAAGATGTGGCTCGTTCCGCCCTCCATCTTCGTCGGTTTTGGCCTAGTGGACGCCCTCCGCCTGTTCCGGCAACGGAAGAAGGCAGGGGAATTCGCGGTGTCGCGCGGGGTGCTCTGGCACGGGATCCGCATCCTTGGGCGAAAGGCTCGAACCCGCCCCGATCCGGCGCTTTACGTGGTGCCGGACGACTTTCGGGCTTGGGCCGGGGCCCGGATCAAACCGTCCGTGCTAATCCGCCGACGCTGGCTGGACTCTCTGAGCCGGGCCGAGATCGACGCCCTGGCGGCCCGCCAGATTGCGCGCATGCAACGCGAGTACTCCCTGCCCATCGACGCCTTCATCCTGGCTGCTGGCTTCGCTGCCGCGGCCTTCACCGAAACCTTGAACCTGGGCCCCACCGGATGGCTGGTGGCGTGGTTCGCCACGGTGGAGATCGAAATACTGGCTCTCTCCCGCTACCTCCCCAACGCCTTGCTTGCGGCTGACCTGCGGGCCATCCAGATTGGCGGCGACCCTGAAGCTTTCATCTCGGCTCGGGGAGAATTGGCGCGGCTGAACGGCGCCACCCTGGATACCGTGGCGCTGATGATGCTCGCCTTCTTCGCCGGCGTCCCGCCAAGCCGGGCGCGTGCGCTGCTTCTCGATCAGCCCCGTCCCGCCGCGGACCGCTATCCGACATCCGGCGAGTACGCGGAAGTGGGCTATTGAGCGCCCGGCCGGCCGGATGCTACGATTGGCAAGACCGTTCGCATCCTGCCGGCCTGAAGGAGATTATCGATGGATCGAAAGCAGTTCCTGAGTACCTGCGCGGCCGGTTTGTGCGCCTGCGCGGCCGGAAGCCTGATTCCCGCCTCCAGCTTGTCCGCCGCCGAGCCGGCCAGCCCCGAGGACTGGCGTCTGACGTTCGTGAAAGAGCGTTACGCCAAGGTGCTGCAGATGCTCTCCGAGCGGTTGAGCGAAAAGGAACTGGACAAGTTCCTGCGCGAGGTGGGCGCCTACTGCTCCGATCGCTGGGAGCCGTTTATCGTGGAGCACCGCAACGATTTCGAGGGCTTCTGCAAGGCGGTCAAAAACGGAGCGTCGGGCGATGACGTGAGCTGGGATCGCGAGAAGGGCGTCATCACCATGACCTCGCCGGAGCGCACCGACTGCTTCTGCCCGCTGAACAGCCGGCATCAGAATACGCCGCCGGTGGTCTGCAACTGTTCTCTGGGCTGGCAGCAGCGCACCTATGAGATGTTGCTGCAGAAGAAGGTCCGGGTGGAGCTGAAGGAAGCGGTTCTGCGCGGCGGCAAGCGCTGCGTCTTCGAGATCCACATAGAACCCGCCTGAGAACTGTCACTCTGTGCGCATTCAGTTACAGCCACTGGGAGCCTCGCTCGACGCCGTCCCCGGCGCCTTGCTGCGGGACCTTCTGTTCAACTATGGCGTCGAATTCCCGTGCGGAGGCCGCGGCCGCTGCAAGCGCTGTCGGGTGCGGGTTCTCGAAGGTTCGCTCCCCATCACTTCGGAAGACGCTGGCCTGCTGTCGCCCGCCGAACTGCGCGACGGCTGGCGGCTGGCCTGCCATGCTCGCGCGGACTCTCCCGTCACCCTGGAAGTCGCCCAGTGGGACGCGGCCATCCTGGCCGACGATTCGCCCTTCGACTTCATCCCGGCCGAGGGGCTGGCCGTGGCCATCGATCTGGGAACCACCACGCTAGTCGCCCAACTGCTCGATCTAAGCACCGGGCGCGTGCTGGGGGTTCGCACCGCGCTCAATCCGCAAGCCATCCACGGCAGCGACATTATGAGCCGGGTCCAGTTCGCGCTCACACGGCAGGGCGCGGTCGAACTACGGGATTTGATCCGCGGCCGCCTCGGCGTTCTCGTTGGGGAACTGCTCGCCGCCTGCCCGGACGGCGCACCGGTTCGCGACATCGCCATCGTCGGCAACACCGTGATGCACCACTTGTTCTGCGGCATCGATGTCGAGCCGCTTTCGCATGCGCCCTTCGAACCGCTCCGCGATGGCCTCCAGCGATTCCCGGCCTCGGCCCTCGGCTGGCAGGTCCCTGGCGACTCAGCGGTCCGCTTCCTGCCCTGTCTGGGCGGCTTCGTGGGCAGCGACGTTCTGGCCGGTATCCTGGCCACCCGCATGCACCTCGCGAGCGGCTTGGTTGGCCTGATCGACCTCGGCACCAACGGCGAGATTGCCTTCGGGCTGGGCGGGCGCATCCTCTGCGCCTCCACCGCCGCCGGCCCGGCCTTCGAAGCCGGCCGCATCTCGGTGGGTATGCGCGCCTCGACCGGCGCCATCTCCGAAGTTTCGCTCGACGCGGGCCGGCTGCGCTGTCGCGTGCTGGGCGATGTGCCGCCGCGGGGCATCTGCGGCAGCGGACTGGTGGATGCTGTCGCCGCCGGCCTGGATCTCGGCCTCATCCAACCTAGCGGCCGCCTGGCCCACGGGCAATCTGCTTTTCCCGTCTGCCCGCCGGTGGTCGTCACCCAGGCCGACATCCGCGAGCTACAGCTCGCCAAGGCCGCCTGCGCCGCCGGCATCCGCATCCTGCTTAAGCGCCTCGGCGCATCCGCGCGGGACGTCGCGCGCCTGTATCTGGCCGGGGCTTTCGGCAACTACGTGAGCCGCGCCGGCGCCCGCCGCATCGGCCTCCTCGATTTTCCCGACGAAGTGGTTCACCCTTCCGGCAATACCGCCCTGCTGGGCGCCAAGCTCGCGCTATTCTCTCCCAGCCTCGATCTGGACGCCATCCGCGCCCGCGTCGAGCACCTCTCGCTGGCCGCCGACCCGGAGTTTCAGGACATCTATGTCGACGAGATGGCATTCGCGCCGCCATCCTGAATCTGCGAAAATCCACTCTATGAGATCTCCAAGCGCCGCCCTCTGCGCCGCCGTTGCGTTCCTGTGCGCGCCCTCCGCACGCCCCGCCGACTCGCTCGCCGCCACGCCGCCCATGGGCTGGAACAGTTGGGATTGTTACGGCGCCGCGGTCACCGAAGCCCAGGTGAAGGCCAATGCCGACTACATGGCCCAGCGCCTGGCCCGTTACGGCTGGCAGTACATTGTCATCGACATTCAGTGGTCGGAGCCCAACGCCTCCGCCGAGGGGTACCGGCCCGAGCCCAAACTGGACCTGGACGCCTACGGCCGCCTCATTCCCGCCGTCAATCGCTTCCCCTCCGCCGCCGACGGCCGCGGCTTCAAACCGCTGGCCGACTACATACACAGCCTGGGCTTGAAGTTCGGCATCCACATCATGCGCGGCATTCCGCGCCAGGCCGTGAAGGCCAATCTGCCCGTCCTGGGAACGCAGGTGCGCGCCGCGGATGTCGCCGATCTCTACTGGCTCTGCCCCTGGAACAACGACATGTACGGCCTCGACCTGAGCCGCCACGGCGCGCAGGCCTACTACGATTCGATCTTCGCACTCTATGCCGCCTGGGGCGTCGACTTCATTAAGGCGGACGATATCTCCCGCCCCACACACCACCAGGAGATCGCCGCCATCCACAAGGCGATTCGAAACTGCGGCCGTCCCATGTTGCTCAGCCTTTCGCCCGGCCCGGCCCGCGCCACCGACGCTCAATTCCTGGCCGAGAACGCCAACATGTGGCGCGTCTCGGACGACTTCTGGGACGACTGGCGACTTCTGCGCGAGAATTTCACTCTGCTGGCCATCTGGAGCGGGTTCGGGCGTCCTGGAGCCTGGCCGGATGCCGACATGCTGCCCCTGGGCCGCATTGGAATTCAGGCCATGCGCGGCATTGACCGTCACACTCACTTCACCCCCGTCGAGCAGCGCACCGTGCTGAGCCTGTGGAGCATCGCGCAGTCCCCGCTGATCTTCGGCGGCGACCTTCCCAGCAACGACGATTTCACCAATTCCCTCCTCACCAACGAAGAGGTGCTGGCGGTGGACCAGACCGGCGCGCACGGCCGCGAGTTCTACCGGGAAGGGGATCACATCGTCTGGATCGCCGAAGCGCCTGGCTCGAAAGCGAAGTATCTCGGCGTCTTCAACGCGGAAGAAAAGCCGGCCGCCGTTCGGGTCGAGTGGCGCGCGCTGGGCCTCCCCGAGGTCTGCACCCTGCGCGACCTCTGGGAGAAGGAGGATATCGGAGCGATCCGCGATGGCTACTCCTTCGCTCTCGCCCCCCACGCGTCGGGGCTCTACAAGCTGACCGCGGTGAAGTAAGTATGGCTTTGCCGCCGGCTACGACTGTATAATAGCCGACATGCTCCCTGGATCTATCCCCCGGGATCGACCCGTCTGGTCGGGGTGGCCAGCGGACCGCGCATTCGCGTTCCTGGCCGGCGCCCTGGCCGCTGCCGTCTGCGTGGTCTACTATGACGTGTACGCCCTCGGTCGTCTGGGAGACTCGGCCGGTGTTCGCAGGATCTACCCTTTCTCTGCGCCCGCAGCGGGGTTCATAACTGGCTTGTTCGACGCTGCGGTGATTCTGCTTACCTCCACGTTTGTGCTCGCGATTGTCCTGGCTCTTTTCCGGGGCCTCGGGCTTCGGGAGTCGAACCTCCGCGGCTGGCCAGCGCCGATCGCCGCGGGCGTCGTCATGGCGCTGGGAGACCGAGCACTCAACGGTCCCTTTGAGGATTGGCCTGCTTCGTACCTGCAGTTCGCCCTTTTGTTTCGGGGGCGTGCCAATTCACTCCTGGGCTCCTGGGGGGCTCTTCACCCGCTGAACCGGCTGTGGGCCCTTGGTTTCCCTGTACTCTGCGCCCTGCTTCTCATTCGGCGGTCGCCTCTGCGCGCGGAGCCGAGCTAAAATCCCCGGCTTCGACCTGACCCCGCTCCACT
>Ga0326727_10016758_pt1 | contig 15374 bp, 10 predicted proteins | sample MB2enrmetagenome_FD_207643 | JGI IMG/M metagenome (GOLD analysis project Ga0326727, IMG submission 207643) | Lab enriched peat soil microbial communities from McLean, Ithaca, NY, United States - MB29MY | ecosystem: Environmental > Terrestrial > Soil > Wetlands > Peat | place: USA: New York... | reverse complement strand
GTAACCAGCACAATGCGAACCGGAGCGGCAGTCATCACGGCCTCGGCCACCGATCCGAAGACGGCGCCCGGACCTGGATCGGCCGAATCCGGACACATCACGATGAGCGCCGCCGTCTGCTCCCGCGTGAAGCGCAAGATCATTTCCGCCGGATCGCCCGCAAGTTGCGTCAACACCACCCCCTGCAAGTCCTCCGGCGTAAGCCCCAACTCCTGCGCCGTTTGGCGTGGACCGGTCACGCGTTCGCCGACATAGACCACGTGCAAGGTGGCGCCTTCCAGCTGCGCCAGCGTCCGCGCCACCGGCAACGCGGCCTTGGACAGGTTGCCGCCATCGAGCGGAGCCACAACGGTATCCACGTGGTAGGCGGACACGGGCGTACCCGGACGCAAGGGCGCCTGCCAATCCCCTAATACGGCATTCATAAGCCTCCTCTCAGCGATGGACTTCCCGCCACTCGCTCCAGCCCCGAGCCGTCCGCTTCGCCGCGTATTGCCGGCCGGGATGGACGAGAATCCCCGCACCGCCTTCCAGGCTGATCTTCAACGGCGGCTGGCTCTCGTCCGCCAATACCACAAAGCGTTCCGGCTCAATCGCTACGCCCAGCCTGGCGCCGCGCCAGCGCAGGGTGAAAGACAGCCGGCGCCAGTGCGGCAGCATTCGCGGCGCAAACTGCAACGCATCCGGAGAGACATGAAGCCCGCCAAAGCCGAAGATCATCGCCTGCCACAGACCGCCCACGGCGGCCGCATGCACGCCTCCGGCGGCGTTGCCCATGTTGTTGCCCAAGTCGATTTCCGCGGCCTGGAGCAGGTACTTCTCCGCCAGAGGCAAGTCCCCAAGCCGCGCCGCCATCAGCGCATGGATGGATGGGCTGAGCGAACTGCCGTGTCCGGTAAGGGGCTCGTAGTAACGGAAGTTCGCCGCCCGCACCTCGGCCGAAAACTGGTCCCAAAGCAGGTACGTGGCCATCACCACATCGGCCTGTTTGACCACATTCGTCTGCTGGATGCGCGCGTGGCCCAGAATCACGTCCATGGCGGCGTTGCGGGGCTCGTAGGCGGCCAGGTTGATCGCATCCAGTCCGAAGAATCCGCGATGTTGCTCGATAATTTTCGTTTGCGAATCAAATCCGGTGTACATCCTGGCCGCGTATCGCGACCAGGAGGCGAGTTCCTTGTCGGTAATCCGCAAGCGTTTCGCCAGCAGGCCCCATGTCTCCGGCCAGCGCTGGCTGAAGATCTGCGCCGCTTCCACACCCCGGTTCAGGTTCCAGGAAGCCAGCAAATTCGTGTACGCGCTGTCATCCACGTCTTCGTGGTATTCGTCGGGCCCAATGACGTGGCGGATATGGAAGTGGCCATCGTCTTCGAGCTGTCCGCGGCTGGCCCAGTACCGGGCCGTTTCCAGCAGGATCTCGGCGCCCGCTTGCCGCAGGAACTCATCGTCGCCGCTCCAGCTCCAGTACTGCCAGACGGCATACGCCACGTCCGCGGTAATGTGGTTTTCCATCTCGCCGTTGCGGATGGGAATCACGTGGCCGCCGGGATCGATGACGAAAGTCGGCGTAGTTTCCTCGCCGGTATCGGCCGACTCCCACGGATACATGGCTCCGCCGTATTCCGCCTGTTTCGCCTTCGCGCGCGCGGCGGGCAAGGTGTGATGGCGATACAGCAGCAACGCGCGCGCCGATTCCGGATGGGTGAGGATATAGAACGGAACCATGTAAATCTCGGTGTCCCAGAACACATGGCCCTTGTAGGATTCACCGGTGAGGGCACGGGCCCCGATCGAGGTGTGCTCATCCTCGGGATTGGCGGCACTGATCAGGTGATAGGCGGAAAAGCGCAACGCCCGCTGCAGGAACTCATCGCCGTCAAGCGTGATGTCCGCATCGCGCCAGCGGGCTTCCCAGGCGGCAATGTGCGCCTCCACGGCCGGCTGCAAGCCGTCCTGCAGATAACGATTGACGTGCGCCCCAGCCGCTCCGACCGGTTCTTCCACGCCATCCCGCGAGGTGAAGATCGATACCAGCCGGTCGAGACGATACTCCGCGCCGATTTCCGCGGGGACCCTGAACCGTTCGGTGATGCGCCGCTTGGTGATTCCGATCTCGCGCTGGCCGGCATCGTGGCCGCCGGACGCCGACACTTGACTGGCTACGCCAAAGGCCACGGTGATGTCCCGTCCCGGCGACCGTAAAGCCAACGGCAAGACATTGGGACGCGTGGCATTGCGGCGGGCCTTGTACTCTTCCCGGGGCGGGGATGCGGGCACGCCGGGGGCCAGTTCGATCGAGGTTTCCAGCCGCACCTCTCCGCTGTAGTTTTCCGGGGTAAGGGTCACCGATTGCACCAGCAAATGCCGGTCGGCAAGCGAAGTGAGGCGGAATGAGACCAGGCGGGTAATGCGCCCCCGGGGATCACGATGCCGCCACTCGCGCCAGAGCATGCCGCGCGACATGTCGAGAATGCGCCGGTGCTCCAGGATCTGGCCCTGATCCATGCCCAGAGCCTGGCCTTCCACCCAGGCACGAACGCCGCTCCAATCGGGCAATGGAAACAGGCCGGGCACCGAATCCAGTTTGCCGTCGGTCTCGAATACGCCCGCCACAAACGTCGCCGGCGCCGACAACGGGCTTCCCTCCGCCAGCGATCCGCGATTCCCCACGTATCCGTTCGCGATGGCAAACAAAGACTCGATTTCATGCTCGCGCGCCAGCGTGAAACCTTCTTCGACGAGCAACCAGGCGGGATCCCTTCCCAAGGCCTCGAACAGAACCGTTCCGGCGGTGGCGCCGCAAAAGATCCGGGGAGCGGGCACTGCCGCCGGCTCCGGTTGCGGACCGGACCGTGATTCGCCGGCAATCTGCTCGCTAAAGGCTGGCTCCAGATGTTCCATGGAAGCCTTTTCCGGAAAATCATTTTCCGGCAACTGAAATGGCCATGCTGAAAACCCGTCGCGCTGGTCCCGCCGGGCGGGACCGGCTCTACTGGAGTGTGATGCCGGGGGCCTACGGTTAGCTGTTTCCCAAATTGGTAATTCGCCTGCTCCCGGCCAGCCGTATTACAATCCAACCCGCGGTGGCGTCTTCGCCACGCCGCCCCAGGAGGACCATACGTGATCGTTTATTTTCTTCGCCACGCCAGCGCCGGCCAGAGCACGATGAATCCCGAAACGGACGCGCGCCGTCCCCTCGACAAGGAGGGCATCGAACAATGCGCGCTTATCGGACTGGCCCTGGCCGGTATGGGCGTCGAACTGGACGAAATCATTTCCAGTCCGCTGCAGCGAGCGGCCCAAACCGCGACCCTGACCGCGAAGGAGTTGGGCTACAAGGGGGAGATCACCTACAGCCCGGCCCTGGCACTGGAGACGAATTTCGGAGAGTTTCAAGGCCTGTTGCGCCAGCACAAGAATCAGAAAGCCATTATGGTGGTGGGCCATAATCCCACTATCAGCCAGTTTTTAAGTCTGGTCCTGAGCGCCGGGTCCAACGAATCCGGAGCGGAAATGAAGAAGGGGGCGATTGCCCGGGTGGAAATCGGAGCGCGCGGCCAGGGGGTATTGCACTGGTGTCTCACGCCCAAGCTGGCGCGTGCGATTCAGGATGCCGCTACCACCAGTTCCCGGCCGAAGACTTCCCGGAAATAGCGGCATTCCTTTTTCAGCGCCCACAATTCCAGTTCAGCGCCGCCCCGGCCGGGAGTGATCTTCAACACGACCCGGTCGCCGCGAACGCGCACCGAGATTTCCTGTACCGCGGCCCGCCGGCTGAAATTCAAGGCGCGCGCCAGACGCAACAGGATCACCGCCTTCTGCACGTGTGGGCCTTCGGCGGGCGCCAGCGGCCGTAACGGGCGGCTCTCAATGGCGGGACGCGACTTCCCCACATACCGCGCAATGGCCGCAATCAGATTTCGCTGGTGCACCGTATAACCGAAGATTTCCGAGTGGGAAATGATGTAGTAGCTGTGCCGCCGGTTCCCGGTCAGATTGATATAGGCCCCGACTTCGTGGAGCATCGCCGCCGCCGTCAACCACTCCTCATACTCGGCCGGAAGTTGATGCACGGACTTCATGCCGGTGAACAACTCCAGCGCCAGACCACGCACATGCTTGGCGAATTTCAGGTCTGCGGAATAATGATTGGCCAGGTTGACGAGCGCGTTCTGCCGCTCCGCCTCGATCTGTTTACGGAAACGCGTGCCGCGGTCATAGTCGGCACTCATCTGCGCCAGCAGGCCGTCGCGCAGGCCCAGCGGGGAATAATAAAAACGGGGCAGCCCCAGCCGCACCAGCAGTTCGCGATACACCATGGCGCCGGCGACAATGATCTCCGCGCGGCGGGTGCCAATGCCGGGAACCGCCGCCCGCTGTTCCCGGGTGAGCGTAGCCAGCCATTTCACCTGCCGGGACAGATCGGCGGCCGGAACCGGCCCCTTCTGTGGGGTGCTCCTGCGCTGGTGTACTCCGGCCAAGGCCGCGGCGGTGCCCGACGTCGCCACCGTCATCTGAATTCTGCCGGCCGGCAGGCGCTTTTCCACCGTTGCCAGTTCTTCGTGAACGTATCTTTGCAACTGTTCCAGTTCCCGGCGCTTCGGGGGGTCGTGCTGCAGAAACTGCTGGGTCAGGCGAACCGCGCCCAGCTGCAGGCTGAAAATCTGGCGAATCTCGCCGTGGTCGGAGAGCGTAACTTCACAACTTCCGCCGCCCAGATCAAGCAACAGCATGCGCGCACTGGCCGTCCGTTGATTGGCCACCACCGCCAGATGAATCAGGCGGCCTTCTTCCAGCCCGGATACGACTTCCACGTTCCAGCCGCTCGCCGATTTCACCCAGTCCAGGAAACTCGAGGTATTACGCGCGTCCCGCAGCGGACTGGTGCCTACCACGCGGACCGACTCCGCCCCATACCCCTGCAACGTGCGGCGGAAACGCTGGAGCACCTTGATGGTATGCGCCATCGCGTCGGTGGAAAGCAATCCTGTCCGGAAGACGGATTCGCCCAGACGCGTGACTTCACGATCTTCATGGAGCAATAGCAGACGGTGGCGCACCAGCCGCGCAACCTTTAACCGCACCGAATTCGCGCCAATATCAATCGCGCCAAAAGTAGGCATGCTTGCACCGGCCGGAGCCCTTCCGAAACTCACACTACATGGTTGCTTGTGCTGAGATCAAGCTTAGTCTCGCTGCGGAATTGTCGTGGCAGCGAGGAGGCGGCCCTGCCGGAGGCAAATTACAACTCTACTCTGCTCGCCGCTCAGTTTATGCTGAGTCCGCGATGGGATTCATATTGGCTCAGCAGTTCGTGACCGTTTGTTTTAGGCGGCGCCGGCCTTCTGCCGGCGGTTTTTCCGGCATGAACCGGCGGGGCGAATTGGGATGAAGGGCCTTCTCCCTCCGCCACTCTGAAATGCGTCACCAGAGATTGCAAATCCATCGCCAGGGCGGAAAGCCGCTGGCAGGATTGCGCCGCCTGGTCCGCATGCTGGGCCGATTCTCCGGTAATTCCCGCGATATGCTCGATCGTATCGTTCACTTCCCGGGCGGCACTGGATTGCTGGGTGGCAGCGGTGGCAATGTGGGTGATCATGTCGCCGACCTGTTCGGCGGCACGAATGATTTCCTGCAGCGCGGAGCCGGCAACCGTGGCCGTCTCCACGCCCATCTGCACCTGCTGGGTGCTGGCTTTCATGGAAGCGACCACGTGGGAGGTTCCTTCCTGAATGGCCACGATCATCTGGGCGATTTCCCGGGTGGCTTTGGTGGTGCGTTCCGCCAACTTACGAACTTCATCGGCGACCACGGCAAAACCGCGTCCCTGTTCTCCGGCCCGGGCGGCTTCAATGGCCGCATTCAAGGCCAACAGGTTCGTCTGATCGGCAATTTCGTCGATGACGGCAATGATCTTCCCGATCTGGTTGGAACTTTCGCCGAGTTCTTCAATCTCGGCCGCGCTGCCACTCACCGACTGGGCGATGGCCTGGATATTCTGCACCGTATTGGCTACCACTTTGCCGCCTTCGCGCGCCGTTTCGGACGCATGCTTGGCGGCGCTGGCCGCCTTGCCGGAGTGTTCCGACACCTGCTCGACGGTGGCCGACATCTGGTGCATGGCGGTGGCTACCTGGCGGGATTGATCGCGCTGCGTATTGGCGCCGGCGGCACTTTGCGTGGCTCCCACAGAAATTTCGTCGGCCGCGGCCGCCACTTGTTCGGCGCTGGTGGCCATGGCGCGAATCATCTCACCCAGTTTTCCCTGCATTTCATTCACGGCGCCGGTCAGTTCATCGATCTCGTCGTTGGAATGCGATTGCAGCGCTTCTCCGCTCAAATCTCCGGAGGCGATGGCCCGCGCCCGTTCCAGCAGAGCGTTGATCGACTTGGACAAGCGCCCGCTGACAAAGGTCGTAATCGCCACGCCGGTAATGATGGCCAACAAGGTCGCGATCCAGAGCGTCAGGCTGGCATCCCGGCTGGCGGCTGTCATTTCGGCAATTGACTCATTGGTTTTCTGCCGCTCCGAATCCAGCAAAGAATTCAAGCTACCCATCAAGTCCGACTGGCTCTGCGCCGCCCGGCCTTTCAGCAGGTCATAAGCCTGGGCCATGTCGTCGTTGCCTTGCCCTACCGCTTTCTTCTCAATCTGATCCTGTATCGCCCGATAATCGGCAACTCCGGACGAGATCCTGGACAGGCTGTCCTTTTCTTCGGCGCTGGTAAACCGGCTGGAGACGCCCTGCAGTTGTTCCAGCGAGGTTTGGGCCGCAGACCAGGCCTGCGCCCGCTCATTCCTGAACTTCGCCGCATCGTTGGGATCGATGCCAAATAACACGTAGCCGCGCAAGGCGGCGGAGGCGGCACTGACGCCGCTATCAATCACCGCAATGGACGTGGTTGCGGGATAGCGAACCTCCTGGATCTCGGACTCCAGTTCGGTCGCATGGTGCATCTTCACGTAGGCCACGCTGGCACTGATAAACATCAGGAGAATCAACACTCCAAAACCAGCTACGAGTTTTCGTCTTATGGTAAGCCGCATATGCGTGCTTCCCCTTCCGCCTGTTCGAACCCGGCTAAAACTGCAGCCGGAGCCCCGCCGCTCAGCCATTCTCAGCGCCAAGCCGCTTAACGGCTCCAGCGCAAATGATCATGCGGCGGGACTCCAGCCATCCATGGGTCAAGACACGCCTCGCAGAGTCCGCGCCTGGCTGCGAAGCGAACGTCGACCACCCTTAGGTTATCGGCATTTACAGTGAAAGCTTGAGGCGCCAGCGATCGGTGAAAAGGCGCCATCACCCCGCCCGTCCGGTAGAATCATATTGACCCGGCTCTTGACAAACAGCGCTTCCGAGGGCTCGCGAACAGACTGGCCAACCCGGGGTTGGCCGATTTCGATTTTGGTTTGGTATGCATATTCCAGACGGTTATCTCAGCCCGGCAACCTGTGTGACGCTTTATGCCGGCGCCGCGCCCTTCTGGTGGATCGCCTTGCGGCGCGTCAAGCGGGCACTGAATACCCGCCTTATCCCTTTGCTGTCATTGTTTTCCGCGTTCTCGTTCGTGGTGATGATGTTCAATCTGCCTTTGCCCGGAGGCACTACGGGACACGCCCTCGGAGTGGGAATCGCCGCGATTGTTCTGGGACCGTGGGCTTCGATTCTGGCCATTTCGACCGCCCTGCTGATTCAGGCGATATTCTTTGGCGACGGCGGCATTACGGCCCTGGGCGCCAACTGCTTCAACATGGCGATCGTGGGATCGCTGGTCGCATATGGCCTGTACCGCGTTTTTGCCGGTCACGCAGCGGTCACCGCCAGACGCCGGGTGATTGCCGCCGGCATCGCCGGATACGTGGCCATCAATGCCGCCGCTTTGTGCGCGGCCATTGAGTTCGGCATACAACCGTATTTCTTTCATGACGCGAGCGGAACGCCGCTCTATGCCCCATATCCCCTGACCATCGCGATTCCGGCCATGATGATCGGCCATCTTACTTTTGCCGGCATCGCGGAACTGATTCTTTCCGCCGGGGTGGTGGCTTACCTGCAGCACAGCAACGCCGGCCTGCTGCAGTTCACAGCGCCGGAGAGCGCCAGCGAAGGACTGCCGCGCGGGGAGCGGGCAAAAGGCAGATCATTATGGCTCGCCCTGGCCGCGTTGCTGCTGTTGACTCCCTTGGGCTTGCGCGCCGTCGGCGCCGCCTGGGGAGAATGGTCCGTCCGTGACTTTGCCGATCCGCAGGCTCGCCGGCAGATGGCGGGCGCTTCGCTGCAGCACGTGCCGCCGGCGCATGCTCCCAACGGATTGCAGCGCCTGTCCTCGGTTTGGACGGCGCCCTTCCCCGACTATGCGCCGGCCATCGTGCGCAACCAGAGTTTCGGATATATGCTGTCCGGGATGTTTGGCGCCGGGTTGATCGTGCTCGCGGGAATCATCCTGACCGGTTTGAACATCCTTATTCAGCACTACCAACTGCGGCTTCATGGCGAAGCCTCGGTCACATCAAACGCCGGCGAGCAGAACCGATGAAGCATGATGCTTTCATCCAACGGAGCCTGCAGAGCTTCATCCGCGCGCTGGGACGCGCACTGGAATCGGAAGAGCTATCCAAACTCGACGGCCTCCTGCAGCGGCTGGATCCGCGCGTCAAGGTGATCGGCCTGCCAACTCTTATCGTGGCCGCCGCAGTTTCCCACCGCCTGGCCGTAATCGCCGCTATCTTCATTATTGGCGTCGTTCTGGCCATGCTGTCGCAGATCCCCCTGCGCACTCTGGCTGCCAGGATCTGGATGGCGGTGCTGGTATTCACCGGAGTGATTGCCCTGCCGGCGATTTTTATTACTCCGGGACAGATCATCTATCGACTGCCGTTGCTGGGCTGGACCGTGACCGCCCAGGGTGGCTATAGCGCGCTGTTCCTGATCGGACGCACCGAGACCGCCGCCACGCTATCATTACTATTAGTGCTGACCACGCCATGGAGTCATGTGCTGAAAGCGCTGCGGAGCCTGCGTGTTCCGGCGGCGTTGATCGTCATCTTCGGGATGACATATCGCTACATCTTTCTGTTGCTGGCTACCGCCCGCGACTTGTTTGAATCGCGGCAGAGCCGCACCGTGGGCAGCCTGCCCGGGCGCGAACGCCGCCGGATCGCCGCTGCGACGGCGGGGGCCCTGATGGGCAAGAGCTTTCAACTGAGTCATGAGGTATATCTGGCGATGCAGTCCCGGGGATTTTCCGGAGAAGCTCATGTACTTTCCGATTTCACCATGAAGCGGCGCGACTATGCCGGACTGGCCGTTTTGCTGGCTTTGAGCGCAACCGCCTTCTGGTGGGGGAGATAATCGGCAACTTGACTCCACTGGTATTCGACATTCAGAACGTGACCTATCGGTACGACCGGACGGTGTTGGCCCTCGATGGGCTGACGCTGCAAATCCATCCCGGCCAGCGCGTTGCCCTGCTCGGCGCCAATGGCTCCGGCAAATCAACGCTGTTGCGCATTCTGAATGGCCTGGTGTTTCCCGATTCCGGAACGGTGAGCTTTGCCGGCGATCCCCTGAACGAGACGCGGCTGCGGGACGAGCAATTCCGTTTTGACTTTCGCCGCCGCGTCGGCCTGGTCTTCCAGAACCCCGATGTTCAGCTCTTCAACCCTACGGTATTCGACGAGGTCGCGTTCGGCCCCCTGCAACTCCGCTGGCCGCGGGAGGAGATCACACGGAAGGTTGAGCTGGCTTTAGCAACCATGGGAATCCTGCAACTGAAGAATCGCGCGCCCTATCATCTTTCGGGCGGCGAGAAAAAGCGCGTGGCGCTGGCATCCGTGCTGGTATTGGAACCGAGCGTATTGTTGCTGGACGAGCCCACCGGCGGTCTCGATCCCCGGAGTCAAAGCCAGATCATTGACCTGCTCTCCAACCACCAGGCCATCCAAACGGTGGTAATTGCAACCCACGATCTCAACATCGTTGAGCATATCGCCGATCATTGTCATGTGATGGACGCCGGCCGGATTGCCGCCAGCGGAAGCCCGGAATCCATTCTTGGCGACACCGCGCTGCTTCAGCGCACGAGCCTGATCCACGCACACCGCCACGCCCACGGCAGCCTGGTTCATTCCCATCCCCACCTGCACGGCCACGAGCCCCATCAACACTAAACTTTTACATAAGGTGAGACCATGAATTATCGAATTGTTCCCCTGGCGCCACGAAAGAAGATCGCCCTGGTGGCGCACGATAACAAGAAAGAAGACTTGTTCGACTGGGCAAAGTTCAATTACGATCTGCTCGCCAAGCACGATCTGTACGCCACGGGAACTACGGGAAAGCTTCTGCATCAGAAGCTCGGAATGGAGATTACCAGCCTGGAGAGCGGCCCCCTGGGCGGCGACCAGCAAATCGGCGCACGCATCGCCGAGGGATCGATCGATTTTGTGATTTTCTTCTGGGACCCGCTCGAACAACAACCTCACGACCCGGACGTCAAGGCCCTGCTGCGGATTGCCATGGTCTGGAATATTCCCGTGGCTTGTGACCGTTCGTCCGCGGATTTTCTGATCAGCTCGCCGCTCATGTCGCAGACCTACGACAGAAAGGTCCCTGACTATTCCGTGTACCGGGCACGAATCACGGCAGAGGCGGAAAAATAGGAAAACGCCCCTTGCGCGATGGACTATGGCCGTTTCATTGGGGATGCTGATATGAGTTGCGGCATCGCCGGGAAGAAGCGAATTGCGATCATGCGCTGTTCCCAGGATGGCAGCCGGCAACTTTCGAGCACAAGCTGAGACAACATGTTTTGTATCAGGGCACGATCCTGATCAGCGGGATCGTGCCCGATACAAATCCCTACTCCTTCTCGCCGCCGTTAATGTTTGTCCTTGCTCTCGTGTGACTCCGCACGAGGGGCGCTCTGGCGGGGGGCGGCCGTCGCCCGCTGTTGCTGCCAGTTGCGATTCTTCGATTCCTCGTCCTTCAACTGTTCCTGAGTCTTGGGCTGCACCGGCGGCGCCGGCCGCACCAGCGGATGAGGAACCGTCTGAGAAGTGCTCACCGGCTGTTCCGGTGTATGCGAATTCCTGGCCACTTCTTCGTTGCGTGGAGTCTCCCCCGCCTGAGGCGGCCGCGGGACCTTCCGGTCATTGCCGCCGGCCGGCGGTGTTACGACGCCATTATTTCCCTCGCTCATCCGCTCACTCGCAGTACTGGAAAAGGAGCGAACCGGCGGCGACGGAATCCGGTTGGCAATTACGGGCCGATTGGCCGCCGGCATCGGCGGCATCACCTTCGTCGGGACGCCCGCTCCCATGGCACTGCTGCGGATCGGAACGGCCGGCGTCATGTGTGCCACCGGCACCTGCTCGATCTCGCGCTGCGGGATCTCCACCATGTTCCGCGACACCGGACGCGCGTTTACAAACGTCTCCTGCGAGACGGCGGTCACGCCGTTGACATGCTGATTGGCATAGGTCACACGGGCGACGTTAACAGGGTGATTCGTGTTGTAGTAGTTGTATACCTCGTTAATTCTGGCCACTTTCACCACGGTGTTGGTGATGTTCACGCTGTTCACGTAGGCACGGCTGGCGTGGTACATGGGAACAAACACTTCGCCGGGCGCCAACGGAAACCAGGCGACACCCGGGCCACCGCCAAAGGAAACCGAGAACTGAAAACCGCCGCCGCCGACAAACGCCACCAGCGCCGGAGCGTACACCGGCCGCACCGTGATCGGGCCAGGGACCCAGAACCAGGTGGCGCCAACGCAGGCCCAGCGGCCGTAATGGAAGGGAGCAAAGCCCCACGGCGCAGCATCAACCCACGTCCAGCCCCAGGGTGCAATCCATGCCCAATGGCCATGGCGATACGGCGCCCAGCCCGCGGCCACCGTCGTCGGCGTCCACACGTAGCCATAGCTCGCCACATAGCTCCAGTTTCCGTTGTCGTCCAGATCCTCATAGCCGGTCATCTCACGCGAGACATAGCTGGCCGATTCGGAACGATCGTCCCGCTGGTCGCGTTGCATGGCCCAATTATCGAAGTCATCCGCGGGCGGGAGCGGGTCCAGGTCGTAAGCCAGGGAATCGCTGCCGCTGAAGCGCGCGCTCTGGCCGGCCACCACCTTGTATTCTTGTCCGCCACCGAGCACGTCGCCCTGACCCTGCCAGACGGTGGTCACGGTTTCGGTGCCATCTTCATTCACGTCGATGCGATACTCGCCCTGATGCAGCAAGGAAAACGCCAGGTTGGGCGTATCCACCTCGAAGGTCTCATCTTCGCCCAGGCGGACAAGCCGTACGATCAACGAACCCAGCGACAGCCGGATTTGTACCGCGCGGTCATCTAACTCCAGAAAGGTAACACTCGTGTTGGCGCCCAGCCGCAAAGCGGTGGAACCGGTGTGCAGTTCGGCCCGTGAGTTCTGATCCACCCACAAATTGTCGCCGGTAATTAGAGGACGGTTCGGCACCGCGGTTACCCAGTCACCTTCGCCGGCGGGCTGAAAGGAAACCGAACCTACCGAGTAGTTCAATCGCGCCACGCGGGCCGGAGGATCGCCTTCCTCGGCTGCCGCCGGCAGCGGCATGAACCACAGAGCGATTACCCCTGCAACCAACACCGCGATCAGTAACTTATGAGCTTTCATCATTCCGCCTTTCTCCGCCCAATAAAGTCCGTCACTTCTCTAAACCCGCATCTGCATCAGGAGTTCTGGTATTCGATCCGAAAGTGCTTGTTCCGAATTCGGAACAACCTGGCTCTCTCGACTGATGGTCGCCGAAGCTAGCGTATAGTTACTGGCAACCTCGGCGTAACAACCTCAGCGATTCGAAGAGTGCCATCGGAAATGATCGTCGAGGCCTCGGCGTCCCGGAACACATCGGCCCCCAATCAAAATATGAGGATACTCCGCCATGAAGACTTTTGTTCGTGGATGCTTGTGGTGTATTTCCCTGGCCATCTGCCTCTCCGTTTTCACCGCTGCGCAGGTGGCTCCCGCCGCGGGAGCACCCGCCAAGAATAAGGCGGTTAAACCGGAGGCTGTTGCCAAGGCACCAACGCCCGTCCCGGTCAACGCAACCCTCGTTGTGACCTCGGATGTCGAGGAGGGGGTAACCTTAATTTCAGGGAACGTGCAGGGCCTTCAAGACAAAGCGTCAACCTTTAACGTGGAGGCAATGATCACGCCGCCCTCCGGGGCCACCTATCCGGCCCCGTTGACGCTGGCGGATAAGACGGTGACCGAGGTCCCGGTTAATGCTGACGAATCTTTTAAGCTCACCCTGGTGAATCCGTTACCAGCGGGAGCCGCGATTGAGGTGAAGCTGGTGGCGCCGGCGGGAGTCACCCTGGCGGATGCGAAAAAGGCGACTTGGAGCAAGACTCTGAGCTTATCGCTGAAGGCGCCGACATTGCAGGTCACTACGCCTCCGGCGGCGGGAAAACAAACGATAGCGGGAACGGTAACACCGATGCCCACTCCGGCGGAGACGCCGGTTCCCAATGCAACCCCTCCCTACCTTGGCAATCTCCCCCAAATTGCCGTCTGGATACACGAGAAGGCCGCGGCCGCCGGTATCTGGTACCAGGCTCCCTTGTCGCCGTCCGCCAACAACAACGAAACCACTCTGCTGATACCGGTGGACACTAAAGGCAACTTCAACGTGCAACTCAGTTCTCCGCTGCAGGGGGATGAGAGCGTGGTGGTTGAGGTTTTGCCGCCAACCGGCCATAGTTTTGATCCTGGGCATATATCGTTCGAGGAAAGCAAGTTCGACACCGGGCATCTTGCGCTGAGCGCCAGCCTGTTTCAACTGCAGCCCGTGCTCAAATTGGTGAAGCCAACGATTTCGACGGTCCTGCATTATGGGTTAACGGCTCTTACCGGCGATGCCACGCCAACCTCCGCTTCCGGCATCGCCGTGAACGTTGCGATCGTGCGGGTCAGTAGCAGCAAGCAGTCTGACAAAAACGGCCAGCCGACTGGCAAAGATGATCAGCAGACTGGCGGCAGCACACAGCAGGCTGCCAACAACAATCCGGGACCTTCACCCTGCATGAATATGGACGATCTGGACCCCACGATCATGGACCGGTCGGCACGGGTGCTTCCTCTTACCGGCAGTAATAGCGCCAACTCTCTGTACGTGGCCACCGATTCGAACGGACATTTCACCGCAAACCTGGCGGAAGCGCTGAACGAAGGCGAGACCATTCAGGTGGTTCAGATTCTTCCTCAGGGAGTACAGCCTGCTATTGCCGATTACGGAAAATGCGCCTCGGTGCGGCTGGAGGTGCCGTCCGCCTTTACCTTCTACCGAACGAACGTTACGTTTGCCGCGGGCCTGGTGATCAGCAACAACTCGTCCGGCAGCGTGGCCTCATCGAATTTCTCGCAGGCGAACCAGTTTTATGCGCTGAACCTGGACCGGGCATGGAAGTTACCGGGTACCGATTGCGCGACCCTTTCGGCAGCGGGAAAAGATCAAGAAAAGTGCGGTTGTAAGGACGCGCCAAAGGACGAGTGGAAGGGCAGCGGGTTTCCGGGCATCAATAGTTTCTTCGAGACCCGGCTGACGGCGATTCCGGTAAGTTCGAATGCGGCGACGCCTCTGGCTTCCTCCGGCGCCAACTCCGGTACCGGTTCCACATCCAGTTCCACTTCTACCTCCTCGATCCTGACTTCACAGAAGGTTGTCCGCGTCATGGGGGGAATCTATCTTCCCTGGATGCTTGTCCATGGACACGGAGACCACCCATCAGGGCTTTTCCTGGCCCCGGTGGGGAAGGTAGGATTCGATACGCTGACGGGCTCGGGGCAGACGACCGTTCCATTATCGGGCAATGGCAGTTCAGCCTCGACGAACACCTTGTACTACCAAACCGCATACAACTTTTACAACTATGGCCTCCGCATTGGAGAGATGAAGATCTCCGGATCAAAATCGAAAGCTCCGCTGATAGACAACTATCTGGACATAACCTGGGGACGCTACAGCAACCTGCCAAGCGCGATCTGCAAGACCTCCACCGTACAAGAGCCACTGAGTCCCGCATCGCAGTGTTTAGCCGACTATCCGAAACTATACACAACAGGAGCCAACCCCCTATATCCGGTCGACACCCTCAAACGGCTGTACCGTATCGACATTGAGGGGCTGGTGCGAATCCCGGTCCCGGCGACGGCAATTCCGTTTTATATCGGCATGAACGCAAATATCGGACAACATGGAATCGGTACGAGCCTGCTGGACCGTGGTTTCTCGACGCCCGACGATATACGCATCTTCTTTGGCACCAAGTTCGACGTGGGGAACCTGCTTTCCACGCTCAACCTGGGACCGCATTGAGGCTTGCACA
>Ga0326727_10016757_pt1 | contig 15376 bp, 13 predicted proteins | sample MB2enrmetagenome_FD_207643 | JGI IMG/M metagenome (GOLD analysis project Ga0326727, IMG submission 207643) | Lab enriched peat soil microbial communities from McLean, Ithaca, NY, United States - MB29MY | ecosystem: Environmental > Terrestrial > Soil > Wetlands > Peat | place: USA: New York... | reverse complement strand
GGCGAGCGCTTGCACGGAGAGAGAAAAGTTGAGGGTGGCCGGCTGATTGACCAGCAGGGCAGCCGCGTGGCTGGCCTTGGCAAACCTCGGCGCCGTGGCCGTGACGATGTACTTTCCTGCCGGGATTTGGGGAAACTCGTACCTCCCCTTCGCGTCGGCGATACAGGTCTGAGTGAATCCGTTTTCTTGGTTCTCGATAGCTACCACGGCTCCCGGCACCACCGCACCCTGAGCATCGGAGACGGTACCCCGCAATGAAGTAACTGAGTTCTGCCCAACTAGAGTTACAGAGAAAAGGAGAACAGCAGCCGCCAGAGCGAACTTCGCTACCCACCTGCGCCGGGTCATCCGGAGCGCAGCGAAGGATCTGCTTTCTCGTGTGCCCTCGGCCGCACCGGAGGAAAAAGAAACAGCAGATCCTGCGCTGCGCTCAGGATGACCCAGATGCTCGGGTTGCGAGTGCAGCATCTTTTCAAACCTTCTCTGGCCGCGGTCCTTAGCCAGCCTGATTTTGGCTTGGTGGGGTAGAGATCCACGGTGGGCCGCCCCCAATTCTTTCGAAGCTGGGCTCTGTCCTAAGACGCGAGTTTCGGCTACCCGATCAAGCGGCCGCGCGGCAGTGGTGGGAGTATTCCTGGGGTCAGCGGGCATTCGGTTCTCCTAGTCCCTGCGGTGGAACCGGAAGACGCGACGCCCCGAAAAGCGGGTCCGTCGGCTTCTCCGTCTCACGCAGAGAAAAACGCCTGGCGCTTCAGCTAGGTCTCCTGGCTCGTGGGTTCGGAAGGCCAAAGTGCCCTCGGCGGCAGCTTCCGCCTTCCCCGGGGGAAAACTCCCCGAGTGGCTGTGGAAGCGTGCCTTCCCACTTACAGTGGCGGGACCGCTCCGGTTTCGCACCGGAATTCCCTGGCGTCCTTACCTGACCCCGGCACGTACCGCTATGCGCCCAGGGCGGGCGGACACACTGAAGCGATGACTTACCTCTTGAATGTACTTGCACGGGCCGCGGCCTTCTGTGACGTAGATCACGCCGGAGCGGGACCGGCTGGCCGATTCCTAAATGCTTAACCTCGGAAAACCTGAATTCACAAGGAGCGGAAAATCAAAATGGGCTCCGATCAAGAAGCGGTGACATATTCTTGACCGAAGCCCATTTCGATCCTGATTCGGATCGGAGGTGATGGCACTATAGTAACGCTTAACCGCAAAATGTCAAGGGGGGCGAAACCGTCCCTCCGCCGGTTGGGTGAGGCAGCAACCCTGCCCCGTGCCCGGTGGAGAGCAGCCGGCTCAACTCTGGACGTGTTCCAGCCGGCCCTGCTCCATCTTTTCCTGGCACTGAATGCAGTAGCGCGTCCAGGGAACTGCGTCCAGCCGTTTGGCATTGATCTCTTGGCCGCAGGAGACGCATTGGCCAAAGCTGCCCTCTCCCATTCTCTCCAGCGCGCTTTCCACCATCTGCAGCAACTGGCGCTCGCTATTGCTCTGATGGAATAGAAACTCCTTGTTGTAGGAGCTGGCGGCGCGGTCGGCAATGTCCTGAGCGGAGTCTTCGTCGCTCTGGCGGCCATCCAACTCGGTACGCGAAACATTGTGCCGCAACAGGTGCAGGCGCTCCTCGAGTCGCTTCTTGAAGTATTCCAGTTTTTTCTTTTCCATCGCATCTACTGAACGCCCCCCGGGGAGCCGTTCAGACCCGAATCGCAAATGATAAGCGCACCCACTCGGAGGCGTCAACTGCCATCTCAAGTTCGCACTTTGGGGCAACCCGGTGGAAACAACCGCTAATGAGATGCATCGGGGTGGCTTCAGGACGCGGATTGACAAGCAGGAACAGTCTCCCGGTTTCTCGTCCGAGATTCCGCCACGGTTGGGCGGTTCCGGCTGTGAGTTTGACCGGTCTACGCACAGAAAAGGCGGCCCGGGCGTCAAGCTTGGGCCGCCGAAAGAGGCAGGGAGGAGAGAGTGTCAGGGAAGGCGATGCATGACGCCGTTCCGCTGCGAACGGCTTGGGACAAGTCGAAGACCTTGAAAGAGGGTAGAACTCACGGTGTTACTTGGCCTCTCTTGTTGCCCTTCCAAGAAGCACACCACCAGCCAAAAACCTGCCCCACAATCCTCCTCCGGGTTTCGCTTCGAAGTCCTTCGACTCCATACGATTAGCCGGTTGCTGGCAGAAGCCGACGCGAGCCCGGCCAAAGTCCACCCCAGATTGCGGCCCGGTTGTGCGCATGTAAATGCCACTAGTGGGTATGAAGATGCCCACTTGCGCCCTGCAGATTCCCTTCCATGGCCTTCAATTTGTTAAGCAGGGCTTTGTAGCTGATCTTCAGGATTCTGGCCGCTTGGCGGCGGTTCCAGCGGGTTTGGGTTAGCACGCGCTCGATGGCCTCCTTCTCGGCCCGCTTGGCGGCCTGCCGCCCGATTTCGAGCAACGAGGGCGTTTCCGCCTCCTTGTCCGAGTCGATCTCCTGCACCGCCCCAGTGGCGGCGGACAGGGCGGCGGAGCCGTTCGCTGGGGGAGCCGCGGCTGGGAGCAAGACCGCCTCGGACTCCAAACCGACCGGTGCGCTGGCGGCCAAGGAACTGACAATGGGCTGGTGGGTCGAGAGCTCGCGCATGATCTGCGCTTCATTGCCCACGATGACGTAACGCTTGACCAGGTTCTCCAATTCCCGTATGTTTCCCGGCCACGAGTAGTCCAGCATGCGGGCCATGGCGTGTTCGGAAAAGGCGGGAGGATTCTTGCCGTAGTATTCGCTGTACCTGCGCAAGAACAGGTCCAGAAACAGAGGGATTTCCTCGCGCCGTTCCCGCAGGGGCGGAATGTGAATGGTGACCACGTTGAGGCGGTAGAAGAGGTCTTCGCGGAAACTACCCTCTTCCACCGCGCGCTCCAGAGGTTTGTTGGTGGCCGCCAGCACGCGCACGTCGACCGCGATGTCCCGCTTGCCGCCCAGCCGGGAAAATTCCCCATCCTGCAGCGCGTGCAACAGGTTGGCTTGCAAAGCCGGATGCATTTCGCCGATCTCGTCCAGGAACATGGTGCCATTGTTGGCCTGGTCGAATTTGCCCAGTTTCTGCCGGTTCGCCCCGGTAAACGCCCCGGCTTCATAGCCGAACAATTCACTTTCCAGCAGATCGCGAGGAATGGCGGAACAGTTGACTTTGACGAACGGCTTGTCCCGCCGGGAAGACTGGGCATGCACCATGCGGGCCACCACTTCCTTGCCGGTGCCGCTTTCTCCCCGCACCAGCACGGTAGCGTTGGTGCCGGCCACCTGCTCGATGGTCATCTTTACTTCTTCCATCTTCGGGCTGGTGCCGAACAAGGTGGTGAAATCGGACTGGCGCCGGACCTGATCGCGCAACTGGGTGACCTCGGTCACCAGCCGCTGTTTGTCGAGCACCTTCGCCATTCGGATTTCCAGATCTTTCGGGTCCAGGGGCTTGCCGACATAGTCGTCGGCGCCCAGTTTGGAGGCGCGAAAGATCAGCTCCGAATCGTTCTGGCTGGACAGCACGATCACGGCAACTTCCGGTTTGATTTGCTTGATGCGCTCCAGGGTATCGATCCCATTCGTGCCCGGCGTGCTCAGATCCAGCAGAACCACGTGGGGATCCGAGACCCGGAACATCCGAATCCCTTCCTCACCGTTCCCAGCGGTGCTCACTTCAAAATTGCGGCGCGCCAAATGCGCTTGGAGATACCTGGCTGTGGCTGCGTCATCGTCTACGATCAGTACCCGAGTTCTGGGGTTGAACATCATCCGCGATTGGCTCCGACTGGGGACCAAATGCCTCCGGGGCAAATCCTCCAACCCCCATTGGCCAAACGTGCTTCCAGGAAGAATTCAGCGGGAGAGGCAGACAACCGGGTCAAAGTACACTATGCAATTCGGGAGATCGAACCGGCTCCGGTGCTGGTGCTCCCGCTGCTGCTCTCGTGCATTGTACTAGGATTCCACTTAGTAGAATCGGGATGTCCTGCCGTTTACATTCCAGGGACAAAATCGGCCGCGCAGAGCCCTCCCGCGGCTCCCACATCCGGAGAGCCGGCCCTGAGCATGAGGGAAGGATCCCCGGCCGAACGCGAAAACCCATCCTTGACGGACTTTGCTGGACGGTTAGTTCGGAATAGTGCGAAGTTTCCCGGGGGTGAAATGATAGGGGGGCCACGGACCGCTGATTACCACTTGACAGTCCTTCAATTGCCGCGCCACCGCGGAAGAGCGGTTTTGATACTTGGGCACCGCTTTGGAGTCGATCAGATGGGCAATATCGATGAGCAATCCGCCGGAATCCACCTTGCGGCAGCAAATCTCCTCCTGGAGCGGATTGAAGAGCCGGTGCACTTGGACGCTGAGGGCGCGCGCTTTGGTTTGCGCTTCCCGATCCCGTACCGCGTGCTGCCGCAGGTTCGACAAGTACTCCCGGCCGGTGGCCAAGGGCGACGGCGGCGCTACGATCTCTTGCAGCAAGGAATCGTCCCGGACCGTCAGTTTGACGTGCATTTCGGACTTGCCCCGCAGATTGGCCACCGAGTCCATAAAAGCACGCCGATTGCTGCGCACCGCCCGCCGCAGCGCTTCGTCACTCTCAAAGACCGTGCCAAAACGAAAGGGCAATACGGTGGTGGAATGGAAGCACTCGCTGACTACCCGGGCGTGTTCCAGGATGGCCCGCTGGTCCAGCACCGAATCGCGGGCATACTCGGCTACGATTACGGCAAAATCGCCGCTGGGATAGCCCAGAATCTGCGCCCCGCCGATACCCCGTAGTTCCTCGATGGGAAAAGGGCGCCGCGACCGCACGCCCGACTGAAACGCCTGTTGTTCCACAATGCAATATGCGTACCACGCCATCTGGGTTCTCCGGTTCTGGCCGGACATACTCCGACCGCCAATCAGGGCCGATTAGTGCGAAGAACGGCTAGGTACTGCTCAGCGAATTATCAAGGGGGAGACATTCTCCTCGGGCGCCGACCTGCGGTTCCTCTCACCCTTCCCCGCAAACACCCGAGTACGTTACCTACGCTACTACAAAAAACAACAACTTGGCACCAAATTGCATCCCCAGGAGAACTGCTCCCAAGATCAAAATGGGAAAACCTTAATTCGGCTGCGCCAATTCTTAGCGGGTAAGGCTTAGCCCGGCCGGGGTTGCCTTTACCTCTGGCGCCGGCGAAGGCGCCTCAACCCCGGGACGCCTGCCCTGGTAGAAGAGCCTCGGCCGAACGTGGGGACCAGCCCAAGCTAGCGGGCGTTCCCATGGTCCCTTGAACTGGTTTCGGAACATCGCCCTGGAGAGGAACGGCCGCCCCCCTCGGGCGGGCAACGCCGCCGGTGATGGTGGCAGTGGAAAGGGGGAAGGACGATAATAGCCTTCAAATGGTGCACCGACAACCTCAGCCTCGGCCTGCCTCTTGTGTTCCCGACGGGTTCGTGGTCAAGGTTTTTTCCGAACTCGACGGCATTACCGTGCAGGAGCGCTGGCAGGCGGTCAACGTGGTGCTGCGTATGGCCATGCTGGTGGGGCTGCAAATGCAGTTGGAAGCCGCCCTAAACCTGATATGCGACTTTGCCGGAGAGATCGTTCCCTACCAGCGCGCTTTGGCCTATTTCTGGAGCGAGGAAGAGCAGAAGCTGCGATTGCGCGTGGTCCGCGGAGCGGAGTCGGCACTGCCGGAGGCCTTTGGCGAGAACAACGTGTTCCACTTCTGGGCGGCCAAGTACAGCCGTCCCCTGCTGATATCCCGCAGGCAGGAGGAGCAGGCCGACGTGCTGTTGGACACCTTCCATGCCGGGGCTGCCCTGGTGGTGCCGCTGCTCGTCAGCAACCGGGTTATGGGCTCCCTGCAGTTATTCGCCTCCGCGCCGGACGCCTTTACGCAAGCGGATGCCCAGTTGCTCTGGATGCTCTCCCTGGTCAGCGAGGCGCTGCTGACCCGCGATTATGGCAACGAGGGCTTGATCCGCTTTGCCTTTACCGACTATCTCACCGGGCTCAAGACCCGGGGATACTTCGAACAGCAGCTCGAGCTGGAGATCAAACGCTCGGAACGCAAGAAGACGCATTTCGCCTTGCTGATGATCGATATCGATTTCTTCAAGCAGCTCAACGACACCCATGGGCACCACGCAGGGGACCAGGTGCTGCGGGATGTGGCCGCGCTGCTCATGCGGGACATGCGCGAAGTCGACACGGTGGCGCGCTATGGCGGCGAGGAGTTTGTAATCGTTCTTCCGGAAACCGGCGAGGCCGGGGCGCGCCTGGTGGCCGAGCGCTTGCGCCGGGCGGTAGAACAGGCCAAGTTCTTTGCCGGTTCTCCCACCGCCATCGAGCGCCTGACGATCAGCCTGGGCGTCGCCATTTTCGATCGGGACGCGCACTTTCGTCGCGACCTGATCGAGTTCGCCGATGCCGCCTTATATGCGGCCAAAGCCCGCGGACGCAACCGCACCGTACTCTATTCGGAACTGCTGCCCGAGCATCGCCGCGAAGTCTCCTGAGCCGGGCAGCAAACTGTCTCCCGGCTTTTCGCATCTGTTTCTGTGCGTCATTGGCAGCGGCGAAGGAGACCGGTATGAAAGCTTTCTTGTTTGGTCTGGGACTGGGAATTGGATTCGGGCTGCTGTTTGCCCCCGTAAGTGGCCAAGAGGCTCGTGACAGCATTGCGGGGCGGGCCAACGACCTGGCCAGCTCGGCAAAACAGACCTTTAGTTCCGCCCGGCAAACTATCGAGCATGGACGCGAACGCTTGCGGAGCCGCATCGGGAGCGTACGCGCGGCGGTAAGCGGCGAGCCTCGCCCCACCGGCACCGAAACGTCCAATTTCTGAACCCAGAGGTGCTCCAACCGGCAGCGCCTCGGGGCTTGCATCAGGCGGAGCCGCCGATCCTGAACTTAATGCCGCCGGTAACCGGCAACAGCCGCTCGCGGCTTTGGCACCCGTACGCATCGAGCCAATTGCGGCCTTAGCGCGTATAGCGGTTGCGCAGCCGCTCGCGGTGGCGGTCCAGACCCAACTGCAACAGGCGATCGATCAGCTCGGGATAGCCGATCCCCGAGGCCGCCCATAGCTTGGGGTACATGGAAATCGAGGTAAAGCCCGGCAGGGTATTGATTTCGTTCACGTAAATCCGCTCGTTGCGGGGGTCCATCAAGAAGTCGACCCGTCCCAGGCCGGCGCCGTCGACAGCTCGAAAAGCCTGCAGCGCCAATTCCCGCACGCGCTTGGTTTGGCTCCGGTTGAGCTTAGCCGGAATAATTAACTCCGAGCCCTCATCCAGATACTTGGCTGTGTAATCGTAAAACTCCTTGATGGGAACCACTTCCCCCACGGCGGAGGCGGCGGGATCGTCATTGCCGAGCACGGAGCATTCCAGCTCGCGAGCTTTGCCGGTCTTGCCCCCCACACTTTGTTCAATCACCAGCTTGCGATCGTAGGCGGCGGCCTCGTCCAGTCCGGCCGCCAGTTCGTCGCCATTGTGGGCCTTGCTGATTCCTACCGAACTCCCCAGATTGGCGGGTTTGACAAAAACCGGATAGCGCAACTCATTCTCGATGCGGCGGCGCACCTTCCGGGGAGCGGTTTCCCATTCCTGCCGCAGAACCACCAGATGTTTGACAATGGGTAAGCGGGCTTCCCGGAACAGGCGTTTCATTACATCTTTGTCCATCCCGGCAGCGGAGCCCAGCACCCCCGCGCCCACGTAGGGAATGCCCGCCAGCTCCAGCAAACCCTGAATCGTACCGTCTTCGCCGAAGGTGCCGTGGAGCACCGGGAAGATTATGTCCACCTCCAGGGCTCGATCTTCGAGGCGCCGGTGCGGCATCGACGATTGGAAAGGGACGAGATCGTGGCCGGGCACGGGAGGGACAATGATAGCTTCGCCATTGGAAAGCACCGCGGCCGTCGCCGTAGCCTGCGGATCGCCTGCCCGCAAAGACCGCGCCTCGGGGACGTTGGCTTTACCCTTAAGCAGGTTTTCCGCATGCGCGGCGGTCAGCCAACGGCCGTCCTTGGTAATGCCGATGGGCACAACCTCATATTTGTTCTTGTCCAGAGCTTCCATCACGGAAGCCGCCGAAAGCAGCGACACCTCGTGTTCGCCACTGCGCCCGCCAAACAGTACTCCCACCTTCAGCTTCGCCATGGGTGCAGCATATCACTTGGACGGCCAGCGCTATTGCTGCCGCCCAGCCGGCGTTGGGGGATGACATTCTCCGGCGCATTCTCGAGGCCGGACTACTTTCTCGGAACAGTCCCTTCAGGCCAGACGCCGTAGCGGAGGCGGAAGTTTCTCGTTCTCTTCCCGATACGACGGCAATTCGCTCTCGCTGTCTCCGGGCATTTCCGCGGTACCGGTAATGAGCCGTACGGCGCGCTCATACGTCAGATAAGAGAAGGCCCACTCCAGAAATACCGCGACCCGATTGCGGAAACCGATCAGGAACAGGATGTGGACAAACAGCCAAGTTACCCAGGCGGGGAAGCCGGACAGATGGACCCGCCCCAAGTTGGCAACGGCGGCGGCCCGGCCGATAGTGGCGAGCGTACCCTCGTCGCGGTAGTGAAAGGCTAAGCGAGGTTGAGCGCGGAGGTCGCGCAAGATGTTCCGGGCCGCGTGCGCGCCTTGCTGGAGGGCAGCCGGGGCCAAGCCCGGAACAGGCTGGCCCCGGTCATCGCGCAATGCGGCCAAGTCTCCGATGACAAACACCTCCGGATGACCGGGAAGGCTGAGACCGGGAGAAACCAGCACGCGGCCGGCTTTGTCGACTGGCGCCCCCAGCAGCTTTCCCAAGGGAGAAGCCGCCACTCCCGCCGCCCAAAGGACGACGGTGGCCGGGAGAAAGGCCTCCCCCATACGCACGCCCGCGGGATCGACCTGGGTCACCAGAGTGTTTGTCCGCACCTCCACGCCCAGGCGCTGCAACTGCCGTTCGGCGCTTTGCGCCAGATCATTTGGATAGGCGGGCAAGACCTGCGCCGCGCCTTCCAGCAAGACGACGCGCGTTCTGGCCGGATCGATATGCTTGAAATCGCGGCGCAAAGCGGTGCGCGCCACTTCCGCCAAGGTACCGGCCAGTTCCACCCCCGTCGGTCCTCCCCCGATCACCACAAAGCTTAAAGGAATGGAGGTTCCCTGGAGCCAGGCTTGCCGTTCGGCAAGTTCATAGGCCAACAAGACGCGCCGCCGAATCTCCACCGCGTCTTCAATCGTCTTCAAACCGGGCGCCAGCGGCGACCACTCGGGATGGCCGAAATAGGAGTGGCGGGCCCCCGCGGCAAGCACCAGATAGTCGTAGGCCACCTCGAAATTGTGGGTCCGCACCCGCCGCTTCTCCAGGTCGAATCCGGTCACTTCCCCGAGCAGCACCTCGGTGCTCCGGTGTTTGCGCAGGACGCGCCGGATGGGCTCGGCAATTTCCCCGGGAGACAGCGCGGCCATGGCCACCTGATACAGCAAAGGCTGAAAGGTGTGATGGTTCTTGCGGTCTATAACCGTTACCTGGACCTCCCGGTTGCCCAACCGCTTGGCGGCTTCCAGTCCGCCGAATCCCGCACCTACAATGACAACTTTCTTCATAGCCGTGTTTATTTGGATTCCACAGTGCCCACTCGAGTTTCTGTCAAAGTCGCAGAATAAGTCCTGCGGAGCGCCTGGCTGGGCGTGCGGCAGGATGGGCTACCGGATAGGTTATGGGACCCAGGTATGCGTTGCGGGGGTATTCGGTCCGGCAAAGCATACGAGGGCGCACCTGGGGCGCCGTCATAAAGAGTGGCGGCGCTGGGGTGGAAGTGCCAAACCTGTAGCCAGACCCTGCTGGCCGGAATCGGGCCAGGGTTCCCGACGCCAAATTTCAGCAAACCTTTTCTCAGTTGCGAGTAATCCAATGAGCGTTGCGGAAAGCGGCCATTGCCAGCCCGTCCCCCTATCCGCGACGGTTCTGTTGAAGGATGTCCCATGTTGCAGACGAGTAGCGCCTCGGGAGCCTCAGTTGCGACTCTTTCCCTGAGAACTTGGGTTGTGCTTCGCGAGCTCACGGAGGTAGCACTGGGATACTCGCTGTTGGAGTTCGCCCTCTGGAACCTGGGGTGGGTGCAGGTTGCCTGGGGGCTGGCCTCCCTGGCCTGCGTGATCGCAATCACCGTAACCAGTCCGCATACGGTTCGCGAAATCGGGACCGGCCTTACCGGTTTCCGGCGCTCCTGCGCCGTGATTCCGGCGGCGGCAAGCATCGGCATAGTGGCAGTGCTACTGGGGGCTTGGGGGGGCAGTCTGCATCTGGCGCGCGGGCTTCCACTCTGGCATGCAGGGGTGTATGCGGCTTGGGCTCTGGTGCAGGAGTTCCTGGTGCAGTCGTTTATCTTCGTGCGCCTCGAAACCGTGTTCGGCAGCCGCCGCGCCATTTGGGGCAGTGCCGCCTTGTTCGCCACGGCCCACGTGCCGAATCCGTTGCTGATGGCCGCAACTTTCGTCATGGGACTGTTCCTGACGTACTGGTTTTGGCGCCATCGCAACATCTATGTCCTGGGGGTTGCGCACGCCCTGTTGGGCTTGGCGGTAGCGGTGGCGCTCCCGGAAGCGGCCACCCACGGCATGCACGTGGGGGCAGCATTCTTCGCTAAGTCGCGCGGGAGGACGTTCGAACGTATACGCTTCGGTTTCAACTCACGGCTCTCCGCCCGCACCAACGGAGCCGAGCCGCCCGCGGAATTCTCCCGCCAGAACCGCTGACTTTTCCTCCGTTGCCGTGAAGAGTAAGCGACCTTAGCCGGCGGCGCCCCGAGCGCCACGGTCGATTTGGCCTTTAGCTCGGGGGGGGCAAGGGTATCCGTACGCGGAGCACCAACAAAAAAGCCCTTCCCGATGGAAGGGCTTACAGTTTTGCGGAGAATGATGCTTACTTGGCGCCTTGCTGCTGTCCCTGTTCCAGAACGATGCCGCCGGGTTGCCCCTGGTCCTGTTTCTTGAGTTTCTCCTTGCGGATGTCCATGGCCTTGTCGGACCACATGTCCGCCGACTTGATATCCGTAGCCCGACCCTCGGGATTGCCGCATTCGACATCGGCCTTGCGGCGATAGAGCAGGTTCATATAGGCCATGGCGTCCTCATAGTCCTGCCGCAGCTTCAGGGCCTTATCGAGAGCATCCAGGCCAGCGTCCACCTTGGGCCCGTTTGTGCTCTTGAGCTGCTGGCAGACCTGCTGGTCATCCTTGGCGTGTGCCTTATCTTTGCGAAATTCGTCGTCCACCTTCAAGGCAATCTTTCCCTTGGCGATGGCGGCGGTATTGTAGGTGTCGGCCCAGCTAATCACCCCTAGCATGTAGTAGGTTTCGGGATCGTTGGGATCGAGTTGGGCCGCTTGGCGGTAAAAGTCGATCGCCTTGTCGAACTCTTTCTTGTTGTAATAGAGCGACGCGATGCTCTTCAGGGCATGCAGCCGGTTTTCCCGGTTGGTAGAACTTTCCGCCAAAACGCTCTTAAACTCGTCGACCGCCGAGGCCGCGTACCGGTCGTTCTCGGGGCTATCGACGCCGGGAACGAATTGCTGCATATAAGCGGTGCCCAAGTACAGGCGCGCCGTCAGCAGGCTCGGATCCAGCGATACCGCGTTCTTAAAGTGCTCGATCGCCTCTTCATACTTGGCGTTCTTGAAGGACTGCACGCCTTTATTGAGCTGGTCGCGCGCCCTCAGCTTGCTGCAGCCGAGGCCTGCAAAAAGCAGGGCCAGGGCCGCGATCGACGCCAGTACTCGCACGCTTCTGTTCATGTTCGTGTCTCCAGATTACGTTTTCGCCGGGTGCGCTGGCGCAGGCGCCACAGGCCGGGCGCCCACACCGGCTGGGTTAGTTCCCCGATTCGATTTTGGCCGTGATCAAGCCAACCTTGTCGACCCCGGATGCATGAGCAATGTCGATCACCTGGGCCACCCACTCGAAAGTCAGGTCGTCGTCCGCCTTCACGAACATGATCTTCTCGGCACGCGCTTTGAAGATGTCCGTAAGCTGGGACTGCAACGTCGTCCAAGTGGCGTCGTCCATGTTGATCTTGAGTTTCGGTTGCGCGCCACCTTCCGGTCTCAGGACTTGCACCACGATGGTGCGGCTCTGATTGATCTCTTGATTTTTCTGGTTTGGTGGCGGCGGCTGGGGCACGAGAGCTTCCAGCCCTTTCGGCGTCAGCGGGGTGATGACCATAAAGATGATCAGCAGCACCAGCAAAACGTCGATCAGCGGAGTCACGTTCATGTCGGAGCTGGGACCACCCTTGGACCCGCCCATTGACATCGCCATATGCGTTTCCTCTCAATAAAGTACGGCCGCCGTCGCGGCTCTCATTTCTTAGTGCCGCCAGTGTCGGGCGGCAGCGCGCCTTGCTTGCGCTGTTCGGTCAGCAGACCCAACGTATCGACGCCCGCCGATCGCACATCGTCGACTACTTCCGCGACCATGCCGTACTTGGCGTGACGATCGGCCTTGATGTAGACCGTCTTATCGACCCTGCCGGTAATGAGGTCCTTCACTTTGTCCGTAAGCTGATCGGGGCTAACCTTGTCGGAGCCAAAAAAGATGGCGCCATCCCGGGAAATCGCCACCAGCACGGCATCTTCCTTATCGGCGTCGGGCATTGGTTGGGGGTTATCGGTGGGCGCCATATCCACGCTGCGGCCGTGCTGCAGCATCGGCGTGATTACCATGAAGATGATAAGCAGCACGAGCATCACGTCCACCATGGGGGTAACGTTGATGGTGGAGGAAAGGCCTCCGGACTTGATTTTCTTTTCTTTTGCCATAGACATCTACTCTCCAGGCGGCCATGCCTGCGAAATCCACCGCCCCTCTTCCTCCCGGGCTGGCCACCGGCAGCCGGCCGCCAGCGCTCGTCCGGGAAGGTCCGCCGGGACACGCCTCGGATAGGCGCGAGGCATGTTCCGGCGGGCATTCCCGACCCCTGAGGAGGTTAGCGGGCTACCGGCGGGCCGCAGCCGCGTTGCGCCGTTTCAGGAAATAGTCGATCAGCTCGCTGGAGCTGTTGTCCATTTCGACGTCGAACGACTCCACCCGGCCAGTCAGGTAGTTGTACATCATCACGGCCGGAATGGCGACGACCAAGCCGAGGGCGGTAGTCACCAGCGCTTCGGAAATACCGCCGGCCACGGCGCCCAAGCCAGTCGCTTTGTTAGTGGCGATGCTGCTGAAGGCGTTCAGAATGCCGACGACGGTGCCGAACAGGCCGACGAAAGGCGCGGTGGCGCCGATGGTGGCCAGTCCGCCCAAGCCGCGTTTCAGCTCGGCGTGCACGATGGCTTCAGCGCGTTCCAGCGCGCGGCGGCTGGCTTCAATGGTCTCGCCGGGAAGTTCGGCCGATTCGCCGTGAGCTTTGAACTCCTGCAGGCCGGCGGTGACTACCTTCGCCAAGTGGCTCTTTTTGTTGCGCTCCGCAACTTTGATGGCTTCTTCGATTTTGCCCTCGCGGAGAGCGCCGGCCACGGCCGGGGCAAAAGCGCGCGATTGTTTGCGGGCGGCGCTGAAAGCCATCCAGCGATCGATCATGACGCCGATCGACCAGCCGGACATGATGAATAGGATGACAACGACGATCTTCGCCAGGGTACCCATCTGTCTCCACAGCGAAACCACATCCCACCCTACTGCTGCACCACCCTCCTGGAAGATAAGGGCGGCGACGGCGGGAACATTGGCAAAGATCACAGCGGCAAGGTTAGCGAGCAACATGATATGACTTTTCCTCCTCAGAGCTTGTTCCGGGAAAACTTGCTTGGTTGCTGTTCAGGCGTAAACTCCACTGGCTGTTACAGACCACCCCAGCCGGTTTCCGCGAAAGCGGTTCCGGCGTGCTGCCGGGGGGATTCCGCGCCTGCCGGACATCCCCCACAACTACGTGTGTGCTGCACTGCGTTCTGAAAAACTTTGGTTTAACCCCCAGACAGGGTGAAATTGACCGTAATCACGGTTTCCACCGGGACCGGCTCGCCGTTCAGGAAGTAAGGCTTGTACTTCCACTGCTTAACGGCTTCGATCGCCGCCGGGGCCAGCATCGGGTGCCCGGATTGCAAATGCAGGTTCTCAATGGTGCCGGTCTTGCTGATCACGGCTTCCAAAATCACCTGACCCTGAATACGCGCCTGCTTGGCCAGCGGCGGATAGTTGGGCGCGACCTTGTGAAGCAACATGCCTTCCGACACGCCCTGAGAAACGCGGATGCGCTGGATTTGGGGAGTGGCCGCCGCCTTGGGAACATTCGCCGTGGCCGAGCCCACGATGCCACCGATCACGCCACCGAGCGCGCCCCCGCTGCTGCTGCCGAAGCCACCGACCACCCCGGCCATGGAAGTAATCGCCGGCGGCGCTTCCTCTTCCTTAATCATTTCGACTTTCTTAGGAATGGCCGTGGGCGTGCGGAGCTGGCCATTGACCATTTCGCTCACCGCTCGCACCACCTTGATCGCAGCCGCTGGCGGGGGCGGCGGCGGCGGGGGGGGCGGCGGCGGCGCTACCAGAAATGTCATCAATTGCTGCGTGGGCAGCGCATCGGTATAAATCAGTGGGATCAGGACAACGATGCCCAACAGGATCGCCTGAATCACAAATGAGAACACCGTCGATGCTCTCTGTTGTCCCTTCTTGAAGCGGTTCCCCGACTCCAACAGGCTGTCTTCAAACATAGGTTATTCTCCGTCCCGTAACTGCTCTCCATCCCGCTACGGCTATACAACTATAGACACCACACAGGGCTGATTTGTGCCCGAACTGGACCTGCCTGGCAGGGTGCAATTCCCGCAGTGTACACCCTTCCACCGCTACTACTTCAATAACAAATTTCTAACGTTTCCAGCCCCTCGACGGGGTGGGCCGCTTGGGTGGGGGCCCGGCTGGCCATACTCTGGCCGCCGCGCCGGCATCCCCTAGGCGTTCGCCCTCGCCTTTCCCCGGCGCAGTTCCGCGGCCGGAAGCGCCGGCCGGCTGCCGCGACTCTGCTTCCAGTCCTGGTAGGCGACCAGCATCGGGGAAGCAATAAAGATGGAAGAATAGGTACCGATAATGATACCGATCACCAGCGCGAAACTGAAACCCTTGAGCACCTCACCGCCAAAAACGTAAAGGGAAAGCACCGTCAGGAAGGTGAGGCCCGACGTCAGCACGGTCCGGCTCAGGGTCTGGTTGATGCTGAGGTTTACGATGTCGGTCAGTTTGTCGCGCCGCCGTAGCTTGACGTTCTCCCGAATGCGGTCGAACACCACGATGGTGTCGTTCATGGAGTAGCCGACCAGGGTCAGGATCGCCGCAATTACCGTCAGCGAGATCTCGATATTGAACAGGGAAAACGCGCCCACGGTGATGATGGTG
>Ga0326727_10016755_pt1 | contig 15378 bp, 13 predicted proteins | sample MB2enrmetagenome_FD_207643 | JGI IMG/M metagenome (GOLD analysis project Ga0326727, IMG submission 207643) | Lab enriched peat soil microbial communities from McLean, Ithaca, NY, United States - MB29MY | ecosystem: Environmental > Terrestrial > Soil > Wetlands > Peat | place: USA: New York... | reverse complement strand
CTGGCTTTTTCTGATAGCCTGAAAATTGAAGCGCTGTTAAAAAAGATGACAATTGAAGAAAAAGTCGGCCAATTATCACTTTTTCTTTCTTACAGATCGATCACAACAGGGCCATCTCAAAAAACAGATTCCAGGGAATTGATCAAAGAAGGAAAGGCAGGAGAAATCTTCAATGCTTATGGAGTTGAAGCTGTTCATGAGTTGCAACGGATCGCTGTGGAGGAATCCAGGCTGAAAATCCCTCTTCTTTTTGGTCTCGATGTCATCCATGGCTTCAGGACGATCTTCCCGGTTCCACTTGGACAGGCATGCAGCTGGGATCTGGAAGCAATTGAAAAAACCGAACACATTGCTGCTACTGAAGCCACTGCCGACGGGATTAACTGGACATTTGCTCCCATGGTTGATTTAGCCCGGGATCCAGAATGGGGCAGGGTAGTCGAGGGTGCCGGTGAAGATACATGGCTGGCATGCAGGATTGCAGAGGCACGGGTCAGGGGTTTCCAGGGTAATAATCTGAAGGACCCACATTCCCTGATGGCCTGTGCAAAACATTTTGCAGCCTATGGTGCAGCTTTAGCAGGACGCGATTATAACACGGTAGATATGTCACCATTGTCTCTTTATGAATGGTATCTTCCTTCTTACAATTCCTGTGTAAAAGCAGGTGTTGCATCAGTAATGACTTCTTTCAATGAAATCAATGGAATTCCTTCTACATGCAACAGATGGCTTCTTTCCGACATTCTGCGTAAGACCTGGGGATTCAAGGGATTTGTTGTAACTGATTTTACTGCCATTAACGAACTGGTTCCCCATGGAGTGGCTGTCGATCTTAAAGATGCAGCGCGTCTGGCACTGAATGCCGGTGTAGATGTGGACATGCAGGGAGACGCCTACCTGAGTTCCCTGCCCGAACTCCTGAGTGAAAAGAAGATCACAATCAGACAAATTGACGACGCCGTCAGGAGAATTCTCCTTGCAAAATTCAAACTGGGATTATTCGACGATCCATATCGCCAGTGTACTCTTGAAAGAGAAAAAAAGGAAATCATGACACCCGAAGATATTGCCTTTGCAAGGAAAATGGTTTCTGAAAGTTGTGTCTTGCTGAAAAATGAAAAAAAAATACTGCCAATCCCGCAAAGCGTCAAATCTATTGCAATCATTGGTCCCCTGGGAGATTCAAAAAAAGATATGCTGGGTCCTTGGTCGGCTACCGGGAAGTGGGAAGATTGTGTCACGCTTGCAGAGGGGGTGAGAAATCATGTTAGTAGTAATATAGTTGTCCGGTACCTGAAAGGTTGCAATGTGAATGACAATGACAGGAGCGGATTTGATACTGCGGTCAGGTTGGCCGGGGAATCGGATTTTGTAATCCTGGCCCTGGGTGAAAGCCGCGATATGAGCGGGGAAGCGGCAAGCCGCACCAATATTGATCTCCCGGGTGTTCAAAATGAACTTTCCGAGGCTATCCTTAAAACGGGGAAACCCTCAGTAGTAGTTCTGTTTAACGGTCGTCCGCTTGCTGTCTCAGCTCTCAGTTCCCGCGCCCCTGCAATTCTTGAAACCTGGTTTGGCGGTACACAGGCGGGCAATGGAATTGCAGATGTACTTTTCGGGGATTACAATCTTCTATAATTCAAAAAATACAGGTCGCCCCATTAATCCTGACGATACCAGTGAAAAGTATGTTTCCCGCTATATTGATTCACCCAATACCCCACTTTATCCATTTGGATATGGATTAAGCTATAGTTCATTTGTCTATTCAAACCTGGATATCAAAGTGACCGGAAAAACAATCAATATAAAAGCAACCATTACCAACAGCGGCGACAGGGATGGTGAGGAGGTAGTACAATTATATTCCCGGCAAAAAGTCGGATCGATAACCCGGCCGGTCAAAGAATTAAAGGGTTTTCAAAAGGTGTTCCTCAGGAAAGGAGAAACAAAAAATCTTTCCTTCACGCTTACCACTGATGATTTGGCGTTTTATCATCCTGACCTGAAAAAATATTTTGAACCGGGAGAATTTGTTTTTTTTGTCGGTGGAAATTCAGTAGAAACAATTGAAAAAACAATTGATTTGTCACATTAGCCACTCACTTTCATCTGAATAAAAATGTTATGATCGGGCTTTCGTTAAACTACAGAAACCCGGCACTTCGCGTCCAAAACAGTCTACAGTTTTTTTAAGCTCATTTCCCGATTTCTTTAAAGCAAGTTTTATGATGCAGATCGCAATGGGTGAATAGTTCGTGATGGGGAGTGGGATAAAAGGGTTGCCATTGCTATAAAATCATTGACTGATTAATAAATGATTGAAATATGCAGAAAAAATTACTTTATAACCAGACTAAATTAACGTATATTTGCAGGACGATTAACCGGGGAAAATTCAAGAAACCGGTGAACAAAATTATTCACGAATAATAAAGGAGGAAACAATCATGAACCCAAACATACGGAAACTAATGATGACCCTTATTGCTGTCATGATGATAGCTGGGGCCTGGGCACAGGCCAGTGCGCCTTCAATGCCTGAAGCTATTATAAACCTGAATAAATTCAATGGAAGCTGGGAAGCAAAGTGGACATCCACAATGGGGGATAAGAGCTACCAATTCGATTATAATGTAAAGTGCATGCCAATTGCCGGTGGAAATGGGGCATACTGGGAGGAAAATGGACTTCATCCTGCTCTTGGTGAAATGCACTCCTCAGATCTTTTCGGTTTTGACCGTTCGGATAGAAAACTACATTGCTATTCTGTTGATAATTCGGGAATCACACGTGATCAGATATGTGAATGGGTATCCCCGGATCACCTCGTCATGGAATACAATGGCAGTGAGGATGGCAAACATATTATCGATAAGACCGACTTGAATTTCAGAAGTGATGATATGCTGGATGTGACGGCAAGTTCGATAATAGACGGCAAAGTTCAATGGAGCGGCTCCGGAACATTTCACAGAATTGAAGAAGGTAAATGATCTGTTAATGACCGGAATAATCAGAAAAAACAGAGGCTGTCCCAAATATACGGGACAGCCTCTTTCTCTTTTTGCACTAGCGTTCTATTATGAATGATCTGATTTATAAGATAATTCTCTCATTCAAACTGACGCTTTAGAACTTTCCAAAGCGGAGGGTGAGTTTGGCAGTAAATTGGTTAAGCAGGTCGGGAGATGTGTTTTCAAGTTTAAAATCAGGAGAATAACGATAGCTGATCCCCACGCCAAGCCGCAGGGATTTGATAAGATTGAATTCAAGCCTGACCCCTGGTTCTACTACAAAGAACCGGTCCCTGGAAATGTAACCCTGATGATAATCTTTGAATGAATTATTTACAACAATGGAATCAATATGACGGAATGAACTGGTGTAGTCCATGGATCCAAATCCGATCATCACGGGAAATGCAATATGGACCCTGGATCTTGGCATGAGTGTATATTCCACTAAAAGTCCCCCATAGCCGCCATTCAGGTAAGCTCCATTCATCTTTGAGGTTGCAGAATCATAATAAATATTGTTATAATGCAATCCATTAGGATCCCCAATGAAACTGCCTGTAACTCCAATAGTCCAGTGGTGGTCAAGAATGAGCCCTATGCTCATGCCGGGGAGAAAAACACTTTTACTTCCGAACATTGAATATCCACCGTTGAGTTCAAGAAAAAATCCAAGAGGAATTTTACAATGTCCTGTCTTGTTTCCAAAAATGGTATGAAACTCGTTAGTGCCTCTGGAAGTTGTAGTGGTCGTAAGTGTATCCTGGGCAAAGAGGGCCACAGAGCTTGCCAGGAAGATCAACATTATTGTTATTTTTTTCATTTTTCAGTTTCTTTAAGGTTAAAACCTGCCAACCTTAAGGCAGGGTGTACAACTTTTGTCATAAGCGATTATCAAAGTTATGAAAATGGAACACGCGTTGATCTTTATGAGATCAAAACAGTGATTCCCGGGGAATAGTATATATATACGAAAATAAATTTCCAGATATATCTTAGCAAAAAGATCCTTAAAAGATGCAATAAACATTAGAACAAACTGTTAGTATGTGGAAATAATAGTTACCTGTAATTTTTCAGTTATATTTGACCTGTAAAGACAATAAATCATTAATTTAAAACATATGAAATATGAAAATAAAAAATCTCAGAACAGGTATTTTAATCAGTATCACTATGATTACAATTACTTCATTAACACATCTCAAAGGTATGGCAGCAACGATAAAAGAAGAAATGGTTACCTACAAGGCCGGTGATGTCACCATGGCAGGGTATGTGGCCTATGATGAAAACATAAAAGGGAAACGGCCTGTAGTGCTGGTTGTTCACGAATGGTGGGGGCTGAATGACTATTCAAAAATGAGGGCAAGGAAACTTGCAGAGCTGGGGTACCTTGCCATGGCTGTTGACATGTTTGGCAACGGGAAGAATGCAGTTGATCCAAAGGAGGCACAAGAGCTTACGGGACCATTTTACAAAGATCCCCGGCTTGCGAAGAGCCGTTTGGATGCTGCAATAAAAAAGATCAGGGAGTTTCCGCAGGCCGATCCCAATAATATTGCAGCCATCGGCTATTGTTTCGGGGGTTCCGTTGTTTTGAATTCTGCAAAGCTGGGAGCTGACCTGAAAGCAGTCGTAAGTTTCCATGGTGGCCTTTCCGGAGTGCCTGCTGATAAAAAGTTGTTAAAAGCCAAGATCTTGATATGCCACGGAGGCAGTGATAAATTTGTCACCATGGAATCTCTGGATGCCTTCAGGAATCAGCTGGATTCCATCCATGCAAATTATACCGTCAGGGTTTATGCAAATGCGACACATTCATTTACCAATCCGGATGCTACAAGAATAGGTAAACAATTTAACATGCCGATTGAATATAATGCCCAGGCAGATAAAGATTCATGGAATGATATGAAAACGTTTCTTGCTTCAGCATTTGGGAAATAATAAAGGGCAATCTGGATAGATGGTGAATGATAAAAAAATATTAAATGTTAAGTTTTAAGTTTTAAGCAAAAGGGTTATTGGTAAAAGATTTTCATGCGAACTGAATGAATTGTCAGGTTTTTTTACCCTAACAAATTACCAATTTATACTACCCTTAAAAATGCACATTAAAGTTACCCGTGTTCCCATTCGCTTACTACATCCCTTTACCCGGTTCATTTGCATTGAGTGACATTTCATGCAAATAAATGCAAAAAAACTTGACTTTCAGATAATATTTTTGTACTATTGCACTGAAAAAACAGCTACATATTTTTTCCAATACAACCTTAAGAATAAAAATGTATTGAAAAAGATTTAAGGTGGAATTGCGGCGTTGATGTTTTGAAAAAGATCACCGGATCCGGTGATCTTTTTTTATTTGCCTGAAATGGCGATTCCAGGTTACAAATCTTTGCTGGGGTCGACTAATAAGTGAGATTTTTATCTTTTACCGCAAAATCGCAAAGACGCAAAGAACGCAAAATCAATAATTTAATTTTTAGCGTCTTAGCGTCTTCGCGGTGAAAAAAACTTATTAGTCACCCCCAACTGTTTGCGTTATATCTTAGATAAAAGTGAAGCAAAAAATCGTATTGCGTGACAGAATGATTCATATATTTGCAATCCAACTAAACTCAAAGACATGAAAATCACTATCGTAGGCAGCGGTTATGTCGGCCTGGTCACCGGAGCCTGCTTTTCTGAAGTAGGAATTGATGTTACCTGTGTGGACATTGACCATGATAAAATTGAAAACCTCAATAAAGGAATCATCCCTATTTTCGAGCCGGGACTTGAAGAAATGGTTCACCGCAACCAGAAAAAGGACCGGTTACATTTTTCCACAACTATTGCCGAAGCTCTTGCTGATTGTGAAGTTGTATTCATAGCTGTCGGCACACCTCCCGATGAAGATGGCAGTGCTGATCTGAAATACGTTCTCGGGGTAGCCGCAGATTGTGGCCGATACATGAAAAATTATCTCCTGATCGTGACTAAAAGCACGGTTCCCGTGGGAACGGCAGGTAAGGTAAGGTCAGCTGTGCGGGAAGAGCTGAAAAAGCGCGATGCAGAGATAGAATTTGATGTTGCTTCCAATCCTGAGTTTCTCAAAGAGGGGGCAGCCATTGATGATTTCCTGAAACCCGACAGGATTGTTGTCGGAGTGGACTCCGAAAGGGCTGAGGAAGTCATGAAAAGCTTGTATAAACCATTTACACTGAATGGTCACCCTGTTATTTTTATGGATATCGTCTCTGCTGAAATGACCAAGTATGCAGCCAATTCAATGCTTGCGACAAAAATCAGCTTCATGAATGATATCGCCAACCTTTGTGAAATTGTGGGTGCTGACATTAACATGGTGAGAAAAGGGATCGGATCGGATTCCAGGATCGGGCCAAAATTTATCTATCCCGGCATAGGATATGGTGGCTCGTGTTTCCCCAAAGATGTAAAAGCGCTGGTCCAAACCGCTGCCCAATATAATTATGACCTGAGGGTGTTAAGATCAGTTGAGGCAGTAAATGAAGACCAGAAATCGATTTTATTCCATAAGGTGAATAAATATTTTAAGGGGGATCTTAATGGAAAAACGATTGGCATGTGGGGCTTATCGTTCAAGCCCCTGACTGACGATATGCGTGAAGCGCCCTCACTGGTCCTGATTCACAGGTTTATTGATGCAGGAGCCAGGGTGAGGGCATATGATCCGGTTTCTATGGATGAAGCCAAAAGAATCCTGGACGGTAAGATAGCTTATGCCGAAGATCAGTATGATGCGCTGATTGATGCTGACTGCCTGGTACTTGTCACCGAATGGCCGGAATTCAGATTCCCAAACTTTAATGTTATCCGGAAATTATTGAAAACACCGCTGATCTTTGACGGGCGGAATATCTATGACCGGGCGGAAATGAAATCCAAAGGTTTTGAATATTTCTGCATAGGGATTGACACTACCCGTTAGGATCTCAGCCTTTTCCCCGCTGTGCCCGTTCCCAGTTTACTGATTGTGTGCCTTTGAGATATCTTTTCAATCCAAGGAAAACAGAGAGGTTCATGATGAAAAAATAGTAAGGGACAAACAGTATTTTGAGCTTTACTGACCTGGTTTCCAGGTACCACCCCAACAGCGCTGCCAGGTAAAAAACCACCTGGAGCCAGAAAATGATACTATAAAGTCCGAAATGAAAAACCCCTTCATGCAAAGCAAGTATCAGACCTGTTATCAGCATCAGCAACAATGATAATGGCGCCAGGGTCCATCGCAATACACGATGCGAGATAAACTGAAAAGATAAGATCCCGTACCTGAAAATATTAAACAACGACCTCAGCCGGATAACAGATTGGATACCTCCAGCAGAGATCCTGATTTTTCGCTTAAGCTCTTCCCTGACATTTGCAGAGGCCGCCTCGATGGCATAGGCCTCCGGATCGTATTGTATCGTATAGCCTTTTTGGGCAACCCGGAGCGAGATGATGAAATCGTCAAGCAAAGTATCGTATTCAACCTCCTGGTACAAATCTGTCCGGATGGCAAATAATTCACCGGCAGCCCCCACAACAGAATGAAGTTCGGCATCCCATTTTTTCAGGGTCGATTCATATTTCCAGTATAAACCTTCTCCCGCGCCTGCTGCGGTATCTTTATCTTTGCTGAAAATCCTTTTCTCACCAGATACACATCCAACTTTTGGGTCACTGAACAGGTTAACGATCCTCCTCACAGACCCTCTCCCCAGCATTGTGTTTGCATCGGAAAACACAACAATGGGTGATCTTACAAGCTTCATACCTCTGTTCATTGCACCAATCTTACCATTCCTTTCAGGGAGATGATATACCTCCAGCCCTTCATATTGCTGCAATAACTCGGGTGTTCCATCATCCGAACCATCGGTGACCCAAACCATGTGCAGTTTTTCATGTGGATAATCGAGCTCAAGGGAATTTTTCACCTTCCCCGCTACATAATCACGCTCATTGTATGCGGCTACAAACAATGTCACATCAGGTTCATAAGTGGCCACAGGTTCTTTTTGTTTTGAACCACGGAACAACCTTTTCAGCCGGATCAGAAAAAAAAGCAGAATGCCATAACCGAGGTAAGCATAAAAGACAATAAAGAACAATATCCAAAAAGTGATCTTTAATCCGGTCATGATCCAGAAATTATATTCAAATTAATGTTTACCTGCACCAACTTCCTGATATATTGATAATACATGTTCTGCCATCGACCGCCATGAAAATTTTGCTGCCTGTACAATTCCCTTACTTACCAGGTCTTTCCTCAGTGTTTCATCATTTAAAAGTCTTACCATAGCTTCCGTGATCTCTTCCGGCTTGAACGGATCAATAATAAATGCAGCATCCCCGGCTATTTCGGGCATGGAAGAGGTACCGGAGGTAATAACAGGAGCCCCACAGGACATGGCTTCCAGGAGAGGTATCCCGAAACTTTCGCGGAGGGAAGAGTAGAGGAACAGAATACACTGATTATATATGGCTGGCAGGTCTGTATTTTTAACATAGCCCGTAAGAATGATCCTCTCCATGAGTGAACGGTCGCCGATCTGGTCAAGCAGCTTTTCGAGTTCAACCCGGTCATAATCAAGCATCACCAGTTGAATATCACTGCCGGTTTGTTTTATAAAATCAGAATATGCTTTCAGGGTGCCTTTTGTATTTTTCTTGGGATCAGTATTTCCCAGAAAAAAGAAAAACCTGTCCGGCAGTTTGTACAGGGTCTTTACTCTTGAAAGTTCCGAAGCATCGGTAACTGGCTTAAAATGAGTTCCGACCCCGTTGTAAACAGCTTTCAGCCTGGGATCATCCTTCATTCCGAAGAAATCGCCGATCCTGTTCTTTTCAAAATTGGAAACAGTGATGATGGCAGCGCTCTTTTTAATGATCCGGGGAACAACCATCCGGCGGTAAACATTACCCAATTTCTGATAGGGAGTTCCCGCTCCGCCCAGGATCTTGGAATAGCTGTTTTCCATGTAGATAATGTCGTGCAACGTGACTACCAGAGGAATGTCAGTATTGACAGGGGCGGTATTGCTGGTACAGTGAAGAATGTCGCAACCATCTTTTTTAGCGGCACGGGGAAGAGAAATTTGTTCCCAGAAAGGATAAAAACTGCCGGCCAATTCAGCAATCCTGAAATTCTGTGTTTCCCGGAGAACAGTTTTATCTTCATCCGGACTGACATAAATAATGTATTCATTCTCATGATCGATCTCCTGAAGGTTCCGGATCAGCTCAAGCGCAACCATATCCATCCCGTGTTTTTTACTGCGCAAAAGCCGTTGTCCTTCTATCCCGATCTTCATCTGATACTTTTTAGTTTTTGCTGAACCCAGGGGTTGGCTAATAAGTAAGATTTTATCTTTCACCGCAAAACCGCAAACCTGCCTGCCGGTAGGCAGGGACGCAAAGAACGCAAAATCAATAATTTAATTTTTAGCGTCTTGGCGTCTTCGCGGTGAAAAAAAACTTATTAGTCACTTCCGAATGTTTGATTTATCAGCAGAAGTTTCTCCATGTCTGGTATGAATAAATTGTTTGTTGGCACCTTTGATCCTGAGCAATGACCCGAGCATCAGCAGCATGCCTTTCGGCAGGGAAGCCAATGCTTTCAAGGTTTTCCTGTTGTACATTTTACCCGGGAGTGAAAATAAGAACGCCAGGATACAAACCAGGAAGATACCCGTCCAAAAATAATTATAAATCCGGGAAATATCCATCATCCTGTTAAGCAGGAAAAAGATAATCCCAAAAACTATGACCATTCCTAACAAAAGAACACGAGGTGGCTGAATAAACTGAACAACTTTGTCGAAATAATCGATATTCCCTTTTGTGATCAGGGCCTTCAGTGAAGAGATAAAATCCCTCCTGAAATAGATAAGCTGTGCAGACAACCAACGCCGCCGCTGGTTTGAGAATACCTCTGCCTGCTGCACCTTTTCATCATAAACATAAGCGTCATCAAGGTACTCAATGGTGTATCCCGCTTTCAGCAATTTCAACTCAATCTCCTTATCGAAACCGCCAACCGCAGTGACCGTTGCCATCAGGTCTTTGAAAAGATCATACCTGAAAGCCATGCCTGAACCAATGATGGCAGATGATAAACCCAGGACACGGTGGCCTTTACGGAAAATATGGTTGTTTATTTCCTCGCTGGCAGCATCCAGGACTGCAAGAGAGGTATTTATATTCTTTGCAGTCCTGTGACCTTGTACAGCAATAGATCCTAACTCAAAAGTGGCATTGACCTTGCGCAGGAAATCACGGGCCATCAGGTTATCCGCATCAAGGATGACTGCAATATCGTACTTCTCTGTAAGTTGCTCCATAGCTTTATTCAGGGACTTTGACTTGGTACTTTTATCAAAGCTGACTTCAATTATCCTTATAGGCAGCGTCTTTAAAAAATCAAGGGTATCCTGCTGAAAGGAATCCGCAATGACGACAATATCAAAATACTCTTTTGGATAATCCTGCAAGAGTGCATCACCTAACGTTTCCCTGATCACAACATCTTCCTTATAGCCGGGAATCAGCACTACGATCTTGCGCAATGAAGGATTCTGGAGATAAGGGCGCTGCCGGTAAAATAATCCTGCAAAAGAGAACAGGAATATATACAGGACCGGTAATCCGAGACCTGCCAGCACCAGGATCTGGATTACAATATAAAGTGTCAGTATCACCGGGTTCATAAGATAATTCCTGTTTTAAAATGTAGGATCAGTATGGATCTCTTTAGAAAATAAATTCTTCAGATGCCACAGCAGGGCTTTGAGATAGGCCCTGAAATGACCGGTTTCCCCTTTCACCAGGAATTTCATTGCATTCTTAGGGATCGCGACAAAAAGCTGATAAAACAGGGCGATCATGAAAGTGAAGCCCGTTATGTTTCTCCGGAGATAGGTGAGCCGGGCGCGGTTCATGTAATAGATCTTCAGCGGGCTCATTTTTCCTGCAGTGATCGATTCCTTATGAAATACAACAGAATTATGGATATACCAGAGTTTATACCCGGCATTCTTGATCCGGGTTCCCCAATCAAGCTCTTCATAATAAAGGAAATAACATTCGGCCATCAATCCGACCTTATGGATGACTGCCATCGGGACCATCATTGCAGCCCCATGAACAAAGTTTGTCACGGCGTCATTGTCAAACTGCCCGGTATCTTTGACACCATGGCCGTAACCCTTGTTCCTGATGGTATAAGGATTTAACGGGGAATAACCTGTGAACTGAAGCGTATCGGGTGACTGAAAATATTTTATTTTCGGACTTGCAGCACCTGCCAAAGGATCAGTCTCAAACCTGGCAACCAGGGGTTCAAGGAATCCCGGATCGACTACAGTATCGTTGTTCAGCAGTAAAACGTATTTCCCTTTTGCAATGCGGATCCCAAGGTTATTCCCACCCGCAAACCCAAGATTCTCTTTGCTTTGAATAAAATGAACTTCCGGAAAAGACCGGGGAATAATTGATGGATCATCTTCCGGAGATGCATTATCGACTACGATGACCTCGACAGACGGATAAGTTATGTGCCGCAGGGTATCAAGCAGATCACACGTCACCTCAGGGTGATCGTAATTTACTGTGATGATCGATACAAGAGGATATTCCATAAACTGACCTTACTCTTCCCGAACTTTGAAAAGATCAATAATACCTGCGTGTGTGAACAAAGATAGGTAAATATTTAAAAAACTTCAATTTTTCAGTAACCGGATGACCATTTCTTGTAAAGGAAAAGATAAATTTTTTAAGAAAAATGTAAAATATATATCTAAAATTAAAAAATGTTCATATATTTGTCAGTAGCTACAAATAAAATTCTGTTTTAAGAATTTGTTTACCTGCGACTAATGGTTCTTTGATAGCTTTTTGATAATTTGGCGGGTATGAAAAGTACCCCAACAAAATCATCCTAATACTTCATTATTATGAAAAAATTTTATTTCCTTACCACTTTTCTGCTTATTATTGCAGTGATACCATCATTGGCACAGACTGATGGATCAAACCAGAAGAACACATGGTATATCGGTGTCGGTGGAAACCTTAATTCCTCATGGATCATTGATCAGAATACTTATGGCGAACCAAATTTAAATGCAATGTTCACCCCGGGTTTTGCGGGAAATCTGAATGTAGGAGTTGATTTTGATGACTACCTGGGGCTGAAAATGGAGTTAGGATATGCTTTCATGGGCCAGAAATATAATGGTACACAATATGATTCGACTGTTGCAAGAACCATTAAACTTACCTACATTGTATTGCCCGTGATGCTGAAATTCCGGACAGGTGGCAAAGTGACAAAATTCTATCTTATGGCCGGACCTGAGCTTGAAATACTGCTATCGGCTTCCCAGAGTTATTTGCGGGATGGTGTGGATGCCCCTCTTTATTCGCCTCCTCTGAATCGTGGTACGATAGATGTTTCCAAGAAAGATATCACGGACCGTTATTCCCCGATTTCCGGATGTGCAAGACTTGATCTTGGAATTGAAATCACTCCTTCAAAACATTTCATGATGGATATTGGCCTGTCCAATTTCTTTTCCATAACCGACCTTAACAGACCATCATACAGAATAATCGAAAATAACGGACGTTACTGGATCTCACACGATTTTTACAGTGGCCTCAATGTGGGATTGAATTACGTGTTTTAGGAGGGGAAGGGAAATCGTGACGCGTAACGCAAAACACGTAACGCGTGACGCGTTGTCCATTGTCCATGCCTAAATAACGTTGACTGTTTTTAGGAGTACTAAGGTGGCAATTCGCGGCATTTCGCAGCAAAAATGACATTGAAGATAGTTGGGTATTGCTTTGGACGTTTGTTTTTATTAATTTTATCCACGTTTTATAAAAACCAGGTTTATGGCTATTTCATACGATAATGCGATTACGAAAAACTATCATGGAATGATGGGGGGCATTGTTTTCAGGTGCAGGGGAGATAAGTCGATCATGTCGAAACGCCCGGACTGTTCAAAAGTCGTGAAAACCAAAGCGCAGAAAGATAACATGAAACGCTTTGCGGCCGCGACAGTTTATGGCAAGAAGGTCCTGAATGATCCAATACTCAGGGAGAAATATGAAAAGAAGAGGAAAATGTACCAGAGTATCTGGAATGCGGCTATTTCTGATTTCATGTCGAAACCAAAGGTTGAGGCCATTGATGTGAAGGACTACAAGGGACTTCCCGGGAATGAAATAAGAATTTCGGCCCTGGAACGATTTAAGTTTGTGGCGGTCATTGTGACTATATTAAATATTCCGGGAAAGGTTATTGAGAGTGGCCGTGCTGTTGCGAGGCCATTATCGGATGGCATGGAATGGGATTATGTTGTAAAGGAGATAAATCCTTCCTATAAGGGGAGCAGGGTTGTGGTGAGGGTTGTTGATTTGGTGGGGAATGTGGTTCAAGAGGTTGTGGTCGTTGATAGTACATAGAGAAACGCGTTCGGGGTTCAGCGTTCGGCGTTCGGCGTTAAATTCGTGGTAATTCCAAGTTAATTTTTTAAAGTTAAGATTCTCAGCAGGGGTGAGGTATGCCCGGGTGGGAATTTTTTGTTAAAAATCAGCCTAAATTTTATGGTTTTTGGGGATTTTGGGTAGAGGAATTGAGGATTATTTAATCATTTCGTGTTTGAATGGTTCAGTCGAGTTCCAGGTAAAAAGAAAACAAAAGGAATACGAACAGTTGCTCAGGTTCAGACCTGTTGATGGAGATGTTTTTAGTGAGAAATGGCGAAAAAATCGTGACGCGTGACGCGTAACGCGGGTAAAAATCGTAACGCGTTACGATTTTTTTTAGTTTTGTAATCCCGGAAAACAATCCACATTTTTCAGGCAGGGAGATGGCTAAGCAACTCAAGAATAATAAAGTAGTCAATGCTCAAAGGAGATCACCTTCTTTAAAAACAGAAGTGCAACCCGAAACGGGAGCAAAGTTTTATGAGAGGCCTTTTTTTCTTGTCATGACCATCGTGGTCATCACTGCTATTGCATATATTCCTTCTTTAAAAGGTACTTTCATGGATACCTGGGATGATGGTTTTTATATCACAAATAATCCCATGATCCGGGAACTCAATATCCATTCTGTCAAAGCAATGTTCACAACACCGGTCAACAGCAGTTATGTCCCGCTCCCGCTTTTGACATATGCCATTGAGTATAAGTTATTTGGTTATAATCCACTCCCTTTTCATATAACAAACCTAATTTTACACATACTCTGCACATTGCTTGTTTTTCAGCTTTTCAGGTTGATGAAGCTCAATATATTTTATGCAGCTCTGGCTGCTTTGCTTTCAGGCGTTCATCCAATGCGGGTGGAATCAGTAGCCTGGATCACGGAAAGAAAAGATCTGCTCTACAGCTTATTTTACCTGGGAGCGATGATCATGTATATTAAATTTATAACACAAAAAGAACACCGTTCAGTCAATTTCATCTTTAGCTTGCTCTTGTTCATTTTTTCACTTTTATCGAAGATACAGGCCGTCACTCTTCCCCTGTGTTTATTGGTGTTAGACTATTACTTCGAACGCCCGTTCCGGTTCAGGCTGATCATTGAAAAATTGCCTTTTTTCATTTTATCGCTTGTTTTCGGAATTATTGGTTTAATTGTGTTAAGCAAAGGGGGAGCATTAAAGCCCAATGAGGTATTATCTCTTGGAGACCGTATATTTTATGGACTTTATGCCCTAAGCACCTATATCGTAAAATTTATTGCGCCTTTTTATCAGTGCGCCAGTTATTCTTACCCTGTAATGCCCGGACAACCTTTACCACTCTTATATTATCTCAATCCGGTCATTCTTATTCTGCTTGCATTCCTGGTATTCAGAACGATCCATTATACACGGGTTATTTTGACCGGAACACTGTTCTTCCTTTTCACTATTATTTTTATGTTACAGATCCTTTCGGCTGGAACTGCTTATCTTGCCGACAGGTTTACCAATATCCCATACACAGGATTGTTTTTTATTGCAGGCTGGGGCATACAGCAGATCATTGAGACAAAAAAGAGAAAAACAGTTGTTCTTCCGGTTTTATCCCTGGTAATACTCCTCTTTTCTGTACTAACCTTCAACCGATGTAAAATATGGGAGAATGGAGAAACATTATGGACAGATGTAATAAATAAATACCCCGGTCTGTTTGTCCCTTATATGAACAGGGGCTCATACTATGAATTAATTGAACAATCTGACAAAGCATTGAAAGATTATGATGAGGCCGCCAGGCTTAACCCTAAGGAAATAACTTGTTATTTAAGCCTGGGTACGTTGAAGATGGA
>Ga0326727_10016754_pt1 | contig 15378 bp, 14 predicted proteins | sample MB2enrmetagenome_FD_207643 | JGI IMG/M metagenome (GOLD analysis project Ga0326727, IMG submission 207643) | Lab enriched peat soil microbial communities from McLean, Ithaca, NY, United States - MB29MY | ecosystem: Environmental > Terrestrial > Soil > Wetlands > Peat | place: USA: New York... | reverse complement strand
TTCCTCGAAAGAAAGGATTTCCCGTCGGTCTATCCACTCGTATTTGTCGAGCGGCATGCAGTAACGACAACGAAAATTGCACCGGTCCGTAACGGAAATCCGGAGATCTCTTAACGGCCGACCCAACGCATCCGTCAAAGGTTGGCAAGGCGTACCAGGGTGTTCCATTTCGGTTCAAAACCTCATAATACCTTTAAGCTGTCCCTTCATCTTAACATAGAAACCAGGGTTCAGCTATCTCAGCAGGGTTCCCAATTCTTGATGCCTGATGCCTGATTCCTGACTGAAAAGCTTTTTGTCAGGAATCAGGCATTGGGAGTCAGGAATCTTGCTGTATTCGAAACCGGTTTTTTCTATGATGCTTAGCTTATGACTTTCAAGGTGAAGGGTTATCTGAAGGAGACACGGCGGCCTATCTATTCGGCTGCGCTGGTTCTGCCGTTCCTCTGCGTCTATCACTTTGGAACATTCCTCCTGCGCACCACCTATATCAATGGCGCGGATGCCATTATCATTCGCATTCTTAGCTCCCTTACCGTTCACTCCATGTTTGGCTCCGCACTGGTTCTGGCAGCTTGTTTTGTCATCTGGCAGTTCCGTACCCATGCAAGCTGGAGAATCAGATTCGGAACTCTGCTTATCTCTCTTCTGGAAAGCCTCTGCTTTGCCCTGATTCTCCTGTTCGCCTTCGGCTGGATGACAAAACACCTCAGCCTGGCCATTGGAGGGAGCAGGTCCGGCGCCGCAAACCTGGTCCTTTACTGTGGAGCCGGCATTTACGAAGAACTGGTTTTCCGGGCCTTTCTTCTGGGAGTTCTTGTTGCCGTATTCAGCCGGATGTTTTCCCTAAAGAAGGGAACAGCAGCCGCGGCAGCCGCGATCCTTGGAGCATTGATTTTTGCTTTATTCCATTACATCGGCCCGTCCGGAGATCTGTTCACTCTCAGGAGTTTCATCCAGCGGACGGTGGCCGGCCTGTTTTTTGCCATCTTATACGTGACACGCGGGTTCGGCATAACGGCCGCCTCCCACGCAATCTATGACATCCTGGTGGGGGTTATCCTGGCCTGACCGTGCATGATACAAAATACAAGATGCAGGATACAGGATGCATGCCAAAGCAAATACAGTCTGCATCCTAAAATGGTTGCAGTCCCCAATAGGCGAGATCGACGTCATTTAGGTCTCGGATGATCTGGTGAGCATGCGGATAGGCACGGTCGTCCATATGTGGATCGGGCACAGCTATGGCGTACATCCCAGCTGCCCGAGCGGCATCGATACCGGCTGGCGAGTCTTCGAAAACCAGGCACTGCGAAGGAAGCGCCTTCATACGATCCGCCGTTAAAAGAAACATGTCGGGATGCGGTTTCCCGCGCTTGATTTCCGGATCGTCCCCCGTGATTATGCACTCGAAAATCCGGAACCATTCTTTGTGCCGGGTGATTTTGAGTTGGAAGTTGTACAGGTCGGAACTGGTGGCCACCGCCTGCGGCACCCCGGCCCGGTGCAGATGCATCGTCAGCCGGACCGCGCCCGGCAACGCCTCTGCCTGTGGGAACAACTCTGCCAGGAGATGCTTGCGCGCTTCGAGGTATTCCGGGATGGACATAGGTAGCTGCAGTGAGCTGATCAAGACGTTGGCCGAGTCTTCGGCACGCAACCCGATCATCTTCGATTTAACGGTCCAGTCAAAGGCTTTGCCGTATCGCGCCGCCATAACCTGGTGCACCTGGGTGTAAAAAGGCTCCGTATCCAGGAGCAGCCCGTCATTGTCGTAAATGATATGTGAGATTATAGCCGTCATAAAAAGGTGCCTCTGCTTTTTCCTGCTTCCTGTATCTCATTCACCAATGATCTTGATCAGTATCCGCTTCTTGCGCCGGCCGTCGAACTCGCCGTAAAAAACCTGTTCCCACGGGCCGAAATCCAGTTTGCCGTCTGTGACCGCCACTACGACTTCCCTGCCCATGATTTGGCGCTTGTGATGTGCATCTCCATTGTCCTCTCCCGTTCGATTGTGGTGATATCGCTGAGGGCTGGGATCAAAAGGAGCAAGCTCTTCAAGCCAGCGGGCATAGTCTTCGTGCAGTCCCGGTTCATCATCGTTGATGAACACACTTGCGGTTATGTGCATTGCATTGACAAGAGCAAGGCCGTCTTTTATCCCGCTTTCCTTAAGGGTGTCCCGCACCTGATCTGTAATGTTCAGGAAAGCCATTCTGGCCGGAACGTTGACTTCAAGCACTTTACGAAAGCTTCTCATTGCCACGCCTCCGGGATGAAAAAATCAAGGGAACAACCTTGACCAAAGTCGGCTGGCAAGCAACCGCCGATCCTTGATGACTGAAATCTTAAGCCTGCATTCTTAGGAACGCGACGATTCTCTCGGCCGCGATACGATCTCCGCCTTGCGGCAATTTCGCCTCAGGCTCCGGACTATCCCATATCCTGGTCAGGCTATCCTGCAAATCCCCAGCGTATAGGCGTGCGGCCGGGATATGCACATGTTTCAGATAGCTCTCTATGGCCGTCTCGAGGATCGGGTATTCCAGGAAGTCGCTGCGATCGGCATAGATCAGGGGCTTACCGTTGACAATGCAGTCCGAAAGAATCCCGAAGCCTGGCTTGGAGACGACAGCATCCGCCGAGGCGATCACATCGGCAAAGGTGACCTGCTCCCGGCTCAGAGCATGGATGTTTTTCCGGTCCCATTTCAAGGGAAGGACCGTCAGGAATTCACAATCCTTGATTTTTTCCACGCGCGCTAGCGCCTCTTCGTCCCAATCCAAAGTCGTGAAGGACAACAGTATCCATTTTTTTGCCGCGTCGCATCCTGTGAAAGCCGCGATTTCTGGACGCCGGGGGTGCCCGGCGCTGGCAACGAGTGGGATATCCTCGATTCGCGGAAAGGAGGTCATCTCCTCACAAAAGGGGAGACGAAGCAGCAGGTTGGCTTTAGAATACTGCTCCCGGAACATCTCTACGATCACCTTCCATCGTGGATCCCGCGGAGCAAAATCAGAATAGATCCAGTCCCAACCAAAATTCCCAACTGCCACCCTGGGGATTCCGGCGAGAGCTGCCGCCTCGATCGGAATTCCCGGGATGTCGGCAACAACGAGATTCACACCGGAACCGGACAGAAATGCGGACTCCTGCTCAACCAGAGCTTTTCTCTTGGAATGGAGCCGCTCAACCCTGTTCAGCGTGGCGGCGAGATCGACGCGAATGGAATCGAGCTGCACCATCCCCACGTCAAATGAATTGGCTCTGACCGGATTCCGAGTTGAACCGGTTCGGTTCGACAGGAAGCCGACGGGCAGTTCGCTGACGATCTGTACGGTCAGATCCGGATACAATTCGTTCATGGCACGGATAATACTGCAAGACCGCACACCATGGCCGTATCCGTGCGAACTGATGTAATAAGCGATTGAAGGATTGTTTCCCACTATGTCGTCACGGGGTGCATCTCCAGCCAGCGCTCAGCCTTCAGCCCGGCCATGCAGCCGAAACCCGCCGCGGTGATTGCCTGGCGGAAATATCTGTCGTGCACGTCACCAGCCGCAAAAACTCCGTCCATGCTGGTTTCGACGCCGTTGCGCGTGACGACATACCCCTGTTCATCCAGATCAATAATTCCCCGGAGGAATTCAGTGTTCGGATGATGGCCGATCGCCATAAAAACTCCACCAATTTCCTCAGTCCATTCTTCCCCGGTAACAATATCCTTCAGAGATACCGATCGAAGGACATCGTCTCCCTTGTATCCGGTAACGATCGTGTTCCAGAGGAAGTGGATTTTGGGGCTTTCAGTCGCGCGCTTCCGCATGATTTTACTGGCGCGCAGCGTATCTCTTCTGTGCACCACTGTGACCTTCGAAGCGTGGTGTGCCAATGTGAGCGCTTCCTCAATAGCGGTGTCGCCGCCGCCGACCACCATTACTTCCTGGTTTCGGAAGAACAGCCCATCGCACACGGCACAAGCAGACAGTCCGCGATTACGGAACTTGGATTCGTCTGGCAATTGGAGCCATTGAGCAGCTGCACCGGTGGCGATGATGACGGATCGGCATTCGCGCCATCCTGAATTAGACCGAATTCGAAAGGGTCCTCCCGGTTTGAGGTCCACCTCTTCAACATCCTCTTCAAGAATTTCCGTGCCGAAGCGCAGCGCTTGTTGCTGCATGAGTTGCATTAATTCCGGTCCCTGAACCCCTTCTGGGAAACCTGGAAAGTTTTCCACGTCGGTCGTGAACATGAGTTGTCCGCCTGGAATCTGCTGCCCTTTTGGCTCCGAAGCCAGTAGAAATGGAGAGAGATTGGCGCGCGCTGTGTAAATCGCCGCCGTGTATCCGGCCGGTCCGGAACCAACGATAATCACGTTATGCATCATAGCAACACCCACGAAGCCGTTGGACATAAGTGCGACACCTGATTATATGCGAATCGCTCGGTTTTTGAAGCGGAAGTCCTGATGCCGCACAATTTTTGCACAAAAGTTACAAACCACCTAGTTCCGTGGATCTGCGCCGATAAATCCACGGTTAATCAAGTAATGACTGATGGGCGCTCCCGATTGAATTTCGTCTGAAGCTGAAAGAGCTCGCGTGCGGCGCCAACCAGGGGCTGCAACATCTTGTCAATTGGATCCTTGCCGCTGCTTCGGTATCTCTCGAAATACAGGCGCAGGGTGGCACCCTCGGTGCCGGTACCCGACAGCCGGCCGACGATGCGTGATCCATCGTCGAGAATAATCCGGATTCCCTGCCGGGCGCTGACGTTGCCGTCCACGGGATCGGTATACTGGAAATCGTCCGCCTGCATCACTGTCGACGATGCGAGCCGAGTCCCCTTCAGTTTGCCGATCTGATCTCGCAGTCCGCCAATCATGTCGCTGGCCGCGTTAGAATCCAATTGTTCGTAATCGTGTCGCTGAAAGTAGCTGCGTCCAAATCGTTGCCAATGATCCTGCACCAGTTGGGCAACCGACCTACGTTTTGCTGCCAGGATCCCAAGCCAAGCCAGGACCGCCCACAGTCCATCTTTCTCGCGCACGTGATCCGACCCGGTGCCGAAGCTCTCTTCTCCGCAAATCGTGCACATCCCGCAATCCATAAGACTTCCAAAAAACTTCCAGCCAGTCGGAGTCTCATGGCAGGAGATACCGGCTTTGGCAGCAACGCGGTCAACCGCCGTGCTGGTCGGCATGGACCACGCAACTCCGGCAATACCGCCGCGATACCCGGGAATGCATTCCCTCGCATGTTCGGCAATGAGGGCGAGAGAGTCTCCCGGGCTGACGAAAAAGTTGTGTCCCAGGATCATATTGCGATCTCCGTCCCCATCACATGCAGCGCCAAAGTCCGGCGAATCAGGATTTGACATGCTTTGGACCAGGTCAGCCGCATGCAGCTGGTTTGGATCAGGATGCAGTCCGCCAAAATCCTCCAGCGGCGCTCCGCGAATAACCGTTCCAGCTGGAGCTCCGAGAAGCTCCTCGAATATGCGATGCGCGTAAATTCCGGTCACTCCATGCATCGCGTCGAAGCGCAAGCGGAATCCGCTTCGGAAAAGCCTGCGCATTGCCTCGAAATCGAAAAGCCCCTGAATGATTTCGGTGTAATCCGATAAAGGATCGACAATCGTCACTTGTGAATTTCCAAGGACTGAGGTCCCCTCCCGATCGATATCGATATCGTCCGAATCAAGTGTGAGATAGCGTCCGATCTTTTGGGTTTCGGCGAAGATGCGCTCAGTAACCGGCTCGGGGGCGGGGCCGCCGTTTCGCACGTTGTATTTGATCCCGAAGTCCGCGTCAGGTCCGCCTGGGTTATGGCTGGCTGTAAGCAGTATGCCTCCCATTGCTTTTCGCCGGCGTATCAGTGCGGACATCGCTGGGGTTGAAAGGAGACCGTCACGACCGACGAGGATCCGGCCAAAACCGTTCGCGGCTGCAATCCTGATAGTGGCTTGAATCGTGGGGCGATTGTAATAGCGCCCGTCTCCGCCGATTGCCAGAATTTCGTTTGAAAATTCATGTTTCTCGTGAAGCGAATCCAATAGTGCCTGCACAAAGTTTTCAACATAGTGCGGCTGTCGAAACACCTGAGTCTTTTTGCGCAGGCCTGAGGTGCCCGGACGCTGGTCATTATATGGAGTCGTTGGAACTGTTCGAACGGCTTCGTTTTTCATACCCCAATAATACCGTACCCCGACCTGCATCTTTAACCACGAAACACACGAAATGTACGAACCGTGATGAATGCCCTTTAGTGTATTTAGGGTGTTTGGTGGTTAAAAACAATAAACTGATCCGCTTCCCCCGGAGACTTCGCATTCACGCAATAAAAGGAGAAATGGATATGAATAACGCTCTGGTACTGCACGTTCGAGAATACGGAGGATTGTTAACTCTCCCAGGGCAGAAGGCCTTGACTTGACTAACACACCAAACTCAGCGCTGCATCAATTCGGATCATCTCGCTGGTCTGGGGGTTGTTGCGATGCTCGTGGCCTTTATCTCGTCAAGGCCAAGATTTCCCTCGCAACCCACGTCCACCAGATCGTCAGATTGTCGTGCTTCCGAATCGGCACGACAGAGTTGCGGACCGCACTCGCAATTGGAACACTATCTCTCCTCTGTTTCAGACTGTTGTTTTGTCATATCTGCCTGTTCCGGCTATTTTAATCGGAATTATGGTGACATCGCTAAGGCGATAAAGTTGTGATACTCTGAGAACATTAACCATTGACAGTATAGGAGAAAAGATCGTGAAAAAGGACGAGTATTTCCAATATGCCATGGATTCGTACAAGCCTGCTGCAACGCTAATAAAAATGGTTCCCGCGGACAAATTGGATTGGAAACCCGGCCCGACTTTCATGAGCCTGGGGCACCTGATCCACCATCTCAGCGACGGCATCGGCAGTGAACTGCGCATGCTGGTCAACAACAGCTGGCCCAAGCCTGAAGAAATGGCTGAACTCATGAAGCAGACCCCAACCTGCACCGTGCCGGAAGCTTTAGCAAGGCTGGAAAAGGACAAATCTACTCTGAAGGAAGTTTTGGACGGGGTGACAGAGGAGGATTTCGCCGGCAAGATAGTTTCGGTCCCCTGGGGATGGCAGTCCAAGATGGAAAAAATGGCGCTAGATTTCCGGGACCATTTTATTAATCACAAAATGCAGCTCTTTCTGTATCTCAAGTTGCTCGGCTTCCCCGTCAACACTGAAACCCTTTATTTCGGGTAACCCATGACTGTTCGGATCTTCGTGACCGGAGGGACGTTCGACAAGGAATACGATGAACTGGAGGGCAAGCTCTATTTCAGGGACACGCATTTGCCCGAAATGCTCGAACTGGGCCGCTGCAAGGTCAAATTGGACATCCGGACACTAATGATGATCGACAGTCTTGAAATGACCCAAAGCGACCGAAACATCATTCTGGACAACTGCATCAAGTGCAAAGAAGACCACGTGGTCATTACGCATGGAACAGATACCATGGAAGAGACCGCGCGAGTTCTCGGGGAGGCTTCGATAAAAAAGACGATCGTCCTGACAGGAGCCATGGTCCCTTTTAAATTCGGAAGCTCCGATGGGCTCTTTAACCTGGGGAGTGCGCTCGCCTTTGCTCAGAGCCTGCCCGAAGGGGTGTATATCGCAATGAACGGCCGGCACTTCCACTGGCGTCGCGTCCAGAAAAATAGAAAAACCGGTGCATTCGAGGAAAAGTAGGATGTTTGAAGCTCCGAACCTTCGAGGCCTTGGGTTCTTGAGTTCATCCAGAAGATTCAAGCTCTCGAAGGTTCGCATTTGTTGTTTTCTCTCCGCAGTCCTGTTCTTCTCCTTGGCCTTCGGTTCCTCAAAAGAGCCCGGCACAATCTGGAAAGAAAAGATACTGAAAAGCTTATCGTTGAGAGAGAAGATCGGTCAGCTGGTTCAAATCCGCGTGCCGGGAAAATTCCTAAACCGGAACAGTCCGGAATTCCTGGCTCTGACAGAACAGATACGCGAAAACCACGTCGGCGGGGTCGTCCTCTTTGCGGGTAACGTGTACGAATCTGCAATACTCCTCAATGAACTCCAGGTGCTTTCAAAGGTGCCCCTCATTGTGGCAGCCGACTTTGAACGCGGCCTTTCCTTCCGGATTGCGGATACAACCTCCTTCCCCTGGACAATGGCTGTCGGCGCCACGGGATCCGAACAATATTCCTATGAAGAGGGATTGATTACAGGACAGGAAGCCAGGGCTCTGGGCGTTCATTGGATCTTTGCCCCTGTTGTAGATGTGAACAACAACGCGGATAATCCCGTCATCAACATACGCTCGTTCGGTGAAGATCCCAAACTGGTTGCCCGCCTTGGATCGGCTTTCGTCCGCGGCGCAAAGAAAGCAGGGGTTCTGACAACCGCAAAGCATTTCCCGGGACACGGGAATACGGCTACCGATTCTCACCTTGGCCTTGCCGTTGTGGATTCCGGACTCGAGCAGCTCCTGGCAGTCGAATTCATTCCCTTCGAGAGCGCCATTGAATCCGGAGTCGATTCAATTATGACGGCACATGTTGCCGTTCCCAACGTTACGGATTCACCCGATATGCCTGCGACGCTCTCCCCGAAAATTCTTACCGATCTTTTACGCAACAAACTGAATTTCACCGGATTGATTGTTACGGATGCGTTGGAAATGGGGGGGATCACAAACACCTACTGGTGCGGCCAAGCTGCAATTCGCGCCATACAAGCTGGCGCCGATGTCCTGCTTCTCCCCCCAGATGCGGCTGTGGCCATCAACGAGGTGGAACGCGCCGTGCGGCGCGGCGATATTTCGGAAAAACGGATCGACGAATCGGTCCGGAAACTTTTGAGTGCCAAGACGCGCATGGGGCTGCATCAAAAACGGACCGTTCCCCTCGGCAAAATCCGTGAGATTGTTGCTTCGCCGCAAAGCGTGCAGCTGGCTCAAGAAATCGCGGACCACTCGATCACACTTGTCAAAGACGATCAGCGCCTGCTCCCGATGAATCCGCTCAACGACAGGCGATTACTCAGTATTGTGCTGACATCCGACCTCGAATCATCGCCAGGAGCCGTGTTTCAAGCCGAACTGCGGAAGCGTTTCCTTTCCGTGCGTACGGCATGGGGGAATGCCGGCACGTCGGATGAGTTGCTGGCGAGCATTGATAAAATGATCTCTGAATCGGACATGATTGTCTGTGCAAGCTTTGCCCGGCCAAGCTCCGGCCAGGACACGATCGCAATCCCCCAGAACCAGCAGACTATTGTCAAAAAGTTGGCCGCCTCACGCAAACCGCTTGTCTGGGTGGCATTCGGAAACCCGTATATTTTGCGGCTGGCCCCGGAGGCCGGAACCTATTTGTGCACTTTCAGCTATTCCGATGTTTCGCAGATTGCAGCCGCAAAAGCGCTCGCCGGTGAAATCGGGATCACGGGCAAGATGCCCGTCTCAATCCCGACATATTCGAAGGTGGGCGATGGCCTGCGGGTTCCAAAGCTCCAGATGGTCTTGAACGAAGATACTTCCGGGACGGCCGCAAATCAATTTGAGGCGGCCAAGAAAACAGTGGAATCCGCCGTGGACACAGGCCTGTTTGCGGGCGCAGAGATCCTTGTCGGTTACCGGGGCTCGCTTGAGTTCGTGTTCCGCAGAGGCAAAGCCTCATTCGCCCCGAATTCGGCAAGTGTCACACCTGCAACCGCCTATGGATTAGCCTCTCTTTCGAGACTGGTCGGCACGGCTTCGGCCGCCATGCTGGCCGTTGATTCCGGCATTCTTCTCCCCAAAGCCCTGGTGCGCGATTACCTGCCGGAATTCGCAGGCGAAACGCTGCGCGTACAAGAATTATTGACGTCGATGAATGTCGAGTCACGCGCAGGACTCGTCGATGAGATTGTGTCCCGCGCATCGGGCACTTCGATCGGGAAATTTCTGACAAAGGAGCTGTTTGAGCCGTTGGGGATAAAACGCACACCAAGTGGTAAGACGCAGCAACCAGCTGGGATTCAGCTCTATTGCCGTGGACGAGAATTGGCCGTCTTCGCTCAAATGCTTCTGAACAAGGGCATGTACGATCACCGGCGCTTTTTCAGACCCGCAACGGTCGCAAAGTATATGGGGCCGGGCGGACCGTGGTCCAAACCATCAGCAGCGGAGTGGACGCGCGGCCTGTTTTCGGCCTCGGCTTTCGGGCACTCTTCTGCCGCAGGCCCTGCTCTCTGGATCGATCCCGACAGGCAACTCTTCGTTGTTTTACTGACAAGTGCAGCAAAAGGGAGAGTCGAGGAAGCACAGCGGACAATCATTGAATCGGCAGTCTCACAAATAACAAACAACCACGAAACATACTAAATACACGAAATAATTTCGAGTATGCAGTGTGTTTCTGATTAAAAGCTTCTTCATCATGCATTTTCTTCCCATTGATACCCACATCCCGAAATGCATTTCCACGCTGAACAGCGCCAGGGCCCTGGTCCTTTCCGCTCCACCGGGAGCAGGCAAAACAACCCGGATTCCGCGAGCCCTCTACGACGCAGGATTCGCCGAGCGCGGCGACATCCTTATTCTCGAGCCCAGGAGACTGGCAGCGCGGCTGGCCGCAGCCCGCGTTGCTCAGGAGTTTGGTGAAAAGCTCGGCGAAACAGTAGGATATTCGATCCGGTTCGAAAACGTAGCAGGCCCGCGGACAAAAATCCGCTTCCTGACCGAAGCCATCCTGGCAAGACGAATGGTTCACGACCCGGATCTCAGCGGCGTATCGACCGTCATCTTGGATGAATTTCACGAACGGCATCTTGCAACGGATCTGGCTCTGTCTTTTCTCAGGCGCCTGCAGTCGCGAAATCCCGCGCTGAAGGTTATCGTCATGTCGGCCACTCTCGACGCGGCGCCTGTTGTCTCATTCCTTGCCGATGCCTGTCTGATCTCAGTCTCCGGGTCTCCATTCGATATCGCGATTGAGTATGAAGAAAGGACCAGCGACTGCCCTCTGCACGAGAAGGTTGTATCTGCGGTCTCGAAATTGCTTCATTCCCGCCTTGCGGGAGATATCCTGGTATTTCTCCCCGGCTCTCAAGAAATCCGCCGGTCGGCGGAAGCGCTTAACCCGGTCGGCGAACGCAGTGGGTTTATTGTCTTCCCTCTTCATGGGGATCTTCCGTCGGCAGAACAGAAACGCGCCATTGCGCCTGCAGAACGCAGAAAGGTCATCCTTGCGACAAATGTCGCTGAAACCTCCATCACAATTCCCGGGATTGCGGCCGTGGTTGATTCGGGGCTCGCCCGAATCGCAGGCCATTCGCCATGGAGCGGATTTCCGACACTCTCAACCATGAAGATCAGCAAATCTTCGGCTACGCAGCGCGCCGGCCGAGCAGGCCGCACACAGGCGGGACACGTAATTCGCCTTTACACCCGGCCGGATTTTGAGTCTCGCCCCGAACATGAAACCTCTGAAATCAAGCGCGTTGATTTGACGGAGGCATGCCTCTTGCTTCACGGCTCCGGCATCCGCGATATTCAATCGTTCTCATGGTTCGAAACCCCTCCCGAATCCGCACTTGAGGCCGCCGAGGCACTTCTACTCAAACTGGACGCTGTTGATGCTGAAGGCGGGATCACCGGCACAGGGAAACAGATGCTGGACGTTCCGGTGCATCCCAGGTTGGCCCGCCTGATCATTGAAGGAAAGAACCAGAAGGTCGCAGAAGACAGCACCCTGCTTGCAGCTCTGCTATCGGAGCGGGATATCCGCTTGAAAACTCGCACAAGCCTGGGCCTGAGCGCATCCAGAGTTCAGGTCGGCGCTTCGGCACGATCCGACCTCCTCGAATTGCTGGAATGTTTTCGTGAAGCGGAGGCAGCTGAGTTCCTGCCAGAGCGCGTCTTCGCTCTTGGCCTTAATGCCGGAGCAGTCCAATCGGTCAGGAAGGGGCAGCGGCAGCTGCAACGTCTTCTCTCAACGAAGAAAACGGTTCCCGGCGAATCTTCGCTTCATGGCAAGGAAGAGGGACTCCTCATCGCGATTCTGGCAGCGTTTCCCGATCGCGTTGCGAAACGTCGCAGAGTCGGCTCACGAGAGCTTCTGCTGGCAGGAGGAGGCTCTGCGACTCTCTCGCCTGCCAGCGTTGTCCACGAGCCTGTGTTCGCCGTTGCCGTCGATGTCGAAGAGCGGCGCGAGAAGCTAAGGGCCGAGCCGGCCAGAGCACTTATCCGACTCGCTTCCGCGATAGAAATCGAGTGGCTTGCCGGCCTGTTTCCCGAAGCTATCACTCAGAAAACCGAGTTGCTGTGGAATGGGCACGTCCGACGGGTCGATGAAACGCGTCGCGTTTCTTATGGCCAAATTGTCCTTGAAGAAAAAACCATCGCCGCCGCTCCGTCCGAAGAGGCGTCGAAAATCCTCACGTCGGTTGTACTCGCACATCAACTCTCCGATTTTCGCGACCTGTCGTCCCTCGCCACACTTCAAACAAGGGTTTTACTTGTCGCGCGACACTTTCCAGAAGAGCGCTTTCCTGAAATAGGGGACCAGCAGATACTAGAGGCGGTCAAACTTCTTTGCACCGGCAAGACCCGAATGGAAGAGATCGCACATCTATCCATCCTGGAGTCAATCTCAAGCAAGCTTACAGGTCGGCAGCGTGCATTTCTCGCGCGGGAAGCGCCGGAAAGAATCAAGCTGAAGGCAGGACGCATGGTCAAAATTCACTATGAGGCAGGCAGGCCGCCGTGGATAGAATCCCGACTGCAGGATTTCATCGGCATGTCGGCTACGCCCCTGATCTGCGCCGGGCAGGTTCCGGTTACGATCCACCTCCTGGCCCCAAATGGCCGCGCCGTGCAGGTCACAGCGGATCTCGAGGGGTTCTGGCAGCGGCATTATCCTTCGATCAGGAGAGAACTGCAGCGGCGATACCCAAAACACTCCTGGCCGGAACTGTGAATGCCGGGAGCTCCGGATATCCAACCATGGTTAAAAGCCACAAACTCACTCATCAAAGTAAGGAATTTTAAGATCACCAGACGCGAGTTTGTGAAGGAGGTTACGGGAGCGGCGGTTGCCGGCGCATTCATTGATTCGTCAAAGGGTGAGAATGTGGTTGCGTCCTGCGGGCTTTACCGTGTGGAGATTGTCCCATGCATCCCGCCACGCGAGGAAAGGACGAACAGATTCTCAAGGCACACCAGCAGCAGTTCGCATCCGTGAAGATGAAATGGACGATGGAGGGTCTTCTGTGCGATGGCTGCCTCGGCAATGGGCGGCGTGCCGTTTTTTGCCGTACGTGTGCCATCCGGGAATGCGCGACGAAGAAATCAAAGGAAAAACGGTGCGCCGATCGTTCCAAATTCGGATGCGCCCACATTACCGGCCTTAACAACGACGGAATGCTGCACGATGCGGAGGTCCTGGAGAATTCGCGACAACTTCGCACGATTGGCATTAAGGACTGCATGAAGCGAAAAGAGGAGCGCTGGCAGTACTCGAAGTGCCGGTGAGCGTTCGCCTGGCGTGATCTGTCCTGTCTCAATGCGGGACGAACCGTTCCGACCGTCTTTTCCCCCTGAAAAACCCTGAATCCATAAATGAGGAGAATGAACCACCGTAAAGAAGCAGAGAACGCAAGGGGGCACTAACAATACCTGTCTTTGAGGTGCTTTGAGTTCTCTGCGCCTTGGCGTTTGCCAATCTGCCGCTCCCAAGTATCCGATTGCATTCCAATCCTTGATACGCGTAGCGTTTACACCGTTATTCAGCTAATATCCGAAGGTGCGCGTACAAGCACATCGGTATTTAATCCCGCGGAATGACGATAAGCCTAAGATGGAGTGTGCTTAATGGCGGTTCCAAATTTCGAGAAAGAAGAGTGGCTCGAGGGGATGGAGGACACCGAAACAATCCTGCTTTGGGCCTTTGCACCATCGTTGACTCAAATCACGTTGGAAACCGAGTGCAGAGAATGCGGGCGCCCGGTTTACGTCAGTCCTTATGAAAAACGCGGAGAAGCAGTTTTGTGCATCCTTTGCGGGCTCAAATACTTCAACGAGTCCGATCGCGAAGCCCTTGCTAAAGCTTTGATTCCGCACGCCTAAGCACTGTCGACTTGTGGGGCTGGATCACCAGATCCGGCCGCACGGCTCGGAGGGCCGCTCACTATTTCACGCTTCCCTACGCAAAAGTACCCACGCTTGTATGGGTACTGCTACGAATAGCCTCCCGCCTCGGTAAATGGTCTAATAACCCTTCGGCCGGCGAGAAGCGAGATACCTCAAGGGCCAACGGATGTGGGGACAGAATACCGCAGACGGAAATGTAGGGGGGGCCGCATGCGGGGATAGTCCCCACGGGACATTAGATTTTTGACGAAGCGCGAGCAACAAAGACCACTTAGAAAATGACGATCTTATACCAGAGAGATCGTTCCCGCCTATAAAACCTGCTGCGAACAATGGGGCTCCAATGAATTTTGGAGCCCTTTCGCTTTTTGCGTACGATGCGGGCTGCCGGATGATGGCGCACACTACACAAGGTTAGCCCGAACGACCTGGAGCACAGCTGCTTGCTCTGATCCCCGATTTGCTCCACGGGATTGGTGTTGGCAAGAGACTGAGCAGCGCTGGGGGTTTTGCCGCAGTGGATGATTTCCGTTTCACCTTCATGTCCCGCGAAGGATTTGATGCGACAGGCGCTCAGCAAATCCTTTTGCATAAGAAGAGAGAAATAGACTTCATCACCAAGAACGGCTCGGAGGGCGGCAACCAGTTCTTTTGCGATCCCTTTCTTTAGCATGTACTCGTCAGCGCCGGCCCGGAACGATCGGCAGACAAGATCTGGTTCTTCGTGCAAGGTCAGCCCAGGCACCCTAAAATCAAGTTTGCTGCGCCGGATTCCCTGGAGTGCCTTGATGCCAGACATTAATCGAGGACTAGTACGTCGGGCACAACTCCTCGGTTGAGCAGATTCAAGAGATCCAAACCATCGCGTGCTTCCATTGTGCAATCAGGAGTTCTCCGCTGTCCACCAGGATGGATTTCAGCTCGCATCTGAGGGCGGCCCAATTGTTGGCGAGAATAATTTAATAGGTTTCCGGCATCGCAAGAAGTTCTAACTCATGTAGAGATCCTATGGTCTTCGGACCAGGATCCGATTGCAATGCTATCCATTGCCCATTCCCACATAGATGAAAGCTCCTATCCGGAAATGTTAGCATCCGAAATGGCATAGCGAATAAGCTCGGCCGTGCTTTTCAGATGCAGCTTTTCAATCATGCTGGCCCGATGGGGGTCGACCACATGGACACTGATACGCGGCTTTCCTGCAATTTCTTTGTTGGATGCTCCTTCCG
>Ga0326727_10016752_pt1 | contig 15378 bp, 12 predicted proteins | sample MB2enrmetagenome_FD_207643 | JGI IMG/M metagenome (GOLD analysis project Ga0326727, IMG submission 207643) | Lab enriched peat soil microbial communities from McLean, Ithaca, NY, United States - MB29MY | ecosystem: Environmental > Terrestrial > Soil > Wetlands > Peat | place: USA: New York... | reverse complement strand
TTTATCATCCCTCAATGCGATCAGCCGGCTGCATGATCGCGTGGTCAAAATATGAGGCAGTGATGTGAGGCAGGATCCAGCTGTTGTTGTCCGGATGAATCGGAAGAGTTTTCGCAAAGCTTCCGTCGCCGCGATGTCAGCGGCGCTGTCGCTGCTGTCATTCGCGGCCTGCGCGCAAGGCACGGTGCCCACCTCACCCGGACCGGCGCTGAGCCGGGGCGCCAGGTTCATCGAAAGCAGCGGAGCGGAACTGTTCGCCAATGTCTGTCAGGGGTGCCACATGCCGGACGGCAAGGGCGCGGCGGGTGCCGGAACGTATCCCTCGCTCGCGGGTAACCCAAATCTCGGGGCCGGTGGATACCCGGTCGAGGTCGTCGTCAACGGACAGCGCGGAATGCCGGCATTCGGGCCGACGATGAGCGACGATCAGGTTGTCGCCGTTGTGAATTTTCTGCGGACCCATTTCGGTAACAATTACCGCGATGTGGTTACCGCGGAGGACGTCAAGTCCGTTCGCCGGCAGAAATGATCGCCATCAGAACGCGGAGAAGCACATGAAGCTCGGAACGACACTCTTGCTGAGCGCATTTTGCGCGCTTGTCTTTGTGCCTTGTCGCGCGCAGGCCGACACGGTGCGATATCCCATTCCAAATTCGACATTTCCCATTGCCCAGGCGGTAAAGGTCTCGGGCGACGCCGTGACCTACTACATCAGCGGCCAGGTGCCGCCGATGGTCAGCAAGGATGCCGACCCCGGCAGTCCACAGGCCTATGGCGATACCAAAACCCAGACCGTGGGCGTCCTCAACAAGATCAAGGGAATTCTCGAGGGGCTTGGGCTCGGCATGGGCGATGTCGTCAAAATGCAGGTGTTCCTCGTGCATGACGCCCGCGCACCGATGGATTTCAAGGCCTTCATGGAGGGCTACACGCAGTTCTTCGGCGGCAACCAACCCAACTTGCCGGCGCGTTCGGTTGTCGGAGTGGCCGCGCTCGCCAATCCCGGATTTCTGGTCGAGATCGAGGTGGTCGCCGTAAAGGATGCGAAATAGGATGGCTGAATTGCCGCAATGCCGGTGCGCTATCCTGCGGGTCGCGCGACAGGCAACCTGCAGGGTAGATCCGCGCGCGGCTATTCGGCGCTGCTGACCAGTTTGATCCGCGGTTCTGCCGCCTCCAAGAGGCTGCGATAGGCCGCCAGATAGTCGAGCGCCATGCGGCGTGCGGTGAAGCGTGCCTCAAATTGCTTTCGGACTGCGCCGCGATCCAGTTCGTCAAGCCTTCCGACAGCGGCGACGGCGCTGGTTTCATCCTCGACGATGAAGCCGGTCAAACCTTCGTCGATAATCTCGGCAACCGAGCCACGGTTGTAGGCGATCACCGGGGTGCCGCACGCCATAGCCTCGATCATGACGAGGCCAAAGGGTTCCGGCCAGTCGATGGGAAGCAGCAGCCCAACCGCGCCACTGAGGAAATCAGATTTCTCGCGGTCACCTATTTCGCCGATATATTCGACCAGGGGATGGTCGATCAGCGGACGAATAATTTCATCATAATAATCCTGATCGGCGCGGTCTACTTTGGCGGCAATCTTCAAGGGAATGCCGCATCGGATGGCGATCTTGATCGCGCGATCGACGCCTTTTTCGGGTGCGACGCGACCGAGCACCGCCAGATAGCTTGGGGTGATCGGCTGCGGCGTCAACAACCGTTCCGGCAATCCATGATGGATGGTACGTAGCCAATTGGCCTGTGGCACCGGGCGGCGCTGCGCGTTCGAAATCGAAATAACCGGGATGGATGAAAATGTCGTGAACACCGGTTGATGCTCCGGTAGATCGAGCCTTCCATGCAGGGTGGTCAGAAACGGGGTCGGTTGCCGCGAGAACAACGAAAACGGATAGTAGTCCAGGTGGAAGTGCAAAAAGTCGAACTCTTCATCGTCGCATTTTTGCCGGACGCGCTCCAGCATCACCATGTGCAGCGCATTGGGATCGCGGACCGATCCGTCGAGACGCAGCGCCTTTGGCCATGTCGCCTCGAGTTTGCCGGAAGTCTGGGAGTCGCCGCTGGCGAACAGTGTAACGTCATTTCCCAGCGCAACGAGTTCCTCGGTCAACCAGTGTACCACCCGCTCGGTTCCACCATAAAGCCTGGGGGGAACAGCCTCCGTTAGCGGAGCAACCTGCGCGATGCGCATCTATCCGTCTCCTGTCGATTGATCATGAATGAAACAACGCCCCGCTTCGCGGTTGGCACCGGCATGCCGCACAGGGAACGTTTCCGCATCTGCGAAGTTCCCATGGAGACGCGCACCTCCTTCCCAATGGTCTTGCCGATGCCATTACGCCCAATCAGGTTGTTGCGATTCTCGGAACCGCGAAACCGTTGCACCCCGACGGCGTTACGGCGGGAACCGCAGCGAAGAAGCCGTAGTCGGCGGTACGGCGGATGTCTGGGGGATGCCTTTCCCTCTTCTCCGAGGGATTTGTAGCTCCATGGACAACCTTTCAGGATACGCCAATCGCCCGCTACCCTTCGTGCTGCGCTACCTTCGCCAGCGCCTTGCATCGCATATCGTCATCTTTGCTGCAGTGGTTGCCGCGGTTGCCTGCTCGGTGGGCACCCAATATGGGGTGAAGTATCTGGTCGATGGGTTATCGGCCGGCCCGGCTCGATCGGGCAGCGTATGGCTGGCGTTCCTTCTGCTCATGTCGCTGATCACGGCAGATAATTTCCTGTGGCGGATCGCGAGCTGGACGGCGAGCTTCACATTCGTGCGAGTGACGGGAGATCTGCGGCGAGATATTTTCCGCCATTTGACCGGCCATGCGCCGAGCTATTTTTCTGACCGGTTGCCGGGGATGCTGACCAGCCGTATTACGGCGACGTCCAATGCCGTTTTCACGGTTGAGAACATGTTCGTCTGGAACGTGCTGCCGCCGTGCATTGCGACCATCTCAGCGATTGCGCTAATCGGAACCGTCAGCCTACCGATGTCCGCCGGATTGATTGTAGTCGCGGGCACGATGGTCATTGCGATGTTCCGACTCGCCGCAGCCGGCAAACCCCTGCACGACGATTTCGCCGACAAGGCCGCCGCCGTCGATGGCGAGATGGTCGATGTCATCAACAATATGCCGCTGGTGCGAGCGTTTTGCGGGTTAAGCTTCGAGCACGACCGGTTTGACGCAACCGTCAACCGGGAAGTGACCGCACGCGGTCGCAGCCTCCGTTATCTCGAAAAGCTGCGGCTTATCCACGCCACGATTACCGTTACGCTGATGATCGCATTATTGGCCTGGGCGATCTCGTTATGGCAGCGCGGCGGCGCCACCACCGGGGATGTCGTGCTGGTCTGTACGCTGGGGCTGTCCATACTGAGTGCCACGCGTGATCTCGCCGTGGCGCTGGTCGACGTCACCCAGCATGTCGCCCGATTGACGGAAGCGATTGCCACGCTATTGCTTCCGCACGAACTGCGCGACCATCCAGAGGCTGAGCCGCTAATTAGAAGCGGCGCCGCCATCACCTTCAACAACGTCACGTTTCGCTATCCGGGCGGCCTCCAGGTTTTCGACAAATTCAGCCTTCGCATTCAACCGGGGCAGAGGGTCGGATTGGTCGGTCAATCCGGCGGCGGCAAATCCAGCCTGTTCGTTCTGCTGCAGCGATTCTACGACGTTCAGCACGGCAGCATCACGATCGACGGTCAGGACATTTCAAGAGTTACGCAACAAAGCCTGCGTCAGGCGATATCGGTGGTGCCACAGGACATCTCGCTGTTCCATCGATCGATCATGGAGAACATCCGATACGGACGGCCAACCGCGACCGACGATGAGGTGCTGCGTGCGGCGATCGCTGCCCGTTGCGACTTCGTGGAAACTCTCCCCGAGGGCCTTGTGACCATGGTTGGTGACCGCGGCGTAAAGTTTTCAGGCGGCCAGCGGCAGCGCATCGCGATCGCGCGCGCGTTCCTGAAGGATGCACCGATCCTGCTGCTGGACGAAGCGACCGCCGCACTCGACAGCGAATCCGAGGAAGCGATCCGTGAAGCGCTTGCGCGACTGATGCGTGGCCGGACGGTGATTGCGATCGCTCATCGTCTAGCAACGCTGCGTAACTTCGATCGCGTCGTGATGTTGCAAGGTGGCCGGATCATCGAGGATGGACCGCCGCATGTTCTGATGCAGGGCAGGGGCCCATATCGGGAATTGGTCGCCCAGGAAATGGGGCGCCTCGCCACGCACGCGGCGGCTTGATCTATAGCGGTATTGTTGGGTCGGGGTGCGTCTGTCGCGGGACCAGAAAAACCGTTTGAGGGAAAATGCCAGCTGAAGTCGCAACCAAAATCATGGTGGCCCAGGCTGCTGAATTGGTCTCGGAATCGCCGTTCTATATTCCGATGACCGGACCGGCGGCGCGGCCAAGGCGCTCGCTCAAACACGACGACACTTTTATCGTGCTGGACAGCCACGGCGACATTGGCGCTTCCGCCGGTGGACCGGACGGCTTGTTCAATGCCGATACCCGGTATCTGGCGCGACTTGAGCTGGTGCTAGGCGGCATGCAGCCGCTATTGCTCGGATCGAGCCTGCGCGACGATAATTCGGCGTTGACCGTCGATCTTACCAATTCCGATGTTTATCGCGATGGTCGAATCGTATTGCCAAAGGACATGCTGCACATCGTGCGCACGGTCTTTCTATGGCGAGGCACCGGCTATCAGCGGATAGGGCTGCAGAATCACGGCGATCGGCCGGCGAGCTTCGATCTGACGCTGCTGTTCGACAACGACTTCGCCGATTTGTTCGAGGTGCGCGGCGAGCACCGCCCGCGCCGGGGGATTGGCTCAAGTAAATTGCTCGGCCCCGCTGATGCCGTACTGGAGTACAGTGGGCTGGACGGCAGGTCGCGAACCACGGCGCTGCATTTCGATCCGCCACCGACGCGGCTGGCGGCGAACGCGGCGACCTACCATTTTGACCTGGCGGCCCAGCAGACGACCTCATTGTTCGTCGCGGTATCCTGTAACAAGCAGGTCAAAGAAAAGCCGGTTGCGTTCTTTCGCGGGTTGCTGGCGCACCGTCGCGAGATGCGCCGATTGTCGGCCGGCGCGACCAGCATAGAGACCTCCAATACCGTATTCAACGAGGTGCTGTGCCAATCGATGGCCGACCTAAACATGTTGATGACGGAGACACCGCAGGGGCGGTACCCCTATGCGGGCATCCCCTGGTATTCGACGACGTTCGGCCGCGATGGCCTTATTACGGCATTGCAAATGCTGTGGATTGATCCGCGTGTCGCGCGCGGGGTGTTGAAGCGGCTCGCCTTCTATCAGGCGAGATCGGTCGATCCGCTCGCCGACGCCGAGCCTGGAAAGATATTGCATGAAATGCGCGGCGGCGAAATGGCCGCGTTGCGCGAGGTTCCGTTCGCGCAATATTACGGCAGCGTCGATGCGACGCCGCTATTCGTGCTGCTGGCTGGGCTCTATGTCGAACGTACCGGCGACGATGAAACGCTCGCTGAGTTATGGCCTTCGATCGAAGCGGCTTTGGGCTGGATCGATGGCGCCGGCGACCCCGATCGGGATGGTTTCATCGAGTATCGGCGCGCGTCCGAACAAGGGTTGGCCAATCAGGGCTGGAAGGATTCCTACGACGCCATCTTTCATGCCGACGGCCGGCTCGCCGAAGGTTACATCGCGCTTGCCGAGGTCCAGGGTTACGTTTTCGCCGGCAAACAATTGGCGGCGCGTTGCGCTCGTCGACTAGGACATACCGAACGTGCGAGCGAGCTTGAAGCCGAGGCCCAGTCTCTCGCCGGCCGCTTCGAAGAGGCGTTCTGGTGCGACGACCTCGGCACTTATGCGCTTGCCCTCGACGGCGCAAAACTGCCGTGCAGGGTACGAACGTCGAACGCCGGCCAATTGCTGTTCACCGGCATCGCGCCGCCGGAGCGCGCGCGTATGATCGCCGACGATCTCATGAGCCACAAGTTCTTTTCGGGCTGGGGGATCCGGACCGTGGCACGCGGAGAGGCCCGCTACAACCCGATGTCCTATCATAATGGCTCGATCTGGCCGCACGATAACGCGCTGATAGCGCTGGGCTTCGCCCGCTATGGCCTGAAGCACCCGGTCGAGCGTCTGTTCAAGGGCCTGTTCGAGGCCGCAAGTTATATGGATCTGCGGCGACTACCGGAGTTGTTCTGCGGATTCCAGCGCGAAAAGGGGCGTGGCCCGACGCTGTATCCTGTCGCCTGCGCGCCCCAGGCCTGGGCCAGCGCGACGCCCTTTACGCTCCTGGAGGCAACGCTCGGTCTCGAATTCGACGCGCAACGCGGCGAAATCCGCCTGCGTAACCCACGCCTGCCGGCATTCCTCGACGAGGTGATCCTGCGCGAGCTCAAATTGGGATCTTCCAGTGTCGATCTTCGGGTCCGTCGTCACGGTGACGACGTATCGCTGGAAGTATTGCGTACGCGCGGTGAAATTCAGGTGTCCATCGTCCTCGCGCATTGAATGCGGGCGTCTTTGTTGCGCCGATGTGGCGGTGGTTCTGACATAGTTCGAACTTTGATCGTCAATCCAAGTTGGTACCGCTGGAGCCAATGGAATCCCGTCGAGCATCAACTGTCGGTCCAGCGTCCCGCTTCAATCCGCATCCGACCGACGGAAAAAGTTCAGGAGGGCGTATGCGCGTAACACGTGGATTCTTTTTTGTTGCAGTCACCCTCGCAGCGTTCGTGGCTGCTGAGACCCGGGCTGCAGATGACACTACGTTGCCGCAAGCTGGTCACGACCCGCAGCAGCCGAATACACCCCCAGCGGTAGCGCCGAAAGAACCCGTGCCGCCGCCTTCTGTCACGATCATCGGCGCTGCGGATGCGCATGGCGTGCTCGGTCGCGATGTCCGCAGCCCGACGGACGAGAATATGGGGCACATCGTGGATGTAATTGTCGACCGCGGCGGTTCGGTCCGTGCGGCGATCATCGACTTTGGCGGTTTTCTGGGCGTAGGCAGCCGAAAAATAGCCGTCGACTGGAATGCGCTGCATTTCGGTCGCATCGCGAACAAGAGCGATAGTATCACGCTTGAATTGACCAAAGAGCAGGTCACCGCAGCGCCCGAGTACAAGGAAGACGCGCCCATTGTCGTGCTTGGCGCATCCGGCAGCTTGCGACCGTTGCAATTCGATCCTTAACGACTCCGGAGAAGCAACCTGTTCGCACGCGCGCCCAGACGGCTGATCGGCGGTGACGGTGACCCATCGCGCCCGCTAGACGCGGAGGTGCGTGGGCCGTCGCGCCAGAGCTTGCGCGGCCTAGACTGGTTTATTTTTTTTCTCGCAGACGTGCAGACCGGTTTTGGTCCCTTTGTTGCGGTGTATTTGACGACGCAGAAATGGACTCAAGCCGAGATTGGTCTTGTTCTGTCGATCGGTGGCGTTGTTGCGCTGATCGGACAAATTCCTGGCGGAGCCATCATCGATGCCGCGCGCTCCGAGCGGCTGGTGGCGGGGCTTGCGGTGGTGACCATTGGCCTCAGCGCACTGGCATATGCCGCATGGCCGATCCTTCCGGTGGTTGCGGTCGCTGCGACGCTGCATGCGGCAGCCAGCTGCGTGCTCGGTCCGGCGATCGCGGCCATCAGCCTTGGCCTGGTCGGGCCGCTGGCGATTGGCGAGCGCTTCGGGCGCAACGCACGTTATGCCTCTCTTGGCAATGGCGTCGCCGCGGCCGTAATGGGAACGTGCGGCTATTTTCTGTCGAGTCGTTCGGTATTTCTGGTCACCTTCATCTTGGCAATTCCAACCCTGCTCGCGCTTGCGCGAATACGCGAACGTGAGGTTGATGCGGTCCAGGCGCATGGTGCAGTGGCGCGCGAGGTTCCCGACGCCAACGCAACCAGCGTTCTTAAGCTGATGCGCCAGCCGTCCCTGTTGATTTTCGCCGGCAGCGTGCTGTTACTCCAGCTTGCCAACGCGGCAATGCTTCCCTTGATGGCGGGCGTCGTAACGACGCGGTCGAGCCAGTGGGCGCCGGTATTGATCGCCGCCTGCATCATCGTTCCGCAGGGGATTGTGGCGTTGATGTCTCCGTCGGTCGGACGCAAGGCGCAGCGATGGGGACGGCGTCCTTTGCTGCTGCTGGGCTTTGCCGCATTGGCCATCCGCGGTGTGCTGTTTGCGACTGTGAGGGACCCGTATCTGCTGGTCGCGGTGCAGGTGTTCGACGGCGTCACCGCGGCGGTGTTTAGCGTCATGATACCGCTCGTCATTGCCGATGTTGCGTTCGGAAGCGGTCACTTCAATCTTGCACAAGGTATTGTAGGAACCGCTACCGGCATCGGCGCTTCGCTAAGCACCGTGCTGGCCGGGTATGCCGCCGATCGTTTCGGGAGTAGCGTCGCATTCCTGGGATTGGCGGCTGTTGCGGCGACAGGCCTTGCCATGATCTGGCTGGTTATGCCGGAAACGCGGCGGAGTCAGAGCGTTCCATCCAATCTCGCCGCGTCGCGTAAAGAGGGGGCTGGCGGAGCAAGTGTCACTCGACGCTGATGCCGCCTGCCTTGATGGGCACCGCCCATTTTTCGATTTCGCTCCGCACAAATTTGGCCAGGTATTCCGGCGTCGCGCGTTCCTCGGAAACCAGTTTGAGGCCGGCACTTTGAAGTTTTTCGCGCAACGCCGGAGTTTTCATCGCTTCGATCGTCGCGTAATTGAGCTTTCTTACGATCGCCTCGGGCGTCCCCTTCGGCAGGAAAAATGCGTTCCACGTGTAGGCATCCACGTTGAAGCCCTGCTCGATGGCGGTAGGGACGTTCGGCAGCACCGGCGATCGTTCCTTGGACAGGATGGCGATCGCCTTCACCGTACCGGCATCGATTTGCGGTTTTGCGGTCGTGATGATATCGCAGAGATAATCGACGCGGCCACTGATCAAATCCTGCATCGCCGGATTTGCTCCCCGATAGGGAACATGCACGGTGTCGAGCCCGCTCACCATATTCATCAGCGCACAGCCGAGATGGATCGCCGATCCGGTGCCGGCGGAGGCGTACTGCATCCTGTCCTTGTTGGCTTTGGCGTAAGCAACGAATTCCTTCATCGTTTTGACCGGGATATCCGCGCGGGCAACCAGCACCAACGGCGCTTCCAAAACCAGCGCGACGGCTGCAAAATCGGTGAGCGAATTATAGGCGGGCTTTTTGAACAGCGTTTGGTTCTGGGCCTGCGTTCCGACCGTCCCCTGCAGGAATGTGTAGCCATCGGGCGGAGCCTTGGCGACACGCTCGGCGCCGTTCATTCCGCCTGCACCGCCGATGTTTTCGACGACAACGGGCTGACCCAGAATTTCACCCATCCGCTGCGCGAAGAGTCGCGCCGGCAGATCGTTCGGCCCGCCCGCCGCAAACGGATTGATCATGGTTAGAGGTCGCGTCGGCCATTCTTCGGCTTTCGTTGCGGTTGCCGAGGCCAGGGAGACGACGGTTACGAGCGCGGTGAGGACTTTCAACATGGTTTTCTCCCGGGCGTTCGAGGCTTTGCTTTAGACGAAAGAGATCGTCTCGGCCATTTCAAGGATGCGTCGTATTTCGATGAGCGCGCGCTCCAGCGCCGCCTCGGTCGCGGGTGCGCCAAGGCAGAGCCGGACGCCGAGGCTTTCGCTCTCCATTCGACGCAGCGAGCCGGGGGGCGCAAGTGTAATGCCCGCCTGCGCAGCCTGGGCGATCAGCGCGGCCAGCGTGCGGCCGGCGGGCAAAGGCAGCCAGGTGTGAAAGCCCGGCGCCGCGGAGGTCGCGGGCAGCCATTCCTTCAGGACCCGCCGGACGATGGCATCGCGAGCCGCGGCCTTGTCGCGCTTGAGCTTTGCCTGTCGGGCAAGGCCGCCATTGTGGATCAGCCGCGCCACGACCTCGGCCATGACCGGTACGGCCATCCAGCCGGTGGCGCGCAACGCACTGATCGAACGGTCGCGAAACGCCTCGGGTGCGATCATGGCGGCAATGCGAAGTCCCGGGGCCAGACATTTCGCGAAACTAACGATATAAAAGCTGCGCTCGGGAATAAGCTTGGAGACCGGCGGTAAGGGCGGAGACAACAGATATCCGTATGCGTCGTCCTCGAGCAGATAGGCATCGTGTTTGCGAACGATCTCCGCGATGGCATGCCGGCGCGGCAGCGGCATCACCGAACCCGTCGGGGTTTGCAGCGTCGGCATGCAATAGAGAACGCGAGCCCGGGTCTCGGTAAACGCTTGATCGAGACTCTCCGGGATGAGCCCGGATACGTCAGTTGCAACCCCATAGAGGCGATAACCCGCCTGCGCCGACAGCGCAAGCATGCCGGCATAAGTGTAGCTTTCGGTGAGGACCGTGTCATTGGTCGCGGCGACCATGCCGAGCGCGATCGACAGCGCATGCTGTCCGCCATGGGTGATGAAGAGCTGGTCGACGTCCGCGGTCGCGCCGAGCGAGGCAAGCCACACCGCCATCGCCTCGCGATGCCGACGCAAGCCCTGATGCGGCAGGTATCCGAGCAGGCTCGACATTTCGCCGTCGGCGACGATTTCCGCAAGAACAGACGAAATGACGTCGTCTTCACCGGTAGAGGGCGGGACATTCAGCGCCAGATTGATCGTTGTCTCCAAAGCACCGAGACCGCGCTGATCGGGCCGTCGTCGCTGCACAAAGGTGCCGCGTCCGACCTCGCCTGTTATCAGACCGCGCTGCTCGGCCTCCGCATAGGCCTTTGAAACCGTGCCGACGCTGAGTTCGAGCCGCCGGGCCATATCGCGCTGAGGCAGCAGCCGCGTGCCGGGCTTGACGCGGCCTGAGGCGATGTCGGCTTCAAGCGCAAGGACAAAGGCGAGATAACGCGGCCCGGGAAGCGAGGCGAGAAGGGGTACCCAGTCGGTCATTTCCTGCTATCCGCAAGGAGCATGGGCAACGCCATTGTTCGAGGAATTGTTGGATAGTACAATTTTCAGATTGTTGCAATATTTGACACAGGAATGAGCAGCCATTGCGACTGATCCATGTGGCGAAATTAGCCGTAGGGTCCTCCAATTCGCCTGTTTTGATTGGCCTTATTGGTAGAATTTCTCGGCGAACCATCGCATAATTGAACCAACTCAATCCGACCTATTTGCTTAATTGCCTCAGTTTGTATTTGACAATTTCCGGCCCTGGCTTCTATCGTCCGCCCGAAAGCAGCGGGTTTTACAAGCTGTCTGCAATAGGAGCGCGTATGGATTTGCGACGTCCGGTCGAAAAAACGAGGGGAGGCCGGGTCGATATGCGTTTGCCGGCGCTCGCCGGTTTGCCGCTGGTCTAGCGGCTCACATGAAGCCTGCATCATTCGATTATATCAGGCCGGATTCGGTTGCTGAGGCTTGCGCATTGCTGGCCGGCGACGAGGATGCGCGCCTGATCGCGGGCGGCCAAACCCTGGTCCCGATGCTGGCGATGCGGCTGGCGCGCCCTGCCAGGCTGATCGATATCCTCAGACTGCCGGAACTTGCAGGAATTCGCGAGGAGCGCGGCGCCGTGGTTGTCGGCGCGACCACGCGTCAGGCGCAGGCCGAACGCGATTCCGTCATCCGCGCGTTGGTGCCGATGCTGGCGCGGGCGCTGCCATGGGTCGGACATCCGCCAACCCGTAATCGCGGCACCATCGGCGGTTCGATCGCCAATGCCGATCCTTCGGCCGAGATTCCGCTGGTCGCAATAACGTTGGGTGCCGAAATCATGCTGGCGACGAAGAGCGGTTCGAGGTCGATGCCCGCGGACGATTTTTTTGTCGGGGCGATGCAGACGGCGATCGATCAAGGCGAGTGCGTGAGCGCGATCCGGTTTCCGGTCTGGCCGCACCAGCGCCTTGGCGTGGGTTTTCTCGAGATCAGCGCGCGGCGTTCGGATTTCGCCTTCGTCGCGGTCGCCGCGCAGGTCGCGCTCGACGAGGACGGATGTTGCATCGACGTTGCGCTGGGTCTGGGCGGCGTCGGCGAACGGCCGTTGCGGCTAAAGGTGTCATCTCTCGTTGGTATTAAACTCGATGCGGCGTCGGTGTCGGAGGCAGTCAATAGGGCGTTGGCTGAAGTCGAGGCGACGAGCGATCTGCATGCGAGCGCCGCCTATCGCCGCCGGGTCGCCGTCACGCTTTGCACCCGGGCCCTCGAGCAGGCGCGTGCCGACGCCAGCGACAAATCCAGGGAAGGCCTGCGATGAAGGTAGAGCTGCGCATCAATGGAGTTAGCCGTTCCACCGACGTGGAGCCACGCAAGACGCTGCTTGACGCGCTGCGCGAGAATTTCCTCCTCACCGGCACCCGTGCCGGTTGCGAGCATGGGGTTTGCGGCGCCTGCACCGTGCTGATCGACGACGAGCCGGTTCGCTCCTGCCTGATGTTCGCGGTCCAGGCCGACGGCTACGAGATCACGACGATCGAAGGCCTTGCGCCGGCGCCGGGCGAACTCAGCGTGATCCAGGATGCGTTCTGCGAAACCCATGGCTTGCAATGCGGCTATTGCACGTCCGGCATGATCCTTGCCGCGCACGCCTTGCTGCAGCATACGCTGACGCCAACGCGCGACGACATCGTCGAGGCGATCTCGGCCAATATCTGCCGCTGCACCGGCTACGGGCAGATCATCGAGGCCGTCGAGTTTGCCGCCGCCCGCCTGCGGATCGCTAATACGCTACGTCCGGTCCGGGACGTCGACGAACCGGCCGCGGAGACGAAATGACCGCCGATCCCGCCGCCTTTCGCTTTGTCTCGAGCAACCGCCGCGTCCGCGAGGATCGGCGCTTCGTGGCGGGCCGCGGCCATTTCGTCGCCGATGTCGCGCTCGAAGGCATGCTGCATGTGGCGATCCTGCCATCGCCGCATCCAGCCGCGCGTATCTTATCGATCGATGCCTCCGCGGCGCTGGCGATGCCAGGCGTTCATTACGTGCTGACTGGCGAGGAACTCGCCGCCGCTACCGATCCGTTGATGAACGGGCTTGATACGCCAAAAGTGCAACGCCGTCCGCTCGCGGTCGGGCAGGTGCGCTATGCCGGCGAGTGGGTCGCGGCGGTAGTGGCTGAAACGCGTGCGCTCGCGGAAGACGCTCTCGAGGGGGTGGATGTTATCTATGAGCCACTGCCATTCGTGATCGACGCAGAAGAAGCGTTGGCACCCGGTAGCTCGCCAGTTCATTCCGCGCACGGCTCCAACGTGCTGCTCGACCGCACCTTTGTGTGGGGCGAGGTCGAGAAGCACTTCGCCGAGACTCCGCGTCAGCTGTCGTTTCGCGTTACCTGGGGGCGCAGTTCCACCGTTCCGATCGAAACCTTCGGGGTGGCGGCATCATGGGACCCCTGGCGCGAGATGCTGGACGTCTGGGCGTCGATCCAGATGCCGAAATATCCCGATCAGATCGCGCGTGCGCTGCGGATCCCCGCCAACGGGGTGCGCGTGCATCAGGATGTCGACGTCGGCGGCAGCTACGGCGTCAAACGCGGCATCAAGCAGACCGTGGTGGTGGCGCATCTGGCGCGGCGGCTCGGCCGGCCGGTCCGCCTGATCGAAGATAGGCTGGAAAACATGGGTGGCGGCGATGCGCACGGCCCCGACCGCATTTTCGACGTCGAAGTCGCCTTCAATGACGACGGCATCGTCAGGTCGATGAAGATGCGCGCGCTCGATAATGTCGGCGCCTATGCCGGGCGCGCGCCGTTTCAACTGGGCAAGCCGATCGGCGCCATTGTCGGTCCGTACCGGATCGAAAGCGTGCAGTATCGGGCGCAATCGGTCACCAGCAACAAGGCGGTGCAGGAGGCGGTGCGTGGTTTCGGCCAGGCGCCGACTAACTATGCGATCGAAGCCGCGATCGACAAGGTCGCGGCGGCCGTCGGATTGGACCGGATCGAGATACGGCGCCGCAATTTCATCCGCAAGGAACAGTTCCCCTATTTGATTCCGAGCGGCACGACTTATGACAGCGGTGACTATCATACCGTTGTCGAAAAAGTTCTCACCCATATCGATTTTCCCGGCCTTGAAGCGGAGCGCGACCGCTTGCGCGCCACCGGGTTGCTGGCCGGGGTCGGGATTGCGGCATGCCTGGAGCCGAGCGGCGGCAACTCATCGTTCGAGCCGCTACTCAACGAAAATAATAGCACGACGACCTGGATGGATTCCTGCCGCGTTGTGGTCGACGCGCTGGGCTTCGTCACGGTTACCATCCATACGACTTCCTCGGGTCAAGGCCACGAGACCCTGGTCGCAACGGTCATTGGCGAAGTGCTGCAAATCGATCCCGACCTGATCCGCGTGGTGCGGCCGGATTCGCTCAACTGTCTGCCTTCCAATTCGCCGGTCGGCAGCCGAATGGCGATCATGCTCGGTGGCGCGGCATTCCATGCTGCGCAAAAGCTGAAGGCGAAGCTGCTCCGGATCGCGGCGCATCAGTTCGGCGTTGGCGAAGACAAGGCCATTTACGCCGCCGGCAGCGTCACGGAGCCCGACAGCGGCAAGCAGCTCGGCTGGGTGGAGATCGTCACCATCGCCCATCGCAACCATCATCTGTTGCCGCAGGGCATGGAGCCGGGCCTCGAGACCACGCATGTCATGCAAGTGCCGACCGGCGGGAAGCTGCCGAAGGACGGCCGCGTTCAGATGTATCCTTGTCACTCCTTCGAATTTCACGTGGTGCTGATGGCGATCGATCCTGATCTGGGCAAGCCGGAGATCAGGCGCTACGTGATCGGCCATGACTGCGGCACGGTGATCAATCCGCATATCGTCAAGGGCATGACGCTCGGAGGCATCGCGCACGGCCTCGGTGCCGCATTGCTGGAGGAGTTCGTCTACAATGACGAAGGCCAGCTCATCACCCAGAGCTTCATGGATTACCTGCTGCCATCCGCTCATGAGGTGCCCGAGGTCGAGATCGTGCATCATTGTACGCCGTCGCCTCACACGGTGTTCGGCCAGAAAGGCTCCGGCGAAAGCGGCTATCTCGGCGCGCCTGCAGCGATATCGGCGGCGGTCAATGACTGCGTCGCGCCGCTTGGTATCTCGTTCAACAAGCTTCCGATCCGCATTTCCGCGATCGGCGACGCCATCGCGGACGCTCAACAACGGCAATCAAAACCTCAAGAGAAATCCAAATGATCATTGACTGCCACGCCCATCTTGTACCGCCGGACTTGCTGGACGCGATCCGCGCCCAAGCTTCCAGCTTTCCGTCCATCCGTCTGATCGAGGATGGCGGAAGCCTGGGTTTCTCGTTCGCCGGCGGCAAGCCGACTCGGCCGGTCTCAAAACCGCTGAGCGATCTGGCTGGCCGTCTGAAATGGATGGACGAGCAGAACATCG
>Ga0326727_10016750_pt1 | contig 15380 bp, 17 predicted proteins | sample MB2enrmetagenome_FD_207643 | JGI IMG/M metagenome (GOLD analysis project Ga0326727, IMG submission 207643) | Lab enriched peat soil microbial communities from McLean, Ithaca, NY, United States - MB29MY | ecosystem: Environmental > Terrestrial > Soil > Wetlands > Peat | place: USA: New York... | reverse complement strand
AAGCCAACACCGGAGCTTGCAACTGCATGAACGCGGCTTAAAGAAACTAAAGAAGCGAATAACCAAGCAGGCAGTACGGCGAAAGGCCTGCGGCAAACCCGGAGTTTTTCAACAGACACAGGCGACTACACTCACAACCATGTGTTGACGTAATGAACACTTTGCGCGAATTCAACCACGCCTCGGAGCACGCTTCTTTCTATTCGTCTTTGCGTTCTTTTCTACCCTAAGCTTCCAGGCCGTGCGCAGAGCGCCAGCCAGCGTGTCCTCGCTCGCTTTCGCCAGACGAATGTGAGTCGCTCCCATTCTTCCCCAACCGCCCCGAACGGGCAGGAAGACGTCGGGCAGTTCGCGCACGAATTCCGTCTGCTGCTCCGGCGTGAGCATCAAGTTGCCGTAGCCCTGGCCTTGCGAGGCGAGGGTGGCGAAGATCCTGTCGCCCACACGGGAATCGGGCGCACCCATATGAGAGCCTTCCTCCGCCCCTTCCAGGCTCAGAGCAAACCGGCGGAAATCTGCCGCATTCATCACGAACTCCATTGACCGTCGAGGATGCTGGACGACGCCAGGACCCGTATTTTAGCTGATTATGGACGAAACCAGGCGCTAGCACTCACGATGCGATTGGGTTTTGCCCAGTCCACAATCTGCCCGGAAGTCAATCCATCGCCGGCGTTCCGGGCATTGCGCGCCGGAGCACTGGGGGCTGATAATCGCTGCCATGTCGCAGAGCTTGCGCCAGCGACGCATTGCCAGGGCTGAAGAGCTGGCTATTCAGTACCCGTTTGCCGCCGAGATGCTCCGCTTTTTCGTGCCTGTTGCTCGTTTTCAGGACGAATCGTACTGCTCTGCTGAGCAAACGCTCAAGACGCGGGAGCAGAGCGTCTCGTTCGCTCAACCGCTGACGGCGGGGGTTGGGGAACGCTTTCCAGTATTTCTGTCTCTGGTTGAGGGAATCGGTCCCGACCCGCTTGCGGCGGCAGCTCGCGAACTGCGGAATGGGACTGCGGACAGCCAGCGCGAGTTGCTGAGTGCTTTCTGGACAAATGCCGGGGCTCCGGTTATCGGAGACGGGAACCAGGAATTCTTCGCGCGGGCATTTCTGCAACCCTACGCGGAGTTTGTCCGCGAACGCGCGGGGAAGCAGCAGAAAGGGCCGACGCCTTGTCTGTGTCCCTTCTGCTCACGCCGACCGGGAGTGGGTGTTCTGCGGCCCTTGGGAGACGGCGGACAGCGCTCGCTGGTGTGTTCGTTCTGCCTGGGTGAGTGGGAGTTCCGGCGAATCGTATGTCCCGGATGCGGAGAAGAAGACCACGCGAAGCTTCCGGTCTATACGGCAGAGGAGTTCGAGCATGTGCGCGTGGAATGCTGCGATAGCTGCCGGCAATACATCAAGACCGTGGACCTGACTCGCAACGGATTGGCCGATCCGGTAGTGGATGAAATTGCTTCGATCCCGCTCGATCTCTGGGCGCAGGAACACGGATATGCAAAGTTACAGGTGAACTTGATACTGCTTTAAGGGAAAAAGTGTTTGGATAGATGGAGCGGGAGACGGGGATCGAACCCGTGACATCCAGCTTGGGAAGCTGGCGTTCTACCGCTGAACTACTCCCGCTTGCTCTCTCATTCTACAGCACTTGCCCTTCTGGCAGCAATTTCACTGCACCCGCACTAGCACCCGCAACCAGACCCGGCGTTAGCTGTTGCGCGTAGTTTTCCATCGCAGCACGCTTCGCCTTACGGTTGCTGTGTGAGTAGTACAGCGTCATGTCCATTTGGGCGTGACGCATGACCGCCTGCACAAGTGCGGGGTTTTCCTGGTTGTCCATCAGAAACGACGCCAAGCTGTGCCGTCCCAGATTGTGAAAGCCAAACCTTGGAACCTCGTCTCCCTCGTTGCTGTAGAGCTTCCCGTCGCGCTCTACCAGGATTCCCGCCCGTAGTGCTGCTGGTCTGATGTAGTCCTGAACCAGCATAGTTGCCGTGCGGGGTTTTCTTCCGCCGAGTTTGATGGAAGGAAACAAAAAATCTTCATCCCCCGCGTAGCTCGTTTCGTTGCGCCATGAAGCGAGCGCCGCGAGAACGAGTTGGGGAACTTCAACACGGCCACGGCTTAGTTTGGTTTTCGCTCCCTGCTGGATCGCCCCATGTACGAAGGTTTGTTGAATGGCGATCCTCCCATGTTCCCACAGAACGTTGCGCCATCTGAGGCCGAGAGCTTCAGAAATACGCAGTCCGCAGGTAGCAACCAGCAGAGCTATCTCGTACTCAGGCCGTTGAAGCTCAGACAGCAGAGCAAACGTGTCCTTGACTTCTAACGCCAGAGCTTCATAGGCAGTTTCTTGGCTGAACTTTGGCCCCTTCACCCGTGAGCACGGGTTGGAAGATTGGAAACCACCATCCTTGCCGGCGATGAACTCGGGAATCAGTTCTTCGGATTGCGCCCACGCGTACAGACGGGACATCATCGCCCGATATTTGCCCCTGGTTGGATTACTGATGTCGAGACTTACGAACCACGATTTGAGCCGTGGGGCGTCGATCCCGATGGCTTCGGTATCAGACCACCGGGGCAGCAAGACATTCCGAATTACCTGCTCTTGAAGGTCTTTCGTGGATTGTTTTTTGAAGGGGTACCGGGCGAGATATTTCTCGGCAAGTTCCCCGAAGGTGATTTGCAACGGGTCGGACTGGGCGACAAGTTTATCGAGTTTCAGTTCCCCGACCTTCGCCCACGCCTCGTTGTCGGCCATGTCCGCAGAGCCGAGACTTCGACTTCGCTCCATGCCTTCCGCATTGCGCCAGCAAAACAACGTTGAACCTTTCTTACGTCTTAACCATCCCTTGGCCATTGAGTTCATCCTCTCTGGCTGCGGGGACTGCCGGACGACATAGTAATGGGTGTGGGTGGCGGTTGTACATTGCCGGCGAAGACACTCCCACCAGCCGTGAGGCCGGCGGAAAGTTCTGACAGTCGGAATACCCACAGCTTGCGCTTAGTTCCGGTGCCGAGATTGTAAGCGCCACGTAGACCACGGCGAGCCATCGTCAAGAGAAGGCGACGGCTGATTCCCAGAAACTCGGCGGCACGGTCGGCAGAAACAAAAGGTTCGAGGGTAGGTTCGTTCATGGCACTCCCACATCAATGCAAAATTGAGAACATGCTTCCTCTCTTTCTCCTGGAGTCCCGCTCCAGGCCGGATGGTTAGACCAGCTACTTTTTCCGCTGTTGCTTCCCTTTGCCAAAGCGTCGCAACAGCGAAGCCGTAGAACCGACTACGGGCTCAGCTTCAGCCTTTCCCCGGTTGCGCTCACGTTCTTCTAGTTCTCGCTGTTGCCGGCGAACGTGCTCGCGCTCAGCTTGTCGCTGCTCTTCGATTGATCTCATGCCGGCTCCGTATTTTGATTGAGGGCATTGACCGTCGGCATCCGCGTCTCTGTGGATGTAAGCCCGCTGGCGAAATTCGGACTGGCCGGTATGCCCTGCAACGGGGAGATGATCGCGCCAGATCCGTTGGAATAAGCTGCTGTTGCGGGAAGAAAGTTGCAAGCAAATGAAGTAGGCGTCACATCGTAGCATTCGACTGCCAAGCCATTCAGTGCCGCGTTCACGCTGGTGAAATTAGCCAAAACGCCAACGTCGCCCGAAACGAAATTTGTTTGAGGGGCAGTCGTGAATGAAAACGATACGATGCCGAAGTTGACGTTCGTTGAAAAGCCGGTGATCGTTGTTGTTTTCTGCGTTGTCGATGATCCTGCACCGAATTCTGCATTCGTGTTATTCGGAACTCCGAGAACGTAGGGAGTGCCGTTGTAGAGCTGATTGCTGGTTTGCACCGCTGCCAGCCCGTTAAAGCCCCAAGGTTGAAAAGTCATGATCTAAACCCTTTCTTAATCCTGAAAAATCCGAAGGACCAGCCAGTTTTGACCAGCCCTCCGGTCGGCGCAATTTTTGAAGCAAGGCAGCGCTGGTCGCCTTGTGCGTGATGCGCGATTCTGCCCGATCACCGATGAGTCATCCCGCCCAATGATCTGGCCGGCATCCCGCTGGATACTCGGCGGGAGAACTTGTGTCACCAAAATCTATCCGCCAAAGCGCTGATCAATTGCGGCGCCAATCCCGTCGCCTCCGCGATCTCGCCTACCGGCTTCTCGTCGAGTAGCAACCGCCAACATTGGAAAATCTGGTCTGCGGCTTGTTCCACGTCGGGCTTGAATCCGTAGCGCGGCGCCGGCAAAAGCGGCCTTAACGGGATATAAAATTGCTGCGCGGTTTCTTCCATGTCGTTGCTCCTAGCTTGATTTGGTGGTCATGACTGCCTTTCGGGCCCTGCGCGGCCACGGTGAAACGAACCGCGGACAACTTCGCAATGGATTTCTTTTTTTGCCGTGATCCGCTTTCCGCAATCCACAGCGTTGGCAGAGTGAATCGGCCTGCGGTCGAGATGCGACGGCTGGCACTCCCCTGTGCGACTGTGAGAGTCTGCAAGCCAGATCCGCGAAACTGCGCAGCCTGTAAGTGAATGGCTGCGGCGCCGGCTCCGGTCGCACCGCACCGTCAAAGAACCATTCCCTTGGGTTGTAGGCGGTCACGGTCACGATGCGGCCTCTTTCTTTCTCGGCTTCGGTTGTGGCCAGCCGGCGCAAGCGCAACCTGGAAGCGCACAGCGGGAATCCGTGCAGGTCACGCGCTCATCTGTGGCAAAAGCCGCGGAGTGCTGGCAATGGACTAACCTCTTGAATCGACCAGCCCGAAGCCAGAGGCCGGAAGATCCCGGTTTGCAGTGCCAAGATCTTGAATGCTCGCAGCACGGTGTGCTCATTTAATTTTTCCTCCGATAGCGTGCACGTCGCTTCGCGTCTTCATCGAGAAACTGGCCGACATCACCAGCACGGCCCGGTCGAAGATCCGGAGGATCTCCCGCGCAGATCTGACGATCCGGGGTCATTTCAACTTGCTGGGCGGCCAGAAAAGGAATAAGCCCGGAAGTGTCCGGTATCTTTGGCGGGGCGTATGGGTTGGATCGCCAGACCGCCTCTTGCTCTAAGAAATAGGCCCGGACCTCTTCAGACTCAGCAGCCATCTCCGGTGCGACCACCGGCACAGCCGGCGCGGGATCGTCTGGCGGAATGGCTGCCATGACTTCGGACGGGACGGGGATCACCGTGGCCGCTGGCGTCGGTTCGCCATAGTGGAAACGTTGCCGGAGTCGGGCTACGGTTTCTGACAATTGTGTCGATTCCGGTAATGTGGCAGGATCTGGCAATTTTGCGGTGCCGTTAGGCTTGCTTTCGGAGGCGGTTTCTACCGCATTACCCTTATCCCCCCTAGTGGAATCGTGCAACTGTGCAGGACCCGCGTCTTTATTGATCGAAACCTCATTTTTGCAATCGTGCACAAGAGGTTCACTACTCGATTGCAAAATGGCCTCCGGACCTGCGTAAACATTGGTTTCTACCCGATTGCACAATTGCGGTAGGGGGGTAAGGGGTAGTGGGGGCAAATAACGGTTCCATGCGTCCTGTAGGTCGGTTTTTCGATATCCGCGAATTCGAGCGGTTTTTTCCATAAACTGCCCTGGAAACACTCCGAAGGGTTTCAAGATCTTCGCCAGCGCGTGCCTAGTCAAACCTTTACCGCGGTTCCATTCCGACCAGGGACTACCTTCGATTTCTTTCAGTTCCTCCAGGATCTGATCGGTCGGAAGGACTTCTGCCAAAGGAAGCCGACCGAAGAGATCTCGCAAATCGACCAGTAAGCGCATTCTGGCGGAATCCTCGCCCACGTCTTCGGCGCCGAAGAGTTCAAGCAATGCCGCTCGGGATCTTCCGGGCCAATCGCCGCTGCACTGGTCAGCAAGCGCAAGCAGGATCTCGGTGCCTTCCATTTGTCTGTCGTCCAAACCCTCCGGCATCGGCGGACGAGCATCTTTCAACCTGGCGATTTGATTTTCAACCCAGTTCGACAACCGCGACCGCAGTGCGTCGGCTTCCGGCTTCACGAGGCGAGCCCGGAGCCGTTCCACTTTGTTGGAGGTAAGTTTGCGCTGCAATCTGATCGGCAGTGAACGATCTTTGATCGTGTCGGGCAAACCGCCGATGCCGGCCACTGCTTTGGGGCAGAAGGTATTGAAATCCTTCACCAGAAATTCTTTGCCCACGCACCGCGAGACGGTTCCGCCCACCTTGTTGCCGGTGTTGAGCAAACCTCGCACGGCTTCCACGGTTTCGGGATTGCCTTTGAGTAGCGCGTCCACTTCATCCAACAAAAGAGTCGGCCGATCTTTGGCGTCGATGCCGCGGAACAATGTGGGGCCAGATACGCCCGACGTGTTCCAAGGTCTGCGCACCAGGTAGAAAAGGACCTCCAGCAGCCGCGATTTGGCGCAGCGTTTCTCGCAACTGCTGACCGCCAAATAAGGCGTGAAGGTGCAGGCGTCGATTGCCCAGGTGTGCGCGATCCATAGGGCGACGGCGGTATATTGCGCGTCAGACATGACCATGAATCGCCGCAAGAACGCTTCAACTTCAGCCAGCACCGCGCTGCCTGTTTTCTGATCGTCGAAGAGATCGGTCAGCGCCTGATCACCTTGTTGGCCGACATAATCATCCGGGCCATTGACGCCAGCGACGGGCGGAAGGTCGAGAATGTGAACGAGGGCGGTGATCTTCTTTAGTGAGGCCGCCAGTTCTCGCCTTGCCCGTCTCACGTTCTCGCTAGTCGCAGAGTTGGAATCCATGAGGATGTAGACCCGACGATCACGGCAAATCTGCAAGTCGGGATGCAAAATCTTTTCCCCGCTCTTTTCATCTTTGCCGGCCGACCACCCGTAACAGCCGCCCATAGCGATGGTCATGTACGGTTGGCCGGTTCTTTCGCTCCATGCGGTCAGAGCCAAGCTCGCTTTTTCGGATTCAACCAGGACCACCGGCACATTCTTATCCCCGAGTAATTTGGTAGATATAGGCGGAAAATAAAGATGCCTCGGAAGATCGGGACCACTGGCCGGTGCCATGTACTTCGCCACCGGCTTGCCATCTTCTCCGACGCCTGGATGATCGCGACGAACGCGAAAATATTTCGTCTCGTTCCCGTTGCGGTAGGGGAGAATGATACCGCTCATGTCGCCGATGCCCGTCAACCCAAATTCCCGCGCCTCGGCATCCGTCACCCGTTCAATGCCAGCTTTATCGAGCAGAGCCCGATCAATGCCGAGACCCCGGAACATCTCCAGATCTGAGGGGGTGAGGTTCATTCCTGCGTCCCTCGATCAGCCTCAGCGGCTGCATAAGCTGCGAACAGGCGATTGCAGCCATGACCTTGCCCGACTACAGCACACAGTTTGCCGGCCTCGTTTAACTGAAGGTCTGCAAAATGCTCCATGCCGCTGTCGAGGATGACGGAGGCGGCAAGCGCTCCGCAGATCGGACAATGCGTGAGCCACCAGCCGAAGGGATCTCGCTCATTCACCTCTTCCAGGCGATCCGCGGGAAAGTTGCAATCCGCGATCCGCTCACTGCGGTGCTTCCATTGTTGCTCCCGACCGGCGATTGGGCGGTAGTACACGGGCGCCGGCTTTCGGGGTTGCATCTCATTCGTTTCCGTTTTATTCTGCATTGGCCAGTCATCACATCCTGCGGGGCAGGTGCTTGCCAGTAGTCCACCCCGCAGGTACCTCATTCTTTGTTGGCTCAGGAGTTTCCAACTTCTTCGCGGGATTGCAGCACCTTCTCTAGCCGCGCACTCTGCCGGCGAACTTCGAGCAGTAACGCTCGCTCGATGCGTGCCAGTTCAGCGGCCGAAGGTGCGACGTAGCCGCGTTCGATTAAGCTGATCTTGCTCCGCTCAATGTCCGTCGCTTTGCTCAAACGCCATTGGGATACGTCCGCATGTTCCCGCAATTCCCTAATATCTTTAGCCTGGAGCATCCTTTTTCCTCTCGCCCCACAGCAGCGGGGGTGGTGTAGAATCACTTTGAGGATACCTTGTTTATGGCTATTATCAAGCCAGAAAATGATGACGCTGCACGCAAGCATGACGCCACCATGACGCCCCGCCCGGCCATCCTGTTCCGGGCGACGGGTAAAGACAACGACGGTTGGATTCTCGAAATGGGGAAGACCGGCCCGCAGGTCATCGAAGCCGACTGGTCGCCACTGCCAGCCTATGAGGATTGGAGTCTTGACCCCCCGCAAACAGTGACGAAATTCACCGGGGCCTATATGCGCCTTGGCACGCCTGAACGCGCGGTGATGGAAGCTAACGTCAGCGCGAAGGATCGGGATACGCTGCACGGGTTGCTCAAATTGCGGGCGGCAAGTGAGACGGCGCCCAAAGCGGCGCAAAGAGAACTAGCGGAGGCAGCCAAGAAGCTAATCGCCGATGCCCGCTTGCGCGCCACCTTCCAGACTGGACACCTGCCCGATGTTGTGGAGTGGTTCTATCCGGCTTTCTTCAATCGAGAATTGAAGGGCGCTCGCCTGGTGCTTTGGCTCACGAAGCAAAAGCGATTCCTTCCCGCGATCTTTTGCCCGAACATGAAAACGGCGATGTTCGCATTCGCGGCCTTCCGCGGTGTGGCCGCCTGTCGGAATTGCGGCGAACTGTTTACCCTAGATGTGGAACGCCCTGACAAATCCAAGAGCGAAGTCTATTGCACGGCCGCTTGTGGTCTGCGTTACCGCTCCAAGACCTATCGTGCGCGGAAAAAAGCAGGCAAGGTGAAAGCCAGACCCAAAAGCAAGACGACGCGCCGACGATCCTAACCCCCCAGCGTAACCGCGTCATGGTCGCGTCATGGTCTGTCTAAAGGTGTCATCCGGGCAGGTCGCCAAAGTGCGACAATCACGCACAGATGCAAACTCAGGGCACAGGTCCGACGCCATATAGCTGGCTGCTAAATCGGGGAAACAAGAACAAGCCGACGCCGGAAGTATTCTCTCCGTTGCTGCGCGTCTCTGAGGCATCCCGATTATTAAATTGCTGTGAAACGACCGTCAGACGGGCGATTGCCGCGGGTCTCATCTCCAGCGTCCGGATCGGCGTCAAGGGATACCATCGCGTGCCGCTTGCGGAGATCCATCGAATTGGAAGCCTGAAAGGAAAGCAGAATGAGTGAATTCCCGCAATCGCCAAACCCGGATTGCCTGGTGTGCGTTTCGACAAGCCGAATTGCGGCCATGTCGATGCGCGAGTTAGGCGCAACCACAGAAGAGATCTCGACCGCCACCGGACTCGACTCGGAAGACATCGACCGGCACTTCCGCGATTGCGTTCCGCCGGCGGTGGCCGATCACGATCCGCACTCCGCATCCGATGCGGAACTCGAAGCGCTCTTAAGACATTCGACCGAACTCTACTACGGCGCCACTCTGCAAAATAACCTGGTCGCAGCTTCAAGCAGTCTTAACGTGCGGTTGCGCGTGCTCAATGAAATGGCCGAACGCGGGGCCCGAAGAGAGAAGCACGAAGAACTTTTAGAGGGGGCAGATCCCTGCGATCCGGACACCTGGCCGGCCGCTCTCGCACATTTTATCCGCCTTCGCGACGATGACCTGATCCGTCGCCTTGACGCGGCAAACCTGAGAAGGGAGCTTGAAACCGCATGAGCAGAATTGAGGAGCTTACCGCGCAAGCCGTAGCCGCTGCATCGTTGGCGGAGGAGCAGACTGCCACACTTCGACAGCTTGAACGCCAGCTCGAAGGCGACGCCGCCACAAACCTAACTTGCACGGAGTATATGGCGCTCAGTTCACGAACTGCGCAGCAGCGCCAACGCTCGCGGCTTGCCGAAGAAAAAAGTCGCAATCTCCAGCACGAGGTCGATGTGCTGCGGGAGTGCGAATTTCGCCGGCTCGAAATCGACCAAGCGGAGAAACATCTGAAAGGCTTGCAGGCGGAACTGACAGCGACGCGAGCCGGCATTGAGCAGCGCCGGCCCGCAATCCTGAATTTGCAGATCGAGTTATCGCAGCTCGAAACAAAATCCTCATTGCTCCTGGCTGCCATCGACAAAGCAAGACAAACTCTGGCACACCTACAGAAACGTGAAGAGGTATTGCAATGACAAATTACAACTTAGACTTTGACGCCACACAACCACGGCTGGCCAAGGATGTGCGCCCGTTGGACATCATCGACACCCGCGAAATTTTGACGAACGGGAAACGACGGACCACGGGCCTGCAGCGTGCGTTGGATCGCACATCGACTGTAGCAGCAATCCAAAACATCTTTAAAGATTTCTCCGTCGATGCCCCCGAGCCTCCACGAAATCTGTACGGCGAACAACCGCGCGTATCCAGCGACGGCGTGAAGATGGAAGCGGAGAACATCACTCCGCAACCAGCCTGCGATTGTGGGTGCCCGATGTGCCTGTCCGGCCAGCATGGATCATGTGTTGCACCACCAGGTGAGCGCTGCTGGCTTGCTCACCCCGACTTAATCGACCACGCGACACCGAAACCGACGAACGACGCGGAGCCGAAAAGTGAGATCACGGCCGACTTTCTGCGAACATCTTCCGGCGAGTTGCGGAAGATCATCCGGCGATTCCGCCGTGCGAATGGTGTCATGGTAACGCAATATGATGGCGGTGAGCTGTGGCAGATCGCCTAAGAAAGTTTTCGCCGACTTACGCACCAAACAGCGCGTCGTCCTGTGTTCTCCTGCAGGATCAGTGGAAGCAGTCGGCGAAGGTCGGAGGTTCTGGCACTCTGACTTATTTCAAGATGCCCACCCGGCACTGGGTACCCGACAGAGGGACGGGTCATGGTGGGGTCCGGGATCGGGCGAAGATGCGACTCCCCCACTATGGAAAATCTCTCATGCTGCATATCCTGACTTTTCACTCTGGCCGAGTGAGCCGATCTTAGGGAATGCGGCAGAGCACACGGGATCGGAAAGCTCGGACGCCCGGCGATTGCCAGAGGTGGGCGACTTCGATACCTCACTAGGGGAGCGGTTGGCACACCGCTCCCCACTTTTTCATGCCGTCATGTGCATCAATCGCTGCATCGCTTCCGTGCTGGCCTCAGCATCGGTGACCGTGACGTACTTCATCGTGCTGGCGATGGCCGCGTGACCGACAAACGCCTGCACCTTCGCAACATTCATGTCCGAGCGCACAAGCATCGTGCAGCATGTGTGCTTCAGGCAGTGGGGATGCTGCTTAGTCGCCGGCAAGCCGGCGTCTTTCGCAATGGCCTGGTAGATGCGGTAGAACTGCGTTGCCGACATGCAGCAGCCTTTGTTCGACGGGAACAGCGCGTCGCCGCAGTCTGTGGGCCGTTCGGCTAACCAGAGCTTCAGCGCCTTGACTTCATCGAGCAACGGCTGCCCCTTGTGGGGGATGAGCTGGTGAACGGTCACCTTGCTGCCTTTCAGCCGTCGAATGGTTAGATGACCGTCTATCAGGTCGGTAGTTCGCAGGTTGCAAACCTCACTGGCCCGCAGGCCATGTGAGAATGCAGCCAGGATCATGCACCAATCTCGGGTGCGGTGACCTCTGGCCACTTTGAGAACGGTGAGCAATTCATCGTAAGTGAGTGAGTTCATCTGTGTCCTTTCCTGAAAATGTAAGGTTACTTTCAAAGTCGCTTGCCGATTAGTGCCGATAACTCGAATGATTCCGACCGCCTGACAGGGAAAATGTGATCTTATGAACATTTCCTTACATTTTACGGAGTCCTGGTTTGGGGAAAGGCAGTGCACTGCCATATGGCCGGGCAGATCGGTTACCGCGACGTTTCCCGCCGGTGACCCCTGCCAGCTCTCGCAGGAATGCTTGCTCCTGGCCCACAGCGATCCTCTACGGTGCCTTGGAACTCATTGCTGGCCACTCAAACCGTAGGCTCCTGCTGATCGTCTTCTGGCGGAGTTTGCGCCCGTCTTTACTTCTCGGGGCAATGCAGACAGTTTACTCTTGAGTTATCGCAATCGAGCTGTGGAAAACAAATAAAGTTGGTACTATGAGTGCTTGTATACTGTTTATTTTAATAGGTATACAACCGAACTAGCGCCTGGCAATCGCCGAGCATCCTCCCCGGAATGCGGCTAACATTTTGGGGTTTTGAAAGACTACAAAGTATTACTATATAGTAATTTCCTCGTTTTATCGCGCCTGCACAAAGGTGAAATGCCGCGTGCTTTGTTATTCGGCAAGTTACAATCAACAACAAGCAAGAATGATTGAGGTGCCAAATTGCAGATTGCGTTGCTTCACCTCAGCGACATTCATATAGACAGTGGCAAGCTCCCCGTGTTGTCGCGTGCCTCCTCGATTGCATCGGCGCTGCACGAAGTGGCTCCACATGCTTCCGCATGTGTTGTGATCATCTCAGGGGATGTCGCGTACTCGGGGCAGGTGGCTCAATATGACGCAGCGCTGAAGTTCCTAGACGACCTACGGAATTCGCTACTGGCATATCCTGCAATCAAAACCGTCGAATTCGTTGCTGTTCCTGGGAACCACGACTGCAATTTCACTGGCCAATCAGATATTCGCGAGTTCTTATTGCGCGATACGGATGCACTGTACGAATCGGACGTACAACCCGGTAGCGACCGGGTGAAGGCCATCTTGGGAGTTCAAAATAACTTTTTTGCTTTTCATGCGTCGCTGACACGCAGTAAGGAACTTCCATTCGAAGAACGGCTCAGTTTTGGGCGGTTGGTTACCCTTGGTAACTACAAGATAAAGTTTCATTGCTACAACACCGCTTGGTTGTCGCGGCAGCATGAACTTCAGGGCAAACTGTTCTTTCCTCTGCAGGCGCTTGAACCATTGCCTGTGGATGCGAGTATCTCCCTTTCACTGTTTCATCACCCGTACAACTGGCTCGATGCGAACAATTTTCGCCTGCTAAAGGATACCGTCGAGCAGACGTCGGACATCGTCTTCACGGGTCACGAGCACCAGCTGGGATTTTCTTCAATTGAACGATTTTCTGGTGAGCGCCTTCAGTACGTCGAAGGCGTCGCCTTACGGGGTGAAGGCGGAGAACTTGACAGCGCATTCAATGTAATGCTGTTAGATCTCGATAATGCAGAAGAGCGATTACATACATTCCAATGGAATGGAAGGGTATACGTTTCTCGTGACACAAAAACCTGGACGGCTCTGATAAAAAATCCAGCCCGTGAGCGCCACCTTTTCCGTGTCAACCAAAAGTATGTGGATTGGCTCTCGGATCCGGGCGCAGCATTCCATCATAAGCGAGTTCGGCAACTTCGCTTGATGGATTTCTTCGTCTTTCCGGATTTTCGACAAGTTTCTATCGAGACGCTGTTTCAGGGCAAGAAACCGCGGACCCTGTATAGCAAAGATGCTCTGGAATATTTTCGTACCACATCTCTGGTCGTAATTTCCGGGGAGGAAGACAGCGGCAAAACGGCGCTGCTTCGACACCTATATTTGAAACTTAGCGACAGTTTCGTGCCGCTACTGTTGGCGGGATCAGACCTCAGAGGAAAAGTTACTGAAAAACGCTTGGAAAAAGTAATCGGTGACAAAGTTAAAGAACAGTATGATTCTGCCGCTCTCAGTCGCTTTCGACAGCTTGACCCGTCGCGCCTTTTGTTGCTGATCGACGATTTTGATGAGAGCAATCAGACGCGTGGGGACGAATACAGGTTGATGACGTTACTCAGGAATCAGTTTGGCCGCGTAATAGTGACCACATCCGATACATTTAGAATCCGCGACTTGACATGGGTTTCGGCGGTTGACGATGCCTTGCGCGATTTTGCAATGTTGGAAATCAAGGAATTAGGGCATCGCCTGCGCGCTCATTTAATTCACAAATGGCTTTCGCTGGGTCGTGAATCCGCTTCTGATTTGTCTACCCTCGAATTCGAAGTACGTGCGACGGAAAAGATCATTACAAGCCTGCTCGGGCGCAGGGTCGTTCCCAAAAATGCGTTTAATATTCTGACTCTGCTTCACATGATGGAAGCTGCACAGCCGCAGGCCACGTTCGACGGGTCCTACGGTGCGCTTTACGAAGTGCTTATAAAAACGAGCGTATCTCTCGCTGCATCGGAGGCTACGGAGGATATTGAACCAACTTTTACTTATGCCTCTCTGGTTGCTTACCAAATGTACGAGCACGATCGCAGTGGCTTATCGGAAACGGAGTTGCGCAGAATTCATACGGATTACGTTAACCGATTCCACTTTCCGTCTGACTTTCAAAAGATGTTACGGGAACTGATTAAAGCGAAAGTCCTCGAACAAACAAATGGTACACACCGATTTAAGTACCCGCACATTTATTACTATTTTGTGGCGAAATATTTTGAGCGGGCGATTAGGCGCAACGATCAGCATTCGGCAGAATTACGCGAGAAGCTAAGGCGGATGTCAGAAAGGCTGCATAATCGCGAGTATGCGAATATTATCCTCTTCTACGTGCATTTGGCGGAGGATTGGGAAACAACGACGTACATCATCGATGCGGCCGAGCGCATCTTTGCGAACGAGGAAGTGGCTAATCTTGACTCGGACGTTGGGTTTGTAAATCGCCTTCACAAAGAAACATCAAAACTCTCACTACCAGATACGGACATCGAACGTCATCAGGACGAATACCGCCGCCAAAAAGATGAAGCAGAGCAGGATGAAAGTGAGGAAGCGCTTTCGTTAGAACGTGACGCAAAATACGATGATCGACTTTCAGAGTTAAACAAGGTCGATATCGCATTTAAAACGCTGGACGTCTTGGGTCAGGTATTGAGAAGCTTAGCTCCTACTTTTGAAGGTGATCAAAAGCTTAAGGTCACTCACTGCTGCTACAATCTCGGGCTTCGAACCCTTCGGCGCGTGTTGAGTGCCGCCGAGACAAATATTGACGGCCTGCGGATCTATTTCACTGCGATCATCAAAGAACGGTGCGCCTTGGAACCACAGCAGCTTACGTCCAGCCAGTTGGCTAGACGAAGTGATGAAGCGATCATTTGGTTTGCACACATGTGCACGTATGGAACAATTAAGCGGATGTCTTTTGCTGTAGGACACCGTCAGTTAGCAGACACGTACGAACGGGTGCTTTCCAGCAATTCAGGAAACACAGCGGTTGGCCTTATCGATCTCCAGATAAAGCTTGAACACTTCGCGGCATTGCCGGACTTTGAGATCACGCGGATACGCGACAAAGTAATTGGGAATCCTTTCGGATATTCCGTTCTGCGACAGATGATTGCTGATTATTTATATCTGTTCCGGATCGACATAAGGACACTGCAGAGGTTGGGCGCAATGTTCAGCATAGAAGGCGTAACAAGTGCCGAATACCTCCTCACCGGAGAGAAGCTGGACTAAATCGTGTTCTGCGAAGGTGTTTATCGGTCTGCTTTTTGCCATTTCAATTTCGTGATT
>Ga0326727_10016748_pt1 | contig 15382 bp, 11 predicted proteins | sample MB2enrmetagenome_FD_207643 | JGI IMG/M metagenome (GOLD analysis project Ga0326727, IMG submission 207643) | Lab enriched peat soil microbial communities from McLean, Ithaca, NY, United States - MB29MY | ecosystem: Environmental > Terrestrial > Soil > Wetlands > Peat | place: USA: New York... | reverse complement strand
GCGGATAAGTTGCGGAGCGAGTTACTAACTCTTGGCGTTTTATAACAGATCGATACTGGAGGATTAATGCAACTTGGATTGATCGGCCTGGGCAAGATGCGCGGTAACATGGCGGAGCGGCTTCGCCTCGGCGGACACCAGGTGGTGGGCTTTGAAAGGGCGCGGCTGAAGCCGCGCCCTTTCAAAGCAGAAACACTCACAACCCGATCGTGTATTTTTGCAGTCAGCAAAGCCCGTATCCTTCATACTCTGCTGCAATTGAGATGTGCCGGGCCTGCCGCGCAGTCCCCAGCATTGCCCAACCCGGCTCTCCCGGCATAGTATTCCCTGAGATCGTTTTCAGAGGTTCATCATGCGCTTTTTCGCTTCACTTTCCTTAGCTGTTCTTGCCTTGGCATCCTATACAACCGCAGCCCAAACCGCAACTGCACCGAAGCCGCAGCACGCTGCGCCGCAGGTGATCGCTCCGACCCCGCCCATGGGCTGGAACAGTTGGAACTTCTTCAACAGAAGTGTCGACGACAAGAAGGTGCGCGCCGCTGCCGACCAGATTGTGGCCACCGGCATGAAAGACGCCGGCTACATCTACGTCAACATCGACGACACCTGGGAAGGCGAGCGCGACGCGAGGGGAGTACTGCACAGCAACGAGAAGTTTCCCGACATGAAAGCGCTGGCCGATTACGTTCACTCGAAGGGCCTGAAGATCGGCATCTACTCGGGACCGGGCTCCAAGACCTGTGCCGGTTTTGCGGCCTCGCTGGACCACGAGGTGCAGGACGCCGAGCTTTATGCTCACTGGGGCATCGACTACCTGAAATACGACCTGTGCAGCTTCAGGCAGGATGTGATGGCCAAGCAGGCTCCCAACGACAAAGCCGAGCAGATGCGGCTGATGATCGATGCCTACGACAAGATGGGCAGGGCGCTGATGTCCACCGGCCGCCCCATCGTCTACTCGCTCTGCCAGTACGGCTGGGATGCGCCGTGGGAGTGGGCGCCGGGGATCGGCGGCAACCTGTGGCGCACCACCGGCGACGTGCAGGCCAACTGGGGCAGCATCTACGACATCATCAATCAGCAGGCGGGTCTGGCCAAATACGCGGGTCCGGGTCACTGGAACGATCCCGACATGCTGGAGGTGGGCAACGGCAAGCTGTCGCCGGCCGAGAACCGCTCCCACTTTTCGATGTGGGCCATGCTGGCCGCGCCGCTGCTGGCCGGCAACGACCTGCCCAATATGACGCCCGAGGTCAAGGCCATCCTGACCAACCGCGACGTGATCGCCATCGACCAGGACAAGCTGGGCCGCGAAGGAACCCGGGCCTACGCCGACGGCGAAGTTGAAGTCTGGACCCGGCACCTCTCCGGCGGGGCAATGGCAGTGGCCGTGCTCAACGTGGGCGCCGACCGCTGGTCCAGCCATCCTTTCCATCTGAGCCTGGCCAAGCTGGGGCTGCATGGCCCGCAAAAGGGCAAGGACCTGTGGACGGGCCAGGACGTGACGCTTACCGAGAACCAGCCCATCGAGCTGGCCAGTCACGACATTTTGCTGGTGAGGATCGCGGCGCCGAGGTAAACGAAGCGGGCGCCCCAGGTCTCGATTCTGAGACCTGGGAACCACAGCTCAACAGGCTGCGAAGAAGCTTCGGATTTCGGGTGAACTTAGCGGAAGGCGTCCGGGGCTGAAGCCCGCGTCAATTCTGTCAGCTTTTTGCGGGGGTTGAAACCCCCGCCTCCCTCCGGAACAAGATTTTCAGAGGCTTGCGAAGTCGCGCACTGGTAGAAGGCCCTTTTGACGAGGCCTGTCTACTCTGCCCGCCCAAGACAGACATTGAACCAGCCTCGGTCGTCCGTCCAGCTTCCCGCCGCGGCGAAGCCGGCTTCGGCCAGCATCGTCTCCGCCTGTCCGGGCAGATACTTGTAGCTGTTTTCGGTATGGATGGTTTCGCCCTCGGCGAAGTCCACTTCCAGATTCAGCGCCGCCAGCCGGACCTTCTGCGCGATCCGGCTCTCGAGATGCATCTCGATGCGCGACTCTGTCTGGTTCCAAATCGCCCGGTGCTCGAAGCTTTCCAGGTAGAAGTCCGCGTCCAGCTCACGGTTCAGCCTCGTCAGCAGGTTCAGGTTGAAGTCGGCCGTCACCCCGGCCACATCGTCGTAGGCCACCAGCAGCGCAGCTTCGTCCTTGACCAGGTCCACGCCCAGCAACAGGCCGTCGCCGGGCTTCAGTCCGGCCCGCACCCGTTTGAGCAGCCGCATCGCCTCCGGGGGATCGAAGTTGCCGATGCTCGATCCGATATAGAGCACCAGCCGGCGTTCGCCTGCATGCGTGGGTTCGAACTTCAGGCCGCGCCGGCTGCCGTGCGTGTAGTCCATCACCCGCGGAGCCACCACGACTCCGGCAATCTCCCGCTCGATGCGTTCCCGGGCTGCGTCGAGCGCGCTGGCTGAGACATCCACCGGCTCGTAGAGCACGTGGCCCTGCCGCTCGACAACCGCCTTGAGCAGCAGCCGCGTTTTGTCAGCCGAACCGGCGCCCAGCTCCGTAATCCGCAGCCGGGACGGATGGTTCGCGCCGCGCTGGTTCCGGGCCGGGCCGGCCGCCCGCGCGATCATGGCCTGAGCATGCGCCGCCAGAATGCCGCGCTCGGTCCGGGTCAGGTAATATTCCGGCCGGCCGGTAATCTCGTCGAAGAGCCGCGAGCCGGCCTGGTCGTAAAAGAGCCAGGGCGGCAACCGCCGGGGCCGCGAGCTGAGCCCCCGGCGCACCGCCTCGGCAACTCGCTGGTCGATATCGAGCTTGGCATCGAGTCTGCCATCGCGTTTGCCGGTGACGCGCTTGTCCGCGGCGCGTTCTTCGGTTTGTAAAGCAATTGTGGGGAAGACGAAAGTTGTCATGCGGTCAGTTGGATGCTACCTCGCCCTAAAAAGGTTACAAAGATAGCGGCGGAATTCGATTAAAATGCCGACCGATTTCGATTAAAAAGCTAACCGGATTCCGGAAAACTGCCAGCGCGTCTCCGGAGCAAAGAAGTTACGGTAGGTGGCCCGAATGTGCGCCGCCGGCGTAACGCACGAGCCGCCCCGCAGCACCATCTGTCCGCTCATGAACTTGCCGTTGTACTCTCCCAGCGCGCCCGCGAGCGGCTTGAACCCCGGATAGCCCAGGTAAGCGCTGGCCGTCCAACTCCAACACCCCCCGAACCACCACTTCGTGGGGTGCTGGTTTTGGAGGAGATTTGTGGGAGAGGGAGTAAGCAGCCCGGAATCGAGCAGATTTCCTTCCACAGGCTGCCCCTCGACTGCGGCTTCCCACTCAAACTCGGTAGGCAGGCGATGTCCGGCCCAGCGCGCGTAGGCATCGGCCTCGTAAAAACTCACCTGGCTCACGGGCGACATTGCCAGCACTTTCAGAGGCAGTTCGCCGCGTAGGGTAAAGACGCTCCACTCGCCGTCTTCGCTCGTCCAGTAGAGCGGGGCGCGCCAGCCGTTGCGCTTTACCGCGTCCCAGCCTGCCGAAATCCAGAGCTCCGGCCTCCGGTAGCCGCCATCGGCGATGAAGTCCGCAAACTCCGCACAGGTGACGAGACGCCGGGCCAGCGAGAACGGCTCCAGCCACACCCGGTGCCGCGGCAGCTCATTGTCGAAACAGAAGCCCGTGCCCCCGTGGCCAACCTCCCGCATTCCGCCCTCAAAGTGCTGAAAACCCAGCGGCGGTCTCCCGTTGCTTCCTGAAGCGGAGCTGGAGTTGGTGGCTTCCCAGGTCTCAGAATCGAGACCTGGGGCACCCGGAGCTCTCTTCACTTCGGACGCTCTTTCCCTGTAGACCGGCCGTAGCGGATTGGTAAAAAACGCGTGCAGGATGTCGGTCAACAGCAGCTCCTGGTGTTGCTCTTCATGGTTTACGCCCAGTTCGATTCTCCGCAGCGCTTCGGGCTCCGCTCCCGCTTCGAGCAATCGCTCTATGCCGAGGTCAACGTGCTCGCGGTAGCGCAGAACCTCGTCGAGCGCGGGCCTGGAAAACGAGCCCCGCAGCCGCTTCTCAGGGAATGCCGAGAAGCCTTCGTAATAGCTGTTGAACAACCAGTGAAAGTCCGCGTTGAACGGCCGGTAGCCGGGCAGGAACTCGCGGAGCACAAACGACTCGAAGAACCAGGCCGTGTGGGCCAGATGCCACTTGGCCGGGGACGCTTCAGGGCAGGACTGCACCATCATGTCTTCGGCGGTGAGCCCGGCGCACAACTCGAGCGTCCGCCGCCGCGCCGCGCTAAACCGGGCCCCCGCCTGCACATGCGCACTGTCCGCAGCCGTTGTTTTCATGGCTCTTGCCTCCCGCACTGGCAAAAGTGTACCGCGTGCCCCTTGCCCTTCGGCTCCGTGAATTTGCGATTGTGCAGAAGGATTATTCGCGCTTCCGCTCGCCCCATTCTGGATTTGGTGGTCTAATATTTGATGTTTTAGTTTCATGGGGCGATAAAGGCTGTTGATTGCCCCTTGAAATCCTGGCGGGCAGGGAAGCTCCGGGGAGGGAAGATGTCAGGGTTCGATGAGCTACGCAGGCTGCCGGGCCTGGTTATACTCGCGGGTCTCATGGCGGCGCACTGCGCCTACCCTGCCCAGGTTCCAGCCCAGGTTGCAGGCCAGACCCCAGCCCAGGTTCAGGCCCAAACTCCGGCCCAGAGCCCGACGCAGGTTCCTGCCCCGGCAGCCGGCGCAACTTCACCGGCTGCCTCCGCGCCTGCTCCGCAGGCGGCTCCCGCAGCCCCGGCCCACCAGCCCACTCCCGAGGAACTCGGCGACTCCCTCTACGTTCACCAGCACTACCAGCAAGCCATCGCCGCCTATTCCAAGGTCACGGAAATGACTCCCTCGCTCTGGAACAAGATGGGCATTGCGTACCAGATGATGTTCAACCTGAAGGACGCCACCCGCTGCTACAACGCCTCACTCAAGCTGAACCCCCGCAACGCCGATGTTCTCAACAACCTGGCCACCGTGTACGACTCCCTCAAGGATTACGGGACCGCCGAGCGTTATTACCGCAAGGCGCTCAAAATCGATCCCAAATCCGCCCTGGTTCTCAGAAATCTGGGTTCAAACCAGCTCGCCCAGCACAAGTTCAAGAAGGGATGGGCCGATTACCAGGCGGCGCTGGCCATCGATCCGCAGATCTTCGATTCGAACACCGGTGCGAGCATTCAAAACCCGACTAACGTCCAGGAACGCGGCGCGCTGCACTATTACATGGCCAAGAGCTGCGTCAGCGCCGGACAGCGCGAATGCGCCATCGATAACCTCCGCATGGCCCTCAACGAGGGGTACACCAATGCAAAGAAGATCTCGGAAGACAACAGCTTTGTGAGCCTCCGCGACCTGCCCGCCTTCCAGCAACTGATTGCCGCCCAAACCGCGCACTGAGTCCCTCCGCGTCGTCTCCAGGTGCGTTTCCTGCGTCTATGGGTGTAGGGCATTGCTGCCCGGTTTCAGGAGCTTTCATGAGAATCCGATTTTTATTTGCCATCGTCTTCACGCTTGCACTATGCGCCGCTGCGTGGGCCCAGGATGCAAACAGGGCTGCTCCGGCGCCCCAGAACAACGGAGCGGGAAATGGAGCCGGGGGCAACGGCCAGCGTGGCGGCCGTGGCGGCTATGGCGGGATGGGGATGGGGATGGGCATGGGCGGCGGCCGCGGGCTGATGGGCACGGTGACTGAAGCCGGCGCCGATCACTACACGGTGAAAACCGAAGCCGGCGAGATCTACACAGTTCACTTCAGCGCCAACACCCGCATCATGAAGATGCCGGCCGGCATGGGCGGACAGGGCAGAGGCGGCGGCCAAGGCATGGGTGGCGGACAGGGCAGAGGCGGCGGACAGGGAATGGGCGGCGGACAGGGCGGCGGCATGGGCCGGGACGGCAATCCGCCGGAGCAGATCAAAGCCACCGACATCAAGGTCGGCGATGCTATCGGCGCCATGGGCGAGGTGGATGCAACCGCCAAATCCGTGGGCGCAACCGTCATTGCCCTGCTTGATCCCGAGCGGGCAAAGCAAATGGAAGAGATGCGGGCCAACTACGGCAAAACCTGGATTCAGGGCAAGGTTACGGCTATCGACGGCGTGAAAGTCACGGTGATGGGCGCTTTGGACAACGCTCCGCACGCCTTTGTCGCCGACGAAAACACCACCTTCCGCAAGCGCCGCGATCCGGTCACGCTGGCCGATATTCAGGTGGGTGATTCGGTGCGCGCCGAGGGCGCCCTCAAGGATGGAACCTTCACGGCGGCCACCGTCAATGTGATGGTTCAGCCCCAGGGAGGAACGCCCTCCGTTCCCCGCAACGGGCCGCCGCAATAAGCTTTTGAAAAATGCGCGGGAGCGCCAACCCGGACTGCCACGCATTTCGCCGGCGTGGCCCGCGCGGGTTAGTCATGTCTACCAGACATGCACGGCAACGATTGAGGGTGCTCCGGTTTTTCCCTCGATGACGCTGAGCTTCAGCACTGCTTCGATATTCCGGTTTGAAAAGTCCTTGCCGGCCTGGGTTCTAAGCAACTCCAGATATTGGGGACTGGTTACGACCTGAGTTGCGGCTTCAGTGCCATTTCGGCCCAGCCCGGCCAATATGAGCACCCAATTGTCGGTTGTTGAATCCCAAAACCGCGCCACCAAAGCATAGTCGTCCGCGCTGGAGTACGGAACAGACTGGTCGCGCTTCCAGGCTACTTCGGGCCGCATTCGATCGAGGATTGCGTGATTAGGCTCGCCGGATTCAGGGGAGAAATGGAAACGAAGAGGCTCCGCGAGGCGCAGCGTCCAATGATTGTTGTAGGCATTGACGAGAATCACCGGATGCTCGTGGAATTGGGGCAGCGGAGTTGTTGCCGCGAATGCAAACCGGGGTGTTGCTCCCCCACGCTCGATCAGGCTGCTGAGCATGGTAACCGAAGACACGGTGGTGATGGAAAAATAGGGATAGTCGATGTCTTTCCCGGCGGTTATCACTCCTAATAGAGCGTTCGGCGCAAGAACATTGCCTCCAGCACAGATCAGAACATCGCCTTTTTCGCGCAGGATCGGATCCCAGAATGCGGCGACCGCGGGCGAATTTCTCCATGGAGAGAGCGACCGCTCGGGGGAGTGGAGCCGGCTCCACAAGACAAAGCAACCCGCCGAGAGGGCCAGGATAACCACTGCCGCGGCGATGGTTGCGGCCAGCGCCCAGCCGCGCGGCAGCCGCGCCACCAGCGGAGGAGTGGCGGCGTCTTCGGCGGCGCGTGCCGCTGGTGGCTCCGTAATGCTAGCCGTCTCCGCTTCACGGCGCCGGAAGACGGGAAGATAGCTGCCGCGGGGGATCTCCATGATCACCGGCTCATGCAATCCCTCCGCATTGAAGTATGTTTCGATGCGCTTGCGCAGGTCGCTTACATTGGTGCGCACAATATTGTCGAAGCTGGTGTCATAGTTATCCGGCCGTCCAAAAACCCTGGCGCCTATCTCGTGTTCGCGCACCTGGTCGCGCCCGTCTTTGAGAGAACATTGCCCCACATACAGAAGCAGCTCCTGCAGCCGGGTCGCCCGCTTCATCTGGGCGCTTGCCGCCACGCGCTTCAGCAGTTCCCAGCATGCTTCAGAATCGAGCGTTTCACTTATCGGCTGAGTTGCCTCTATCATCTGTGCCAACCTCAATACTTCGCATAGGTCCGGTAGGCCTGGATGGTCACCGTCAAGGGAGTGCCTCGCACTGCCGAAATCTTCAGCAGTACTTCAAAGTACGGGAACCTGCTCACATGGAGCATGTTCCTGAAGTTCGACAACTGGTCTTCCGATAGAAGAAAGTCGCCGGCGGCTTCAGTGGCCTCGGCGCTTGTGCCCTCCATCAGCAGAACTCCGCCGCCGCTGCTTGGATTGGGCAGGTACGCGACGGTGCAATATCCGACCGAGTCGGTGCGATCGTAGACCGGCTGCTCCCCGGAGTTGGGCGTGCGGTTGGTTATGGATGTGACACTATCCTGGGTTTTCGCGAAGAAGTTCATCCGGCTTTCAAACAATTCGTCCCAGGGGTTGGCGATGCGGGCGCCGATGAGAATCACATTGTCTTTCTTAAGCAGCGCAGGCATGTAATCGCGCGCGTAGTATGCGTGGATTCTCTTGCCTAACGGATCAAGGGCGAGGATGCGTTGGGTCAGCTTGAATCCGCTCGGTGTCCCCAGGTTCCTGGCAGCAATCAAACCCAGGGCAAGGCGCGTGTCAGGGCTGAGGTCCGAAGCCTGAAGCGCGCTGGTGTAGTTGCGGCTCAGATATTCATTGAATGAGAATGTCTTTCCGCTGATGCTCTGAAGCATGGCAAAGGAGGTGTCGGGCATGACCACATCCGTGTCAGGACTGGAGCCCAGGAAGTCAGACCAGAATGCCGCGACGGCGGGTTTGTACTGCCATGCGTAAAGCGAACGATTGACGGCGCGATTCTGGATCCAGAGGGTCAGGCAGCCGGCGGCGAGCAGCAGGGCGATCAGCGCTTCGGCGATGATTGCGGCCTGCATCCAGCGCCGCCGCTTTGAGACCCGTGGAAGCTCCTGAATCTCGCCAGGCAACTCGGGGACGGCGGCGGCCGATTCCGCGTCGAATTGCGACCCCGCCTGACGATGACGGAAGACGGGAATGTAGCTGCCCCGGGGGATATCCATGACCACGCTCTCGTGCAAACCCTCGGAATTGAAGTAAGCCTCAATGCGCTTGCGCAGGTCGCTTACATTGGTGCGCACAATATTATCGACGCTGGTGTCGTAGCTATCCGACCGCCCAAAGACCTTGAACCCGATCTCCTGCTCGTGGACTTGGTCGCAACCCTCCTTGAGGGAACGGTGGCCAATGTAAAAGAGGAGTTCCTTCAGCCTGGTTGCGCGCTTCAGTTGGGCACTCGATGCAACCCGCCCCAGCAGCGCCCAGCAAAGTTCCGGATCGAGCGGATCTTCGATCTGCGGCGTTGGCGGCGCCATAGTCTCTGTCATCGGCGTTTCCTCAACCGTCTTGCCCCGCCTGCAGCGTCCATTGCGCGCCACAGACCGCGGTCCTTCCCTTAATCGATATAAGCTCGCTCTTCTTTACGGTAACGGGCCCGGAATCGATAGGAAAAGATCATCCAGATTCCTGCCGGCGAGCTCCCGAGCGTCCAGGCTCCTCTGTTCGGCAAGACCATTATTCTACTCAATCCGGGCAGAAACTTTCCCCTGCACGCGAAGCCTGCCAGCCCACCCGGCCATGCGGGTACCGCTTGCAACCTGGAAAAACCCCATGCCCCAACCCATCGGCTGGCTTGCCGTGCGCCCGCATCTAATTGATTCTATTAATATTCCACCACGCCAAGCTGAAACTCCCTACGGTGGTGCCCACAGTGGGCACCACTGCGAATTAACTTGCTCGCGCGACCTATTGGGACGATCCTTAGTCGACCTCGGAATGTGCGGTTTCATCGACGCCAATTTCAGCCCGGATTCCAGGGGGGGCCTGGACCGGATTGAGGCCTTGGGGGCCGGGAAAGCCGCTCTTCTGGCGGCTGAAGGACCCTGACCAAGGGGTGAGAATCGACGATTGCTCGATGCGACTTAGATCACCACGAAACACCCACATGACGAATAGCTTGTGGGTGCGGGTGCTTTGCGCTCATCAGGCATTTAAAGAACATGTGCGCTGAACATGGATTTTCAATTCGCACCCGCTCTCTGGACAGGCGCAGTGCAGCCTCAACACTTTCAACCAACGACAACCAGCAATATTCACTCTTGGAGGCAGTATGAACACAGGTAGATATGCGAGGCATATTCTCGCATCGACGGGTATTCGCGTTTTCGCGATGTTCGTTCTCATTCTGGGCGGCAGCCTGATGGCCTGGTCGCAGCAGATCACCGGCTCCATCGCCGGCACCGTGAAAGACGAATCAGGTGCGCTGGTAACCACGGCCACCATCAAGGCGACCAACGTCGATACCGGGTTTTCGCGGGCCACCGCGGCGGGCAGCGACGGCGCCTATCTCATCCAGTACCTTCCCATCGGCAAATACACCGTTGAAGTGAACGCCGCGGGTTTCAAGAAGTTCTTGCAGCAGAACCTCGTCATCGCGGTCGATCAGACCCAGCAGTTGAATGTGGTGCTGACGGTCGGCGGCGCCAGCCAGACCATCACGGTCACCGAGGCTCCGCCCCTGGTGGAGACCACCACAGCGGAATTGGGCAGAACCGTTACGCCTGCCGAAATCGTCAGCCTGCCTCTGGTGAACCGGAATGCGTACGCGGAGCTTTCGCTGACGCCGGGTGTAATGGCCAACAGCTCGAGCGCGCAGAGCAACGCCAACGGAACCCCGAATTTCCAGATCGGCGTACCTTCAACGCAGGTGCAGGTAAATGGCGGCATCGACGCCGGGGTACCGACGGTGAGCTACTACCTGGACGGCGGCATCAATGAGACGGGCCTGCGCAACTACGGCAACCCGCTGCCCAACCCGGACGCGCTGGCGGAGTTCCGCGTGGAGACCAACAACTTTGCCGCGCAATACGGTCGCATGTCGGGAGCGGTGGTGACGGCCGTGACTAAATCGGGCACCAACCAGTTTCATGGCTCGCTGTTTGAGTTCAACCGCAACACGGCGCTGAACGCGATTCCGTGGGGCCAGACCACAGCGCAGCACTATCGCCGCAACATGTTCGGCGGTGCGGTGGGCGGCCCGGTGAAGAAGGACAAGGCCTTCTTCTTCTTTAGCTATGCTGGGCTACGTCAGGTGGTGGGCACGCCGCTGAGCGGCGGTGTCCTGCCCTCGCCTGCCCAGCGTCAGGGTGATTTCACGGCCCTTTCGACCACTCTCTATATGCCCGGCGCCTATCCGGGAAACACCAATGGACTCGCAGTCACCCCCATGGTCGGGAGCAACAGCGCTCCCAACTGCTCGACGCCAAAACAGAACTGTATTCCCTCAAGCCTGCTGGATGTGACCGCGGCAACCGTGTTGTCGAAATACATTCCGCAGCCCACCAACACCACCACCAATGCCTATGCCGGTTACTACGTCGGACCGACCGATCAGAACGAGTACCTGGGCAAATTTGACGAAACCCTTTCGGACAAAGACCACGTGGCGGCCAGCTTCTTCTATCTCAACACCACGCAGAACGCGTTCGGTAACGGCTCCATCCCTTGGTTTACCAACCAGTCCTACTCGAAGCAGTACAACACCAACATCAGCGACATCCACACCTTCAGCGCCAAAACGGTGAACCAGGCGTGGGTTACATTTACCCGCGTAGCCGGCGGCCGCATCAATCTGCCCGCCGTCGGTCTTGACAGTCTCGGCTCCGACTATAGGACGCAGGGTCCGCTGACTCTGCCGTCGCTCAACATCACCGGATACTTCAGCACCAGCAATGCTCTGGCCGGGCCGGTCAGCGATACCGACTTCTACTCGCTTCGCGATCTGGTCAGCATCACCAAGGGCAAGCAGCAAATCGATTTCGGTGGCGAACTCTCGCTCGAAAAAGACATGCTGCGCGGCAACCTGTATAACTTCGGCGTGTTTACCTTCAACCCGTCCGGGTTTCCGGGAACCACTGAAAATGCGATGTCCGACTTCCTCACCGGCCAGGTCAACTCGATGGAGCAGGACACGCCCTACAAGGGTTTCCTCAGCAACTGGTACTGGGCGGCCTTCCTGCAGGACAACTACCGCATCCTGCCGCGCCTGACCGTCAACCTGGGCCTGCGCTGGGATGTGCAGACCGCTCCGGTCGAGTCGCAGAATCTGACCGCGAGTTTCATTCCGAACGTCCAGTCCACCTTGGTGCCCGGAGCGCCCAAGGGCATGCTCTTCCCGGGCGACCCCGGTATACCGCGCGGAATCGCGAGCAACCGTTATCACCACATCTCGCCCCGCATCGGCCTCGCCTGGGATCCCTTTGGTGACGGCAAAACCGCTGTCCGCGCCGGCGCCGGCATCTTCTACGGCTCGGTCAGCGGTAACCAGTGGAACCAGCCTGCCAACGCCAACCCGTTCGCGGTGAGGCAGACATTTACCTGCATCTCGTCGTTTACCCACGTCTATTCCAATAAGGTGATTGGCTGCACCCCGTCGTTCCCCAGCGGCACCAGTATCTTCCCGTACGCCTTCAATCCCTCCAGCCCGCGCTTCCTGGCAAATGCGGGCGTTGAGACCATCGACCCCAACTACCAGTGGCCGTATTCCTACCAGCTCAACGCGGCAATCCAACGGCAGTTGCCGAAGAATGTAAGCCTGATGGCAGCCTATGTCGCCACGCTCTCGCACCAGCTGCCTGTGGAACTCGATGCCAACGCTCCGGTTTGGGCCTCCGGCGCCACCACCTCCAACGCCAATGGGCGGCGCCCGTACAACCAAAGCGGCGCCCTGGGCGTTGTCTCTTATCTCCAGGCTCATCAAACAGCCTCTTACCACTCGCTGCAAATCTCGGCAAACCACCCCCTGACCCACAACCTGATGCTCAGCGGCTTCTACGTGTTCGCCAAGTCGTTCCAGAGCATGTCCAACAACGGCGTGGGCACGGGCGGCGGTTACCAGGATTTCTATGCACTCAAGGAAGAACGCAGCCCGATGGACGTCGATCGGCGCCACACTTCCACCATCTCGGGGATCTGGACGCTCGACTACTACCGTGGCAGCAACTTCCTGATGAAGCAGGTGGTGAACGGCTGGATGATCTCGCCGATCATCTCCTTGTATAGCGGCACGCCGGTGAACGTCGTGAGCGGCTCGGCTTACAACGGCGATCCTTCCTCGACGAACCGTCCGAATCGGGTTCCCGGCGTAAGCGCGTTCCTGGATCCGCATCGTCCACGCAGCGTCAGCCGGTACGCATGGTTCAACACCGCGGCATTCGTTGCCAACGGTACTCCCTCCAATGGCACCACCGGCATCGGTCCGGGCGGAGCCGACGGTAACACGCCGCGCGACTACCTGCGGGCTCCCGGCTACAGGGACGTCGACATGGCTATGTCCCGCGATTTCCATCTCGAGCGCGGTATGGTCTTCGAGCTTCGGGGTGAGGCAACGAACGTCTTCAACCTGGTGAGCCTGAGCGGACCTAATGCAAGCGGCGTAGCCAAAACCATAGGCGGTACCCCAACTTCATCGACTTTTGGCTGGATTACCGCTGCGGGAACACAGCGCTTGATGCAAGTGGGTGGACGGTTCACCTTCTAACCAACCGTTTCACGCAGCAAAGAATGGGGCGCCCGCCGAGCGCCCCATTTCTTTTATCGAGGATTCTGCATCTCAGTTCAGATTCTGGATCTCGGTTTCCGGGGGAATATCGAATTGGAACTGATCGTCGGTCAACTGCTGGTTCTGCTTCACGCTCTGGACCGTGATTACGATCTGGAAACCGTCGATAGGGCGCTTGATGGTGATCGTCGATGGGTACTTGTCTTCGCCAAAGTCCTGGTAGTTGGCATAGATGACATGGGTCTCCAGGTTGCCCTCGCTGTCGTACAGATCCTGCTCATAGGGCAGAAGATCCTCGCGATGGAAGGTGATCACGCGCACTGGCTTCAACTCATGGGTTCCGGCCTTGCGGCGCATGATGTTCAAGTTGTATTCGGGCGTAAACAGGAGATGTTTTTTTGACGCGTCCTCGATGGTTTCCGAGTCCGCCGCCACTGAGTAATCGTCGTCCTGATCCAGCCCGCGCACCACCATGGCGTCGAAAAAGAAATCCGGCCGGATGTTTTCGATGGCGCTGGAAGACCGCTTTGTCAACGAGTTAGACCCTTTAATAGCCTTGTTTTTGGAGGGAATCCAGAGGGTGAAATCCCTCCCGTCGCTCACCATGTCGAAGGCGCGGGTGCCGAGCACCGGCACTCGTCCCAGCACGCGCATCATCTTGGGCTTGCGCATCAGGATGACCCCGCGGATGGTGGTGTAATCCGTGGCCTCGCCGGCCGCAGTTTTGTACACGCTGAGCTGAATCTCGACGGTGGCGGTCATGCTCTGAAGATCTTCCCAGCGCTTGTCCATCCGCGCCACAAGTTCATCGGGCGTAGCTGTCTGCACCTCCGCCGGCGCCTTGGGAACAGGCAGGCTGCGGTGAGTGGAAATGACAAAGCAGCCGGAGAGCAGCAGGGGAAGCGCCAGCGCGGCAATTTGGGCGAGACGGCCGCTCGTCCTGCCGATAGTTGCTCTCATTGTCCGCCTGCCTTCTTGAGCGCGTGCCGGTAGCCCGTCACGTTCCGGTTGTGCTCGTCCAGGCTGCTGGAAAACAGGGAATGTCCCTGCGCATCGGTTCCAGCGGCAACAAAATAGAGGTAATCGGTGTGGGCCGGCTGCATGGCGGCGCGCAGCGAACGGACCCCGGGGTTTGCCACCGGACCCGGAGGTAAACCGTTGTGCAAATAGGTGTTGTAAGGAGTATTGCGATCAAGATCGCTGTGGTAGAGCGTGCCCCGCCACCGGCCCTCGAGCTCCAGTCCGTATATCACAGCGGGATCTGTCATCAGCGGCATCTTCTTTCTGAGCCGGTTCTGAAAGACGCTGGCCACCAGCGGCCGGTCAGCGTCGATTGCGGTTTCCCGTTCCACCAGCGAAGCTATGGTCACCACCTGGCGCACATTCTCTTTCAATCCCAGTTGACTGGCCGCCGCGCGGAAGCGCCGCACCAGGGCAGCACAAATCTGCGCCGGAGTCGTCCTGCGGGCAAAACGGTACGTATCGGGAAACAGGTAACCCTCCAAACTCTTTGCCCCAGGATCCAGGTCGGCCACCAGGCCTGTCTGTCCGACCGCCGCGTCAAGAAACTCCTGGCGCGTGCTGAAGCCGGCCTGCTCCACGCGCGCGGCGATGTCGAAAATGTTCGCGCCCTCGGGAACCGTCAGCGTCACTGTGAAAACATCGCCACGCGCAATCCGCGCATAAACCTCAGTCACCGGCGCCGGATGGTCGAATTGGTACTCGCCGGCCTTGAGCGTTCCCCGCTTCCAGAAGCGAAGCAGATCGAAGGCAAACTGGCTGCGGACCACCCCGGCGGCCTGCAATTGCCGGCCGATCAGCGCCGTGGACGAGCCTGGGGCCAGTTCAACAAAAGTCTCTGTTTCCGGTCCGTACGGCGCCAGAATCAGCCAGCCAACCCCGCCAGCGGCAAGAAGGGCAAGCAGAAAGACGCTCAGCAGTACACCCGCTGCGCCAGATCGCTTCTTCTTTCTGCTCTTCCATTTGCGCCGTACCATCCTGTTTCTGTTAACCCTTCACTCACTTAAGACGCGTAGAATCCCCGAGAGGACTCTCTCTTTACGATTGTATCGGGTGCAACCGGCGGCGCACGGCGCTTCCCCTTCAGCGAGGAGCATTAAGCTGGAAGCGGGAATCA
>Ga0326727_10016747_pt1 | contig 15384 bp, 11 predicted proteins | sample MB2enrmetagenome_FD_207643 | JGI IMG/M metagenome (GOLD analysis project Ga0326727, IMG submission 207643) | Lab enriched peat soil microbial communities from McLean, Ithaca, NY, United States - MB29MY | ecosystem: Environmental > Terrestrial > Soil > Wetlands > Peat | place: USA: New York... | reverse complement strand
TCCAGCAACCGGAACAATGAGGTGGGCGCATTGCCGATCGCGACCACCGAGCCCTCGAGGCGCGGAATCCAAAGCTCCAGCGCCGCCGCCGAGCGCGTCGTGCCGCGCTGCTCGGCAAGCGCCGCCACCGCCGGATCGCGCAGAGTGCAGATGACGGCGTTGTCCGCCGGGAGGCGGGCGCGAGTCACGCCGTGACTGACCATCAGCGAATCGCACAGGATGGCGGCTCCCTCGCGCAGCGCCTGCCGGGCCGCGGTAACGGCACCGGCGCCGAACACGATGTGTTCGGCGGCCTCGACCATGCCGCAGGCATGAATCATGCGGACGGCAACATCCGCCTCTGCATCCGAGAATCGCGAGAGATCGGCTTCCTCACGAATGATGGAGAAGGATTGTTCGTAAATCGCGGCGCCATCGCGCAGGTAGTCAATCACGGCCCGGCTCCTCGACCCTGACCTGCGCCACGGGCACCGCACCCAGCCTCGAGAGAAAATCCGCCCTGCCCACCAGGTCCGCGAGAGACGGCTGGCCCTCGGCGTACAAGCGCCGTAAGCCGGCCACGAAATTCGCCGGTGTAATCGTGCCCTGCGGCGCATCGCCTGCGCGGCCCCGCACGACGAGGCGATCGGGCCCGACCAGGGTCAATGCGGCGGCTCCGGGATGTGCGCATCCCTTGGCGCAGCCCGACAGGTGCACCGTGGCGGATCCATCCAGAAGCGGCCCTGCAGCCTCGGCGATGCCCCGAGCCAGTTCTCGCGTGGCGAGAGTCGCCGATTTACAGGCCGGCGCGCCGGCGCAGGCCGCCACATGGCGGCGCACATCGTCGGGCTTCACGACGAATCCCTCGCTCATGGCGGAACCGGCGAGCTCCTCGGCCGCGTCCGCCGTCAATCCAATGACCAGCAGTGCCCGGCCGGGCGCCGGCCGGATCGAGGCGGCACCGTAGCGCGCGGCCGCTCGCGCCAACCGCTCGAGCGTGTGCGCTTCGGCGTATCCGAAGGCGAGTGCGATGCCGCGTGCCACTCGCTCGTCCTTCAGTCGATGCCTGCCGATGGGTTCGGCCGGCGGTCTCGGCGGCGGTCTCGGTTCGTCGGTGAGAACGGCCGCGAGCGATGCCCGAAGCGCGCTCACGCCGTCGGCGTTCGCAAGATCCCGCGCCCTGGCACCCGCGCCGCGCTTCGCGATGGCCGCGAGCACATGGACCACGGCCCTGACCGCGTCCTGCGGCTCGACCCAGCCCAGACTCATCGACGCCTCGGCAGTGCCTGCGATGCTGAGGTGCAGCCGAGAGGCGCTGCCCATCCGCAATCGCAGATCGGCCGGTAGCTCGTCCAGGTGCAGTGCGCCGCCGCCATCGATGAGCACGGACACCTTCGGACCGATGCCTGGCTGCGGGTTGATGGATGACTCCGGGCCGGATGACTCCGGGCCGACGGATGCGAGGTACGAACGATCCGATAGCTCGCCCCGCAAGGCGGCAGCCAGCGGCCGAAGATCCACACCCTCTTCGGCGTCCAATCCCAGCAGGGGAGAGGTCAGCACGGGGGGGCCGCTGTTGCTTCCCAGCCCGAGTGCGGTAACGGCTTCGGCGAAAGCCGGGGCGGACATGGGCGAGAGCCCCCGCACCTGCAGGCTGCCGCGTTGCGTCACCTCCATGATGCCATTTCCGTGCGCCCGGCTTGCCTCGCACAGCTCAACGAAATCATCGAGGGGAATCGGCGCGGAGGGAATCAAACGCGCCAGCAGCCCATCGCCGGTGGGCATGGGATCGGACAGGCCGGGACAGGCGCCGCGACGCAGGGAGTTCACGGCGATTCCTCGCGAAAATCGAGGGGAGGCACGCGCGCGATGAGGCCGCGCTTCAAAGGCTCGGGCCGGCCGCGCCAGGGCATGATTCCGTCGGCCGCCTGCGCGAGCAGGCGAGCACCGACGATCAGTGACGGTCCATCGAAGCTCGGATCGAGGCCGCCGAACACATAGGTCCATGTGTTATCGCAGCGGATGGCGGCGCTGGGCCCACGCCCGCAATTACCGAGGCAACGGATGCGCCGCACTGAAATATCGGGCGCGTTCGCGGCTGCCGCGGCCGTCGCCTCGGCCAAGGCCGGGCCGGCTCGTGGCGCAGCATCGGCCGAGTCCGCGGCGGCTCGGCAGGTAATGCACACCAAGACCGTCGCGCGGCCGCCCGGCATGAAGTCGCCCATCCGCATTGCTCCTGACCTAGACGCCCCGGGGTGCGGAATCGGTGCGAACCCATGCGGATTCCCACGCAGTCGAGTGACTCGACCGTCGCCGAGGCACCCCGCCCGGCACGCGACCAAAGGGATGGCAGGTCTCCTGGCTCGCGGGTCAATGCAGCTTGCCGCCTTCCCGACCTGTCCCAAGGGACAGCATCAGTGGCATTGGGCAAGCACTCGCCGCTTACAGTTGCGGGGGCAGCCGTGGGTTTGTATCGGCGCTCAGCGCTCGACGCGTACCACATTCCCTCATCGCTCTCTCCCATGAGAGAGGCCATCTAAAGAGCGTTAGTACAACGTTGTGCCGTTACATTGTCAATGGCGGTGTTATGCAATACCCTGTGAAATCGACTATGACGCAGCCCTATACTCCCTCAAAAGAGGGCCCCTCAAAAGACGGCCCCTCAACAGGCAGCGACGGCACCCTGGGCGATGCGTATGCGCAGCGCATGCAGCGGCGCAAGGCGATTCAGGACAGGCGCATGGCCGAGACCGTCACCGATCGCGGGCTGGTCATCGTGCATACGGGGGCGGGGAAGGGCAAGACGACGGCGGCGCTGGGAATGGTTCTGCGCAGCCTCGGTCACGGCTATCGCGTTGCGATCGTACAATTCATCAAGGGTGCCTGGGAGCCCGCGGAAAAACGAGCCTTCGAGCCCTGGGGCGACCAGTTGCAATTTCATGCCACCGGCGACGGCTTTACCTGGGAAACCCAGGACAGGGTCCGCGACAAGGCCTCGGCGCAGGCGGGATGGGAAGTGGCGCTGCGCTACCTCGCCGATCCCGAGTTCCATCTGGTGTTGCTCGATGAAGTCAACGTGGCGCTCAAGAAGGACTATCTGTCCCTCGAGCAGGTGCTCTCCGGTATCGACCGGCGGCCGCCCGAAACCCATGTGGTGCTGACCGGACGAAATGCGCCGGACGAACTGATCGAGCGCGCCGATCTGGTGACCGAGATGACCCTGATCAAGCATCCCTTGAAGCTGCAGCGCATTCGCGCACAAGCAGGCATCGAGTTTTGACCTCGAACGAGGTGGAGCGCGTGTCAAACCCGGCGAAGTCCACGTCATCGCGCATCCGAATATTGGTTGCGACCCGGCCGGCCGAGGCTGCTTCGTCCCACGACGAGGCTGCCCGGTCCGCCGACGAGGCTGTGTGGCGTGATTGGCAGGATGCACGGGCCGCGAGCGCGCGTGCGCCGCGAATCGTGGTGCAACGGGTAATCCGCAGCGAGGATGCGGACGGGCCCTGTGCGGTCGGACTGGGTTATGGTGAAACGCTGCGCTGGTTCGGTCCCATCGATGACGCCGACAAGCGGCGCCTGGTGATGGAATACGCCGGCGCCGTGCTCGATGCCGATGGATTTCCTCCCGCCCCCGCGGCGCTGTCCGGTCTGGCGCGCCTGCCGGCCCCCGTTCCCGAAACCCGGTCGCCGAGCCCCGCGATGGCAGGCGTGGTGCTGCTCTCGCATGCGGAAACGGATTTGCTGGCGCTCGAACGGGCGCGGACCGAATTGCCGCCGGGTTTCCCCGCCGTCGCGGGACATTCGCTGATCGGCCTCGCGAATGCGCAGGCGCTGCTCGCGCTGTTCGGCGCAAAACGCTCGGCGCAATTGCTGGCCATCGTGCGCGTTCACGGCGCTCACTCCTCGGTGCCGGGGCTGATCGATCTCATCGGCCTGGCGCATCGGGAGGGTTGGGGCCTGGTGGTGATCAGCGGTGTGGGCGGCAGCGCCGATATGCTGCCGCGTACGTCCAATATAAAACCCGAGCTGGCATCGAACCTGACGTCTTATTTCATGGCCGGCGGCGTGAGGAACGTGGCTTCTGCCCTGCGCTACGCCGCGGCGGAGCAGCTGGGAATTGCCGCCGCCTACGATCCGCCCCGCGCCATGCCCGCTCACGGCCTGTATCACCCGGACCTGTTGGTGACGAGTGCCGCCGAATGGGAGGCTCATCGCCTGCCCGATAGACCAACCGCCGCCGTGCTCTTCTACCGGGCGCATGTGCTCAGCGGCAATCTGCAGTTCGTGGACGTGGCGCTGCGAATCCTGGAGAACCGCGGTTTTGCCGCGATCGGCATTTTCACGAGCTCTCTGCGTGATCGCGACCCCGCCGGTATTCCTCTCGCGCTGCGCCTGCTGCCCGACTATCCGGACATCGTCGTCAACACCATCAGCTTTCCGGTCTTTACGTCGAACTCGCCGGAACGGGCTCTGCAGGAGACTGCGGCCGCGCCTTTCGAGGCGGTCGGCGCACCGCTCATTCAGGCGATTTGCTGCGGCACACCGCGTGCCCAATGGAGCGAGTCGGCGCGCGGCTTGAGTCCGACCGAGGCCGCGATGAATATCGCGTTGCCGGAATGCGATGGGCGCATCATCTCCGTGCCCGTCACGTTCAAGGAACAGCATCGCTACCTTCCCGATCCGGAGCGCATGGGGCGCGTCGCCGACCTGGCCCGCCGGATGGCGATCCTGCGCAGCAAATCCAGTTCGGACAAGCGCATCGCCATCGTGCTCAGCAATGCCGGCGGCAAGGCACAACGCATCGGCGGCGCGGTGGGCCTGGATACGGCGGCATCGCTCCTGCGATGGCTCACCGACATGCGTGCGGCAGGCTACGAGGTGGGCGCGTTGCCGCCATCGCCGGATGCGCTGATGGCGCAGCTGCTGGCGCAGGGCTGTTACGACGAACGGCATCCCATCGATGCGGCCAGTGCATGGCGCATGCCGCGTGCGCGCTATGCACGCTGGTTCGCCGCGCAATCCATCGGGTTTCAGAAACCGCTGTGCGACATGTGGGGCGGGCCGGCCGCCGAAGGGCCGACCCTCGCTCCGCCGTTCTGGCGCAGCAACAAGCAATCGGAGCGCCGCTCGCCGCTGCTGGCCTTGCACGAACCCCACACCGACGACTTCGACTACTTGTTCAGCGGCCTGCAGTTCGGCAATGTGCTCATCGCAATTCAGCCGCCGCGCGGCTTCGGGGTCGATCCGGAAGCGGTGTATCACGCGCCGGATCTGCCGCCCTGCCATCACTACGCGGCATTCTATCGGTGGCTTGCGGAGGAATGGCGAGCCGATGCCCTCATTCATTTCGGCACGCATGGCACCCTGGAGTGGCTGCCCGGCAAGAGCATCGCCCTGTCGGCCGACTGCGCGCCGGACGCGCTGCTCGGCGACCTGCCGCTCATCTACCCCTTCGTGGTGAACAATCCGGGGGAGGGCGCACAGGCCAAGCGTCGCACGCACGCCGTCATCGTGGATCATCTCGTGCCGCCGCTGACTCATGCCGACACCTACGGCCCGCTGGCGACGCTGTCGCGCCTGGTCGAGGAGTACTATCGCGCCGAGGTGCTCGATACCAACAAGCTGCCGGTGCTGCGCCGTCAAATCTGGGACCTGGTGCGCACGGCGCAGCTCGAGGATGATCTCAAACAGATCCGGCTCGAACGGCATGGGGATCACCAGCACTCCTGGGATGAGCGCATCACCGAGCAGGGAGTTCCGCGGGCGCTGGAGCAACTGTCGGGGCGGGGTTTCGCGCATCTACTGGAAGATCTCGATGCCTATCTCTGCGATCTCGGCCGGGCGCAAATCAGGGGCGGACTGCATGTGTTCGGCGCGCCGCCTGAAGGCTCCGCGCTGGTGGATCTGCTCTTTGCCATCCTGCGCAGTGCCAACGGCGATGTCCCGTCCCTGACCGATGCGGTGACTCGCGCAGCCGGAATCGATCCCGCGGCCTTGCGCGAACGCCAGGGCGTTTGGCCCGACCCCCTGCCGCCGGCTCTTTCGGACCGGCTGAGTGCGGTGGCCACCGTCGGCCAGGTTCGAACCGCCGTCGACGAGGTGGCAAGGGATGTGCTGCGGGATTTGGTCGAGCACGCCTTCTCGCCGGCCTGCGTCGAGCCCCTGATCCGGCAGCGGTTTGAACCGGGGTCGGAGGGTGCCGCTGCCGCGGCGCGGGCGGAGGGTGCAGCGGCCGCTCGCAGGCCGGAGGGTGCATCGAGCGATCTGTCGCGGACCTTGCAATTCGCCTGCGAGAGACTGGCGCCCGATCTGGCGCGCACCAGCGATGAAACACGCCATCTTCTGGCGGCGCTCGATGGCGCCTACGTGCCGGCCGGGCCCGCCGGGTCGCCGAGCCGCGGCATGGCGCATGTGCTGCCCACCGGCCGCAATTTCTACACCCTCGATCCGCGCGGCCTGCCCACGCCGGCCGCCTGGTCCACCGGCGCCGCGCTGGCGCGCGAGGCTCTGGCCCGCCATGTCGCCGACAAGGGCCATTGGCCCGAAAGCATCGCACTCAGCATCTGGGGCACGCCCACCATGCGTACCGGGGGCGACGACATCGCGCAGGCCCTGGCGCTGCTCGGCGTGCGCCCGATCTGGGAACCCGAGACCCGCCGCAGCTGCGGGCTGCAGATCATTCCCCTGTCCGAGCTCGGCCGCCCGCGGATCGATGTCACCCTGCGCGTCAGCGGCTTTTTCCGCGATGCCTTCCCCGCCCTGATGCACCTGTTCGACGAGGCCGTGCGGCGCGTCGTGAATCTCGATGAAGCCGCGGAGCATAACTTCGTCCGCAAGCATTGGTTGGCGGAGAGCTCCGCCTTGGTCGCTCAGGGGTGCGACGAGGACTCGGCGCGGCGCCGGGCCTCCTATCGAGTGTTCAGCTCCAAGCCCGGGGCGTACGGCACCGGGATCCTGCAGCTCATGGAGAGCAGCGCCTGGCGCGACAGCGGCGATCTGGCGGAAGCCGTTTTGCTGTGGGGCGGGTGGGCCTACTCGCCGGAGTGCAGCGACGGCGTCGAAGCCGTGGAGTCGTTCCGGCGCAAGCTCGCGGGCATCGATCTGGTGCTGCACAACCAGGATAATCTCGAACAGGATTTGTTCGAATCCAGCGATTATTTTGAATTTCACGGCGGCTTGGTCGCGGCCGTGTCCTCGATTTCAAAGGCGGCACCGCGATCCTTGGTCGGCGATTCCTCGGACCCGTCGCGCCCCGCGGTGCGCACTCTGCAAGGAGAAGCCCTGCGGGTTTACCGCTCGCGCGTCGTAAACCCGAAGTGGCTCGGCGCCATGCAGCGCCACGGCTACCGAGGCGGCCTGGAGCTCGCGGCCACCGTGGATTCGCTGTTCGGCTTTTCGGCCACCGCGGGAATCGTCACCGATTGGATGTTCGAGGGCGTCGCCGAAGCCTTCGCCGACGGCGAGGTGCGGCACTTCCTGCAACGCGATAACCCCTGGGCGTTGAACGCCATCGTGGAGCGCCTGCTGGAGGCCGAGCAACGCGGGCTATGGATGCCCAAACCGGAAACCCTGCAGAGATTGCGCAGCACTCTGCTGGAGAGCGAGGCGACCATCGAAGAAGCTGCCGAGATCCCCGTCCTCGCCGAGAGTCCCCTATGAGACCCGAGTTCCCGTTCTCCGCCATCGTCGGGCAGGATGATTTGAAGCTGGCGCTGCTGCTGGCCGGCGTCGATCCCGGCATCGGCGGTGTGCTGATCACCGGCGAACGGGGGACGGCCAAGAGCACGGCGGCTCGCGGCATTGCCGCGCTGCTGCCGCCGACTCCCGAGGGCAGGCCCGCGCCCTTCGTCGAACTGCCGCTCGGCGCAACCGAGGATCGCGTGGTCGGATCACTGGATATCTCCCGAGTGCTGAAGGATGGCGGCACCCACCTGCGGTCGGGTCTGCTGGCCCGGGCCAACGGCGGAGTGTTGTACGTCGATGAAGTGAATCTGCTGCCGGATCACATCGTCGATCTTCTCCTGGATGCGGCCGCCAGCGGTTGGGTCACGGTCGAACGCGACGGCATCTCGGCCGGCGAGCCGGCTCGCTTTGTCTTGATCGGCACCATGAACCCCGAGGAGGGCGAGCTTCGGCCGCAGTTCGTCGATCGTTTCGGGCTGTGCGTGCAGGTGCGCGGGCTGCGCGAGCACGGCGATCGGATCGCGGCCATTCGCCAGCGCCTGGCCTTCGATGATCACTCCCCCGGCGTTCTTGAATCCGCGGAACCGGAGGAACGCGCGCTGCGCGCGGGCATCGCGGCGGCCAGAGGTCGGTTGGCCACGCTGCCCATCACCCATGCTCATCTGACCGCCGTCGCCGCGCTGTCGGTGGAACACCATCTGGATGGCATTCGTGGCGATATCGCCATCATCAAAGCGGCACGCGCCCTGGCCGCATGGCAGGCTGCGCCCGAAATCACCGAGGAGCATATCCGTCGCGCCGCAGAGCTGGCCCTGATACATCGGACGCGGCAGAAGAAAGCCAGGAATCAGCCGCGTGCTGCAACCGGCCTCCATTCGCCCGATCAAGAGCGCTCCCCGCCCGATCGCTCGCCGCCCGATCGCTCGCCGGCAAATCACACCTCGGCCGATCGATCGACGGCAAATCAGGCGCCCGCCGGTCGCACGCCGGCTGATCATGACCCGGGATCGGCGGCCGCGCCGAATCCGCCGAAGGATCCTCGGCTCCAGGCCGCGCCGCCCGGCGCCGAACGTGAATCCGTGCGCCTGGTGACCGATCTGATCGATCGCGACCGGGCCGGCCGGCGCGGCACGAAATCCCTGGCCGCCCGGCGCGTCGTCGGCGCAATGCCCTACGAGCACACGGGAACTCTGGCCGTTACCGAAACCCTGACGTCGGCGGCCAAGCGCGGGGCCCGCGTCGGCGAGCGGGGAGTGGCGCTCACCTCGGCCGATCTCATGCAGCATGAACGCCGTGGCCCCGGTCTCAGCCACGTTCTGTTCCTGGTGGACGCCAGCGGTTCGATGGCAACGAATCGCCGGCTGGAAATGGCGAAGGGCGCCGCGCTGGGACTGCTGACATCGAGCTATCAACGGCGCGACGAGGTCGCACTCATGGTATTTCGCGCCGAGGGCACGGATCTCGTTCTGCCGTTCACGCGCCACATCGCCGCGATCGAGCGGGCGCTGGGCGAGGTGCCCACGGGCGGGCGAACGCCCCTGGCCCGTGCGCTCATGGATGCGGCTGCGGTGCTGCAAACACGAGAGCCCGCCTTGCTGGTGCTTTTCACGGACGGGCGCGCCAATGTCAGCGTCGACGGCGCAGATCCCTGGGAGGAGGCACTGGCCGCGTGCCATGCCTTGCAGGGAGCGTGCGCCGGTGCGCTGGTCGTCGATTGCGAGTCAGGGCCGATTGCCTTGGGCCGCGCGCGCCTGCTCGGGCAGGCGCTCGGCGCCGAGTGCGTTGCGCTCGATGATCTGGACACGGCGGCGCTGACGCTTCGCATCCATCGGCGCCTCGAGACGCTGTGAGCATCATCCTGGCGCTGCTGATCGATCGCTGGCTGGGCGAGCCTCCGGCGCGCCTGCACCCGGTGGTGGGGATGGGTCGTTACCTGAAGCTCGCGGGCCGCGGCTTGCCGGATCATGGTCCCGCGGTGTCCTTCTCCCTCGGCGCCGCGTACTGGCTGGCGGGCGCGGTGTTGGTCGTGGCTGCGTACGGGTATGCCGGCATCCTCCTCGGCAGGCTGCCGCCGTGGCTGAACATTTCGCTCACGGCGCTGCTTCTGAAACCTCTGTTTGCGCTGCGCATGCTGCTCGGGGAAGTGGCGGCGGTGGAGCAATCGCTCGGTCAAGGTCTCGAGTGCGGCCGCGCGCGCCTGGCCCTGATCGTGAGCCGCGACACCTCGCAACTGGACCCGAGTGAGATACGCGAATCCTCGTTGGAGTCGCTGGCCGAGAACCTGTCGGATTCGGTCATTGCACCGCTTTTCTGGTTCGCTCTGTTCGGGCTGCCGGGCGCGGCGCTGTACCGCTTCGCGAATACGGCGGACGCCATGTGGGGTTATCGCGGGCGATGGGAGTGGGCGGGAAAATTCGCCGCGCGAGCGGATGACCTGTTGAATCTCATACCGGCGCGAATCACCGCCGCGGCCCTGCTGTTGGTCGGACCGAACCGAGTCGCGCTGCTGGGCCGGCTGCCGCAAGAAGCGGCGCGCACCGCCTCGCCCAATTCAGGGTGGCCCATGGGCGCCCTGGCTCTGTCCCTGAACGTCCGGCTGCGCAAACCACAGGTCTATGCGCTGAACGCCGGCGGTAACGCGCCCTCGGCCGCGGACACTTCCACGGCGCTGCGCCGGGCGCAAATCGCGGCGTGGACGGTGGCGGTCTTCCTGGCGATGAGCATGGAACTCTTGTCCGGAGTCGGCCATGCCTAGGAGCCCGTCAAGACAAGCCCCTGCTCCTCGCCCGGTGCACGGCGGCACGGACTCGATGCCGGATCCGCGCTACGATTTCTCCAGCAATGCCAATGCATTGGGACCCTGCCCGTCGGTGCTCGCCGCCGTGCGAAATGCGGTGCTGACTCACTATCCCGATCCGCTGTACGCGCATTTGCGCGACACACTGGCGGCCCATCATCGGACCACGCCCGATCGCATCGTGGTGGGAGCCGGCGCGAGCGAGCTGATTCTGCGCTCGATTCGCTGCATCGAGGGCGCCGTGCAGCAGCTCGCGCCCACCTTCTCGGAGTACGCACACGGTGCGCGACTCGCCGGCCGGCGGCTGATCTCGGCGCGATCGCCGGCGGCCTTTCTGCGCGCCCAGAAGGAGCATCCGGGAATCGGGTTTGTCTGCTGGCCGAACAACCCCACGGGCGACGTATGGCCACTGGACTTCTTGGCCGCGGCCGCGGCCGCGGGGCCCCTGGTCGTGGACATGGCCTATGCGCCCCTGTGCGACGTACCCTTGGCGGGCGCCCTCGAGGCGGCGGCAGCCAAGGCCTACCGCCTGTATTCTCCGAACAAGGCCTTCGGCCTGACGGGTATACGCGCCGCCTACCTGATCACGCCTCGCATCGACCGGCGCATGGCAAGTTCCGCGCCCAGCTGGGTGATCGGGCGCGACGCGGTTGCCTTCCTGGAGGCCGTATGCCGGCCTCAGGCTCGAGCCTGGCTCGAGCAATCGCTGCCCCGGCTACAACGCTGGCGCGGGCGGCTCGCCGGTTCGCTGCGCGGGCTCGGACTGCCGGTGCGCGAAAGCCCGGCCACCTTCCTGCTCGCCAGGGTGGGGGAGGCCACGCGCATCAGCCTTCACTTGCGCAGCCGCGGCGTGCGGGTGCGAGATGCCAGCTCATTCGGGCTGCGGCAGTGGATACGATTGAGCGCGCAACCCCCGGTTGCGCAGAAAGCCCTGCTGGCCGCGCTGGAGAAGGCGCTGTGAGCGTCGCGCGCCGGATTCCTCGCATCGTGATCGCCGGCGCCGCGTCGAGCGTGGGCAAGACCACGGTCACGGCCGGACTGATCGCCGCGCTGCGCCGGCAGGGCTTGATCGTGCAGCCCTTCAAGTGCGGTCCCGACTACATCGATCCCAGCTATCACGAGCGCGCGGCCCAACGGCCCTGCCGAAATCTCGACGCCTGGATGCTCGACGATGCGCAGCTCCTGGAAGGCTTCTCGCGCGCCTGCCGGGGCGCCGACATTGCCGTGATCGAAGGCGTCATGGGGCTCTTCGACGGCAGCAATTGGCACGACGAACACGCCTCCACGGCGCAGATCGCCAAGCTCCTGGGTGCGCCCGTGCTTCTGGTCGTCGACATCGCCGGGGCCGCGCGCAGCGCGGCCGTCGCAGTGCTGGGCTGCCAACACTTCGATCCCGATCTGGCATTGCGAGGCGTGGTGCTGAATTTTGCCGGCTCCGAGGGACATGCCAGGGGCTGCGCCGAGGCCATCACGGCCAAGACCGGGCTGCCGGTGCTCGGTTGGCTGCCTCGCCAGGCGGGGCTGCAAATTCCGGAACGGCATCTGGGCCTGGTGCCGGGCGGCGAACATCTGGACCCCGACGCCCTCATCGCGCAGATCGCCGATGAAGTGAACCGGCGGTTCGATATCGCGGCGGTGGCGGCGGTGGCGCGAGCGGCCGGCGACTTACCCGGGGCTGCCGAACCCGCGCCCGCCGCATCTCACGCTGCGCGCGCTTCCCGGCCGGTGATCGCCGTGGCGCGCGATGCCGCGTTCTGTTTCTACTACCCCGAGAATCTGGAACTGCTGGCCGAGGCCGGAGCCGCGATCGAATTCTTCAGTCCGCTGCGGGGCGAGCACCCCGGCCCGCACGCGGCCGGCGTGTACCTAGGCGGCGGTTATCCCGAGCTGCATGGAGCGGAGCTCGCGTCCAACCAGGAACTGTGGCGCGCGCTGCAGGAGCTGCACGCCGGAAATGCTCCCATCTATGCCGAGTGCGGCGGCTTCATGGCGCTCACGCAGGGCCTGATCGATCGCGAGGGCCGTCACTGGCCCATGGCGGGCCTCGTACCCGGGGTGGTGCGCATGAGCGATAAGCTGGCGGCCCTGGGCTACCGCCACGCCGCCGCGCTGCGCCCGAATTTACTGACGGACGCCGGCGATGAGCTGCGCGGGCATGAATTTCGGTACAGCACCTGGGTCTGCGATGCGCCGCCTGCCGGCGATGACATCGCCTGGCGGGTGCGCGGCACGCGGGCCGAAGCGCCCGCCGACTCCGGAGGGTTCATGCGAGGCAATTTGCTCGCCAGCTATGTGCACATCCACTTCGGTCAACGCGCCGGGATCGCGACCCGGTTTGTCGAAAAACTACGAGCCTGGAGGCATAAGAATTAGCCATGCAGAAACGTCGCGTCTTGGATTCGATGTTGCTCGGCCTCTTGTCGATTTGGGCCGTATCCCTCTGCCTAGCGAGCACCGCAGCACGTTCTGCGACAGCGGCGCCTTCTCCGACGGCAATGGACCGCGATCTCCTGGAGGCCACCATTCCCGGGCTGCAACGCCTGTACGCACAGCGCAAGTACACCGTCACGCAGGTCGTGCAGTGGCACCTCGCCCGTATCGAGCGTTACAACGGCATCTACCGCGCAGTGGAAACAGTCATGCGGGCAGAGGCCATGGCCGCCGCGGCACGGGAGGACGCCGAGGCTGCAGCCGGCACCGCGGTGCGCGGCCCGCTGTGGGGTGTGCCCATCGTGATCAAGGCCAATACCAGCATCGCAGGGCAGGCTATACCATCCCCGGCCATGAGCTGATCGCGCCGCGCGATGCAACCGTGGTCGCAAAGCTCCGCGCGGCGGGAGCCATCGTGCTCGGTCACACCAATATGCCTGACTTCGCGAACTCCGATACCAACCGCAGCAGCTCCTTCGGCCGGACGGGCAACGCATACGATGTCCGCTTTTCCCCCGGCGGCTCCTCCGGCGGTACGGTGACGGCCGTCACCGCCAACATGGCGCTGCTCGGCAACGGCACGGACACGGGCAACTCCATCCGGATGCCGTCGGCCACCAGCGCGGTGATCGGCGTCTTCCCGACCCGCGGGCTGGTCAGCATCGCCGGGATCGCACCGCTCGACTGGATGCTCGACAATACCGGTCCGATTGCCCGCACCGTGTGGGATGCGGCCGTTGCACTGTCCGTGATGAGCGGAGAGGATCCACTCGATCCGGTTACCGCGCACTCGGCGGAAAAGGCGCAGCCGGGCCCTTACACACAGTACCTGAAGGCCGGCGCCCTCAAGGGCAGACGCTTCGGTATCCCATCCTTCATTCTCAAGGGCACCGGCATCCCCTTCCACGGCACACCGGCTGCGGTGCCGGATTCCGCCGCCGCAAAGCAGGCGGCCGATCAGGCCATTCCCCTGGACCCCAGAACGCTCGCCGCCTTCCTGAAGGCCGTGGATGAGCTCCGCGCCGCCGGCGCCACGGTGGTTTTCGATGACTCCATTCTTCCGGAGAGCTTCGCCGCGACCGCGAGCCGCATCAGCACCTACCCGTATGTGCGCGAGGGAACGGAGCGCTTTCTCAATGAATTCGGGCCTGCGCAGTACCGCTCCGTGCCTGACTACGAGAAGGCGGTGGGCGCGCCGCTCGGCGCTCCCATCGTCGGCACCGAACCGTCCAACGCACAGTTCGGCGACATCGCCATTTACCAGCGCAATATCGAGAGTGACCCGAACGCCGAGGCCAACTACTACGGTCCGCGCCGGCGTACGCTCGAGGTCTATCTGCAAACACTGGACCGTCTGCACCTGGACGGCTATGTCTATCCCGCGATCCAGATGCCGCCGCCGGATGAAACCATGCCCCAGGACGATCGTCTCAGCGAAGGACCCCATTCGACCACGAACTGGGTCAACATGCTGGGTGTGCCCGCCGTCGTGGTCGTGGGCGGCTTCTATCCGGGAGGCCTGCCCTTCGGCATGGAGATCTCTACGCGGCCCTGGAAGGACGGAGATCTGCTCGGTTACGCCTATGCCTGGGAGCAGGCCACTCATCACCGGCACCCGCCGGCGATGGTCGAGGCGGGACTGCTGCCAAACGCTCCGTGACGCGCGATCGGCGCGGCCGCAAGGAGGGGAGCGGAGTATCATCGTGCGCGGCGGTGCTTCTTGAGTCGCAGTCGGATGGGCCGATGATTCGTATTCGCGAAATCGATCACCTGGTATTGCGCGTCGTCGATTTGGACCCGATGCTGCACTTTTACTGTGAAGTTCTGGGATGCACGATCGAGCGCAGACAGGATTCGATAGGCCTGGTCCAATTGCGCGCCGGGCGATCCCTGGTCGACCTGGTACCCGTCGATGGCAAGCTGGGAAAAGCCGGCGGCGCGGCGCCCGGCATCGAAGGACGAAACCTCGACCATCTCTGCTTTCGAGTGGAGCCCTTCGACGGGGCAGTCATCCGCCGCGAGCTCGAGGCGCAGGGAATACTCGTCGGGCCCGTGGAATCTCGCTACGGGGCCGAGGGGGAGGGGCCTTCGCTGTACGTCACCGATCCCGAAGGCAATGTCGTCGAGCTCAAAGGACCGCCGGCGGTTTGAGCGCCACCCGGTGTGCCTAAACACTCCATGGAATCAAGCTTTTGTGCGCCTTTAATCGCATTGCACCACTGAACCAGCGGAGCAGGGCCGGCGAGCCGCCCTAGGAATTTCTACTTCTCGAAGATCATAGTAATCTTGTCAGCACTGGCGGCTCAAAGCCGGCGCGAGGTACGGTACAACCATGGCAAATCTCGATTGGTCACAATGCCCCGCCGTGGAAAGTGTTCCAGGCAAGGTAAGCGGCGCGTGGGTCTTGAAGGGCACACGAATGCCGGTGTCCGCCATCTTCGAAAATCTCGAAGCAGGCGCCAACATCGACGACATCATGCAATGGTTTGAGG
>Ga0326727_10016746_pt1 | contig 15384 bp, 15 predicted proteins | sample MB2enrmetagenome_FD_207643 | JGI IMG/M metagenome (GOLD analysis project Ga0326727, IMG submission 207643) | Lab enriched peat soil microbial communities from McLean, Ithaca, NY, United States - MB29MY | ecosystem: Environmental > Terrestrial > Soil > Wetlands > Peat | place: USA: New York... | reverse complement strand
GTAGGGTTATTGTCACCGTTCATCAGCAGGTCGATATGAGACTTGATGACATCGGCTGAATTGTGCGGTAAGTTTTTAATGGCCTCGTTCATGCCGCTGTCATCCCGCATCATGCCGTTTTCTGAGACATATTTGGCATATTGTTTCATAGTGATGGTAAATTGCGATTCGGTATTGCCCACGGCTCTAGCCAATTCGGGATTAGCGTCTTTGAGTTTAGCCAGCGTCTTTTCCATCGCCTCGGTATCGCTGGCAAGTTTGGCTGTATATTCATCGGGAATAGTCGTGCCTTTTGTGATGGCGTCAAGGGTAGTGCGGTTCTCAGTTATCTTGGATGTTAAATCGTTGATATCATATTCGTTCTGAGCGTATTGCGTGGTCGCTTCCATCCATTCCTTATAGCTTGCTGTCACTTCAGCTTGCTGTTCGGCAGTTTCGGTATCGGGAGTCTCTCCAATTTCCGCTAAATTACCACTTGATGCCTGGAACGGGCTGGTCTTTGCCAGTCCTTCAGGAGTAGTCTGTGTCTTCATCTTGTCGATGAACTGCTGCGCCACATCGATGTCCGGCGTACCTTTCGGAACCAGCTGAGAGACTAATCCGCCGGCGCCGGCGATAAGTGCAGCTGCAGATAAGGCCGCTTCCACGGCGATAGTTGAGCCGGGCGTTCCCCCATTTTTTAGTTGAAGGACGGTATCAACCATCCCCAAGGTTCCCATGCCGGTTACAAGAGAATTGACTATTACCTTTCCGGCGTTCCCAAATCCACTTACAAGCGCATCCCCGCCGCCTACCATCAAAGCATCCCCAACAACAGTTACTACCGCGCCTTCGACGTCCTGCGCGGTCACATGCTGTCCTGATGCGGCTTTAGCGATAGGAATAGTAATGCCGGTCAATGGCGACGTCGCCAGTTCTCCAATAATGCCGCCTTTCTGTCCGGCCACGGCAATCTGCTTGGTGGTTTCCGAGAAGGGATTAGTACGGTATAAATCCTGAGAATATAATCCGGCCACGGTTTGTTTTTGGGTATCGGTTAAATTATTCCATTGGATTTTTACCTGATCCTGCTGCGTCAGTATATTTCCCTTTGCGTCCACATAGAAAGTTTGGCCGCCCAGGTAGACGATTTTACCGAGTAGTGAATTATTCCAATATCCGGCGTTCTCGATAGCGTCATTAAGGGCCGATACCTGGCCCGACATCGTTTGCTTGGGGTCGACAAGTGCTTTATTGATTTCCGTATAAATAGCGTCGGGCACCATTGTGGTGCTTGGCACGGTGTAATTCACAATTCCTGTTTTAGAATCATAGCTAACGAAAGTGGCGCCTTTCGGTATCTTACCTGATGCAATATCAGCGTCCCAATTGTCCTGAGAGTATGAAGAGGGAAAACTGGGAGTGTTAGAATTGCTAGTAGTGGCCTTTGGAGGTTTAAGAGCTGCATTGATTTCGTCCAGAGTAAATCCGGCTTCCAATAAGTCAGTTTGAGTGACGTTCTTTTGAGATAATGCTTTCGCCAGGTCGTAATTCCCTTTCCCATCGGTTAAACCGTTTTTGGGATTATTCAGAATAGTCATGATTCCGGCATTTATTTGCGCCTGATTGAAGGCTGTCCCTCCAACCAGGGATATGGCCGCAGTTTTACTCAATGTGCCGCTTTTGAAGGCATTGTAGACGTCATCGGTATTAAAAGTTCCGTCACTATTCGCCTTGACGATTGTATTGCCTTTTAAATCCGTCAGTTTGTCGATTACCGGCATGCCTTTCACATTATTGAAGAACAATTGGGTACCAGTGGGGACGGCATAACTTACAGCTTTTGAGGGGTCCGCATAAGGTGTCACGGTCACCTGGCCGTCAACCGTATGGTCAAAGTTCAAAGGAGGCGGCTTTCCAGCAGCGGCATAGGCATCTTTATTCTGAAGGTAGGTATTATAAAGGTCCGTGGGTATGCCGTTGGTATAGCCGGAATTGGCCTGCTGCGTGGCCGCTTCACTCTTGGAAGTGTATCCCCATCCGTCTTTGGTCATTACCAGCACGGCATCACTGGGCGTGAGTTTTAATTTGATTTGAAAGGCCAGCTGCTGCGCGGGCGTCCAGTTGTCCCATTGATTAACCGGGACGTAAACCTTGCCGATACTTTTATCCGGTGAATCGAATTCATAAGAATTGTCGCTCGGCTGCGTATACCCCAATTTAGCGAGCTGCGATTGTTGCGAGCCGGATAATTGGTTTAAGGCGACATTATTGAGTGCCATGTAAGCCTGAATCTGCTCTAAAGTGGCATGGTTATCTAATAGCCATTGCACATTATTAATATCGCTATTGCCGGCGGTAAAACCTGTGGGGAACACGGATGGGGGAGGCGGCGTTCCGGAATCGGTACTGCCCGACTTGACGGTTATCACGGAGGCGCCGTTGCTTTTGGTGGCCGGATATTCGATGGTTGTCACGCCACCGCTATTCGGGGTCGTTGAAGGCGTTACTTTCGTGCCGCTGGGCACAACGGTCCCCACAGGAACGTTCATTTGATCAGCCAGTCCTTGGGAAGCGATTACCGCACCCGGGTCGGTCATGGCATCCGTACCGGTACCGCCAGTTCCCGGGCCGGTGATTTCCTCGTTGATTGCTTTTGATTCGCCGTAAGTCGGGTTGGCATCCGGGTCATTGGGTACGTTCGTCATGTTCTTACCGTCCTATGCCATCTGCGTAATTTTTTGGCATAATTTCGCTTGATCCAGATTTCCCACCATTCCGGTCGATAATAGTTCTGCATTTCGTCACCGCCTTACTTATCCATATTTTCAACGTACTTTGCGGCATCCCCAAGTATCTGCGTGATTGATATCCCCTGAGTGCTGAAAGGCACATACCATGCCGATAGCGTCCCATTCCATTCCGTGTTATCCTCAGCTTCATTAAGTACTGTCGAACCGGCCTCAGTACTGTCATAGGCCATACCTTCATCAGCTTCGATAATAATGATGGCTGTCGGGTCTTCTGCTCGTAAATTTGCCGCGAGTTTGGTTAGAACAGTCGAAGCATATTCAATCTGGTCGAGATAGGCCTGCTTTTCACTGACGCCTGCTATTTGCGGTTGGCCGTCGGCCTGGAAGATGTACGGGGGATGCGGGTCCAGGAAATGCATAAACACGAATTTAGGCGCGGTAGATTGCGCCTGCTGGATTTCACCCGTGGCAATATCATTGATGGTTTGGAGTTGGTATTCCTGCCTTGCTACTTCAGTGCTTTTATCAATCTGTAAAAGTGTTAAAGGTGATACGCGGGTCCAACCTAAAAGCGTGCGGTCATAGAAAGCCGTCGTGAAAGAATTATCCACGGCCTGGGATAGTGCATTCGAATGATAGACAAAGTTGTTATCCGCGCTGGGTGAAGATGCAGTCACCGGCCACCACGAGCCGATCATGTCATATTGATAGCCAATTGCCTTCAGGTCGTTTGCTACCTGGGGATAGTCAATCATCTGAACTGAGGCATCGTAGGAAATATCGAAGGGAATCGGGGCGCCGTAATTGAGTGCCGATGTGACGTATCGCTGCGTCCTGGTCGTCGGCGTTCCCTCGGTCTGCGTAGGTTTCAGCGGGTCCGAACTTAGTGAATCCGGCCATACCTGGAAACCAAGACTCTCCAATGACTGCTGAAATGCCGTTGCGCCGCTGAATCCGTCCTCCAGTTCGGCAGCGATACTTGGCAAGCGATCGGGGATAATGAAATAGATATCTGGCAATTCCAGGCCTTGGGCATTGGTAGAATTTGAACTGGTGGCAACATTGGCATTGGTTGAGTTGCTAATTGGCGCGGCTGCGGCTTTTACCGCACTCATTTGCTGAATTGTGCCTTCCCCACCAGCGACTAAATTAGCTATCAGCATAAAAACAATCAAAGCGGGGATTGCTTTCTTTAAAGAGAAGATGGTAAAAATCAGGCTTGCCGCAATTAAGATACCCGTTGCTACCCAGGGCGTTAGGATGGCCCAAAGCAGAAACACGACGACTAAAACCGAAGCAAAGATATTGATATTATCGAGCATCGGAGGCGGCAGCGATTTGCGGCCCAGCATCGGCAACAGGTGTGCTAATCCCCAGAGATGGAGACTGGACAAAATGGCCGTCATTAACGGTATCGCCACATCTAAAAGCGTTGTCCTGGCAGCATTGACGCTCCATAAGGACAACACGGTAAAGACAGCCGTGAGTACCGGCAGCAAAACCCCGAACTTACTGAGTGATTTCATGCCTTTATTCCTTTTACCGCATCTTTTTTAACCGCCCATTCGGGATGAATGATGACGTGAACCAAGAAGAATGACGCGATAACTGCTACAGCCACTGTTGCCCACCGCAGAATATGGATAGTAGTGGCAAAGCTGGAAGAGAACAGTGATTCCGGCGTCAGCCATAGCGCGACAGGCAATAAAATATAACCGGCCAAGCAGGCGCCGTATTTGATTCTTGTTTTAAGATGAGTTCGGAATAGGGACGGTGATCTGCCATGGTTTCTTTTTTCAGCACGTTTGGCTTTTATTAATGCCTTTTCAGATGGTTTCATTTTTCCTCCAATTGTTTGATGAATGAAATTCCGTACTCTTCCTTGATAAACTTGGCGATCAGTTTGACACAGTAGAGTGATTCGTCCCGGTTTAATGACAAAGCCTCGAACGTCTTGGTCATCTTCCGAGCGGCCTTTCTGACTTTGACTGGATTGCCCTTGAATATTGCTTCAGCCATTACCTTTTCTCCATTAAATAAATTATCCGTTTTGAATCTGCCAGCGGCCTTTCCTGCTCGAAGGTGAAGTAATCGCAGAAAGCGCTCTTGAAAACGTCAAGATTATACCGCGGGAATATCCGGTTGAAAGCAATGGCGGCCGCCTTGGGGTCATCCGGAGGCACCCATTCGATAATCAGGTGTCTGCGACAATGCGCTGAGAACAGTCTGGCAACATAATCGAGCGGGGTGTTATTGGAAATGCAAAGGTGATGAATCAAGGCGAGACATAAAATCGTATCGGGGTGGCATCTATCCCAAAAAGACTTGCGTTCGGCATTGTCCCAACCGACGGCGGGAGTGGGATTGCAGACGTCCATACGCAATGCCAGGACATTCGGACGGAGATTGACAATATATTCGACGCAATCATGGTCATTGTCGGTGGCTATTACATCGTTACCCCCCAGTGCCGCCATCATGCTGTAATAGCCGGTATTGGCGCCAAGGTCAAGAACTTTACCGAAAGGCAAATGCAGAAGCATCTGGCTGACCGCGTGATGCTTATCGGCTAGTGCGGATACAGAATAACTGCAATTATCGTATTCACTCCACGCGGATTTGACTTTGTAGGTAATCGAGATAACATAGTTTTTCAGACTATGCAGAAAAGCAGTTAATTGGAGCTTACCAATACGTGGTATCTTTTTAGTGGTGCTATCCTTACCCCAGGACGGGGCGTAGACGTAAGCAAGCGCATCAAAAGATAGGTGTTGATACCACGGTAATAATTGGGCCGTAAGTTTCGAAGGAATGCCGTTGATGCCGTGCAATCCGGATAACGCCGGACCGCAATTTGTCATTAGCAGCATGGGATTGAGGAAATGCTGCAGGAACTGCTGAAAGGAAAACCACGGCATACCCGGTTCGTATTTACAGAACGACAGCGTATCGATTAGTTGCATTTGCCCGTCAACGTATTGCATATTAAAAGCACTGGCGTCCTTGAGCATCATGCCGTGTTTTAGCGCTTCTTCCGCAATCTCTATCGTTGCCAATGCCGCCTTCTTGTAATAAGAGAACGGCCATTCGTAGGGATAACTGATAAAATCCAGCTGCCTGGGCAACAGGCAAAACGCCGGACCGTCGTGAATCTCTTTGTGGAAAATTATCAGCTTCTTATCCAGGAGAGCCTTATAAAGTCCACTGGTGATCAAGAGATTGTAGTCAGTCATGCCGGACGGATTGATTTCTCTGAAAACCATACCGTTACGGATTACGATTTGTCCGGCGGGGTCACGGAAGCTACTGATTTCTCTTCGCTGGATTGCGTCTTGTTGCGATTGAACCACGATTTAATCCTCCCTCTAAACATTACTAACGCGAACGGAATCATGGCTGCACAGGCGATAAGTGCCTGCATAGCCATCGTGAAACTTCCCGAGATGATATACATATTCCCTCCTTTTTATTTATTGCTTCTTGCACGCAAAGGTAGTATTTAGCATCTGTGGTGATGCGCTGTCGTAACCCGTGAGTGTTCCGGTAACGCGGCCCACGGTGACATGATGCACAAGCCACAAACGCAGAATAAGATTAATCGACAGTTCACCGGTACCGTCAACACCGCTTAAGAAGAGATACATATAACCTGTCGTACTATATGCCGAAACCCAGCCGGAAAGTGAGATAGTATTGATATTATTGATAGCAGGAATCGATATTGCGCCTGAAATGGCATCTTCGGTTTGAGCATTAATAACCAGGGTGGCGGCGCTAATTTTTGTAACGTTGGTGTAATTTGCCGTTTTAGTATAAGTGTTTAGCGTAGCCGGATATATTCCCGTGACGGTAGGGAAGGCAGCAGTCCAGTGATTTATAGTGAGAGTCTGATTGCTTATTGATATCGGAACTGCCTGGGCAGCTGTGTTCCCAATGATTACGTTGGAAAGACTTAATAAAACATCACCGTTGTTAGTTCCAGCGATCATGGTAATAACAGCCATTGTCCCCATGGTTGATACCGAACTCCCTCCACCCAGAGCAACATCGGCCACATTTTGTAATGCCCCGTCGACATTATCGGTGGTCCCTTCATAAAAATAAGTGCTATTGTCATTTTGGGTGAATAAATTACCTTCGGCTACGTTATCCACTGTAAGGTAAGCGGGGTTATATCCTAAACTGAATTGGGCGCCGGCGATGGCGGTGGCAGGACGGATGACAATATCCACCGTAAATTCCTGGTTAGTGATTACCGATGATGGGCATGAGATATAAACAGACGTTGACGAAGCGGCCAAAACCGGTATTGGTTTGATTATCGTTAAAGTTGCTAACACAGCAATAATTAGCATCGTCGAGACGATTTTAGTTTTCATTGCCCACCCGTCCTGCGACTTCAGAAACCTTATTGTTGCTTTCTTCCTTATTGTTCAGCTTCAATAAAGCAAGTTTTAGTTCAGTAACTTTAGCTTCGGCTTTGGCTAATCTCCTTAAAACAGATTTTCTGGCATCATAAGGAAACGCTCTTTTTGTCCTATTCTTAATTTCTTCCTCATGGGTTCCTCTTAATCCACCATGATAAAGTGTGCAGTTCTTGCATATTCCATTTCTCTTGGCATATTGAATTGGTATCCAACGTGCGTTCTTGCATATTGGGCAAACAACCTGTGCAAATTTTTGGTAAGGTGTTTTTGGCCTTCCGATGTCCTTGCCAACTTTTATCTGTAGAATCTTCGGTTCACCAAAATTCCTACGCTCTACAATCGTTGTCGGAGACATTACTAATTTCTTCATTCTCTTTTGCCGGACACAGGAATAGCAGACTGAATTTTTTGAAACAAATCTTGTTTGTATCCATCGAGGAATGCCGCATTGAGGGCAAGTTGTAAAACTGTATTTACGTCTGTTACCAAACCCTAATTCGTCACCATATTTTGTATCTAAAAATTTCGATTCCGTAGTTACTGGATTAAGAAGATTAACACTCATTCCTTCTGCAATTTTATTAATATACCCGCGCAATCTTCCTTCAACTACATTGGTTAGTTCTTCTTCTATCTTTACTCGGACTTCTTCTTTGTAAATGTCTTTACTCAATAATCCTTTGGTAACGCCAATCAACACGGCCTCGGTTCTATTATTGGCATTGAGTTTTTCCATGATGTGTTGAACATGATTTTTTATTGTCTGCTGTGAACAGTTGAGAACTGGCGCAATTTGCTTATTGAATTTACCTTGCGCTATCAACTCAAGAACTTGCAGCTCTTTGGGAGTCAGATTCTCACTTTCCATAGTTTTCTTTCCATTAATGAGGGAACGAGAGTACACTAATTTGCTTGTCCCTCGTTCCCTATGTTCGTAAAGAATTAACCGCCCGAACTATAGGTTCCGGTGAAATTGGAAATAAAGAAAGATGGTGTAGTAGTGCCGACTACTGCCTGAATCGTTCCTGAAATAGACCGGACCGTACCATTGCTATTCAAAATGACTTTGCAGATGATAACAGTGTTGAGGTGAGTAGTGTTGTCTATCCCCGTGAGATACAAATAAGGATGAGCGCCAATCGGGCCCACAATACCAGTTACAGCACTGGCAGTTGTATTAAATAACTCGCTCAATTTTACCGAGGCTACTGATATTGCAGCACCGGTTTGCGTACCGACGGTGATAGTCATATGGGCAACATGAATTTTGTTGACGCCGACGAGATTTTTGGTCCAGGTGCTGATCTGACAGGTATAAATGCCGGTCATGGCAGGATAATTGTATTCAAAGGTTTGATTTGCTCCTGTTGCCGGCCCCCCACCGTCATCTGCGTATTCGGCCACGGCCTTGTAATCATAAGTCGTGCCAGCCGTAAGATTACCTGGAATCTTGGCGCTAAACGTACCAGTTGTATTCATTGTGACTTTGGCTGTAGTAGAACCGTAAGAAGTAGTTGTGCCATATTCGAACCACACTTGAATAGCCGAAGTGTCATTGGTTCCTTTTGCCGTGAGCGTACCATGGAAGTAACCTGCCGTCTGGCCGTTGGCATTGACTACCGTACCCGTGGCGTTCTGTGTGGTGACTGTAGGCGCCGTTGCAACAAACGAGGCCTGCGCTTGCGTCTGTTGAATAACCATAGGGGCTGCTGACACCGGCGCCCCGCATAACGCCGCTATCAAACCCATTGCAGCCAGAATACCGACACTTTTAGTTAACCATGACCTTTTCATATTAGTTTTCCTCCGTTTCATTAATATCGTTTACCCTACTCAAATCTGGGATGGTTGATTCCAGATAAGCAATAGGAGTAACGTCCAACATACCCTTGTATTTGCCCGTGCCAGGATTAACTCCCATGTTTTTAAGAATGTTTTGCATGATGAGGGGGTCTTCCCGCGAACGTTTGTACAAATCCTGGGAAGGCATCCATAGTTTCCCGTCGTCATCGTAGAGAGCACTGTCTGTGGATTGCCAGTCTTTGATTGAGCTCACTACCCTCTCCGCCGCCATCCGCAACTCCTCAGCTTTTGCCGAACTGCCGATGGTGATTTTATCGTCGGTTAACTGAACTTTCTTACGGGCCTCTAACCGGTCAGATTTATAAAACGAGTCCGTGATTCCCCAGAAATCCTTCAAGCGGATTGACCAATTCCAATATTGCGGCTCAATATCAAAAGGCTTACCCGATAACTGGCCCGACTGATCGGTAATCGTCCAGTTGCACCATTCGCCTTCTTCGACGCCGAATTCCTCGGCTTCGGCGCTCATGGCATGGTCTGTGCAGTAAATCAGGCAATCGGTAAGTTGTTTCAGCCGCGGGTCAATCCAGGAGGAGAGGATAACGGCATAAGCGAGGCTAATGCCGTAATGCCGCGCCACCTGGACGGCATCGGCCATAAATAAATTGCGGTTGCCCATGGAACGGTGCGAGTCACCGGCGAAGATATTGGCTTCGTCAATGGCAACCCAGGTGCCTTCCAATTCTTCAGCGAGGGCGATAAACTGTTCAAAGGTCAGAGTTTGTGTCTGAAAAACGTAAACTTTGCCTTTCCATTTAATCGGAATACGGATGAAGTAGGATTCGGGGATAGTTCTCACCGGAATACCGCGGAGCAAGGCCTGTTCGGCGCAGGTATAAGCCATTGAGCAGGACTTACCGCCGCCGGGCGGTCCGTTAAAACCAATCCGCCATGATTTAGGACGCTGCGGCGTTCCCATCTTGAAAGCCGGCACCTCATTGCGCCAGTATTCCCAATAATCCTCCGGAGGCATGGCCGGCTTACCGTCAAGGTCGGTAATGAACGGCTTCTGGATCAGTTCCCGCTCTTCAATAGGGTTACGAGTTACAGTTGTCATGTGTTTCCCGCCTCCTTCTTAAACCGATCAAGATTTGAAGCCCCGTCATTTTTGTGTCCAAGTAAAATACCGGTGATACCTTCGAGGAGCATTTGTGCTCGTTTACCTCCAATGGCACAATAAAGAGCCAGGGTATCCCAGACCAATTCCTCTTCATCACTGCCGTCCTTGTCAATGTGGTCGCGGCACCAGTAGAGAGCCATCGCCGCTTTCTTGGCGTGGTCAGGGTTCAAGACATGGCATTTCATCAGGACATCACGTTTCTTGTCATTCGTGGTAATAAGTTCTTTGGCGTCTCCGGACGAGCCTTTCGGCCTTAAGGTTGAGCCCGCCGCGAATCCTTTGGGGTCATAGGTGCCGTGTCCATTTGATTTAACATCTGTTGTCGTTGTCATAATTTACTTTCCTCCTGTGGTTATCGTAGTCGTTGTGGTAGTGGTTGTTGAGTTAATGGGCGTTAATACCGGTTGTGTTACTGGGGTTAACTGGCCCGTACTGGCCTTTACCTGTTTGGGTTGCGTGACGGTAACAAAACCGATAAACATACAACCCAGAATGACAGCTACGCATGCCCAGACGGCCACTTTTTCCAGTATTCCTTTGTCCAGTTTCAAAAACTCTTTAATTGGCGTGGCCTTGATCGTATCGAGTAGCTTTGCCGGATATTGCTCAATTTCATCCGGTGCTTCGAATACCTTGAATTGCTCTTGGCCAGCGGCGTTAAATCCATCGCTTACCAGCCAGTGCATCGGGTGGTTCAGCCATTCCGTGGGGCGCTTATAACTTTCCAGGGGGACCAGTTCCGGCTTTACGTACTCGTATTTAATACCGCCTAATTTCTTAGACCTGAGAATGACGCAATTGGGTGGCAGCGGCCTGCCTTTGTCATCCACCACCGCATCGGCGGTTTGCTTTTCTTGTTCCAAAACGCTTTTCAATTCGATCTCGAGTTGCGCAAGTCTCTTTTTTTCTGCCTCCATCTGGGCGGTAAGCATGGTTTTCATGGGCAGACTGAGGTTTTGGGTTAAAATGCCTTCTGTTTCACTGATCGACGTATTTAATTGCGCTATCTCAACTTCAAGCGCTTTAGAATCAGTTTTGGGGTGTTTGTCTTTCGACTTCCGGGCAATAGTAGCTTTGGCGAATTTTTGCGCCTTAACTTTCGGCCCGGCATATTTATTACGGCTTTTAAGATAGAAAAACAGGATACCCGCGGCAATCGTCAGAATTACCGAAAGCGCTATCCAGAATTCCCTCATTAGCTTTGCTTCTGACATTTAAGATCTCCCTGTTTATAAATGCATTTGTCCCGTTTTCAGTAATGTCATCCCCATGATGGCGAGAACGGAGAAGGCCATCACGCAGGCCGTGATGATTAAACCGAGCCCGATCAGGTTATTACGGGATTCATTCAAAGCCTCGATTTTAGCGCGCATGAAGGCCTCTTTAGCCATTTCCTTCGTATTCGTCAATTTTTCCTTTTCCGGTGTTCCTAATTTAAGGAAAGGGTTATAAGGGATGGTATTACGTTCCGTGAATATCAAAATCTCTCCCGCCAGTCCTTGCATGGGGAGAGCGAGTTTTTTAATTAAATGCCGGGCACCTTTCTTGTGCGGATCGGTCAGGTAGCCGGCGAGAATGATAGGATCAACTTCCAGACGCATGACGCCATCTTCGCCGGACACGATTACGGTTTGATGGCGGTCGCTGCCTCCCAGGATGTTCCTGATAAATCCGAATGCCATTCTTTTTTCTCCTCTTTATTAAAGCCGGTGTATCGTGCAGGCTCTATGTCGGTAGGTTTTACCGGCCGAATGCCTGCACGACGCTTATTAATCAGCTTTGGGAAGAATTGCCGATGAGTTTGGCTTTCTTGGCCATGCGGTAACCACCGGCGCCGATGTTGACGACGGACAGGATCATTACCATAACCCAAATGATAAGCGGGGTCACGGGGATGATCTGGGCAAGACCGGTGAATGCCGACAATCCGCTGGTTGCCATTAAGGAAGTGAAGAAGCCCAGGGTAACAGAGAAGAAAACGACGCTAATGCCGAGGAAAAGCATGCCGATACCCACCAGCATGAAGTCGGCATATTTACCAGGCTGAGTGAGTAATGATTTCTCGCCGGCGCCAATGGCCACGACCCCCAGGAGGATCATGACTACCCAGATAATAAGCGGGGTAACCGGCACAACCTGGGGCAGACCTACCCAGGTGGAGCTGATGCCGCTGCCGACCATGGTCTTGAAGAAGCCGATCAAGACGGAGAAGAAGATGGTGGAGATGCCGATGAACAGCAAGCCCACGCCCTGCATGATAACGCCAGAATACTTCGATTTGTTTTCCACGTTCAGTACCTCCTAAGTACCTTCCAAAATTTTGTCTATATATCAAAAGTAAAAACTTATAATCTGTAAAGGCGCTCGACCTTAATGGCTTTTTGCCACGCCTTTAACATTCGAAATTTAACCGTGGCGGCTCTGGAAGATGGCGACGGAGATACCGATAATCATGACGATGATCCCCACCCAGAGAAGTAGCGGCGCAATATCGATCATTTCACCGGCACCGGTGAAGCCCTGATTGGCGTCATAAAGATAGGCGATCGTCACTACGCGGGTTTCGGAAGGCGCTAATCCTTCAATGGTCACTTCATTTCCTGAAACCTGTTCACATAACGGGTAATCTGATGCATAGTTGGAGGTGATTGACTGCACGGATGAAGTCAATCCCTTCCACGGCAATTCCTGCGTTCCCACAATGGCGGTTGTCTGCCCGCTTTGCGTAGTAACACTGAATGAATCCAGACGAGAATTTGTAGCCGAACTTTTGAGGGCGCCCATAATCACGCCCATCAGGATGATTACGACTCCAATCCCGATTAAACCGATTACACTTTTATGCATTGCCGTTACCTGCCTTTATTCCTAATTGCTGAAAACAAAAGAGGCGAGTCAGATCTTACTCTGCTCGCCTCCTACGCCCGGTCAGCGATAAATTATACGATTGGTAGAGTTGTTACCCCCTCTTGTTTTTTAAAAAGTTAAAGCCTTCATTAAGCAATGTCCAAGCGCCAATGATGATGATGATTATCCCCGGACCTTTGAAGATATAACCACTGCCGAGCGTCATCCAATAAGTGCCGAGAAAGATAGCCACCGGCACCGACATTAACTTGATGAAAATGTCCGCCGGTTGGCTTATTCGATCTGCCCAGACAATCAAAAATATCCATAGCAGAAAAACACCCAACGCCGTTAAAAGTTGTGTTGCCATTTAATCTCCTATGGTGCTGTTGTTGTTACTGGATTAAGAGTTGGCATATTACCTACCTTTAAACTGGATCCCGATGCTAATGTATAACCTCCATAGAAATAGGCTGTGCCTGTTATTGTGCAAGTATCTGCTGAAGTCCCATCGCCCAAAGAGAAGGCATCTGCTACCTTGCAGTCTCCTACGATATCAAGAGTGACTCCGCTAGACGCCGCATTAAAATTACCGCCGCAATCCACACTTCCAACATACATATAACCACCATCAGAAACGTGAATGTCGGATTCTGGATAAGTTGTTAACCAACCACAAGCAAATGGCGCATTTACAGTAAGACCGCCATTACCATTGTTTCCAACTATGACTTTGCCATTTACGGCGCTACTAGCATTAACAATCATCCCCGCCATAGCACCGGCGACGTATAAATCGCCTGATATACTAAACCCACCACTCATATTCAGATCTTGTCCCACATAACAATTCCCCTGAATTTGCATACATCCGGTGCTTATATCAGTAGAAGTTAACGAATCCATCACTTTAAGGTCGCCATAAATATTTATTTGTCCGCCGTTGATATATACACCTTTGGCCACATTGCAATCTCCGTTAATGGTTAAATATGCTCCATCCCCTATTGTGATGTCTCCACTACACAGCACGTCATTATTAATCGTCAGCGTATCACCGTCGGCAACCGTGATATCCGTATAAATCTGTCCGGTACCACCGCTCAAACTCCCGACCGTAACTGTCTCATTGTCACCAGTTATTGTTGTGCTGCCATACTTTAGATCGGCTCGATAATCATAGGTGACGCCTGGAGTTAGATTAGTTAGGACCGTAGCAGAAAACGTCCCAGGCGTGCTTTTAGCAACGGCGGCTGTCTTACTACCGTAATCTGTGCTTAAACCGTAATCGAACCACACTGAGACTTTGTAACTGCCCACGGTTTCGCTACCATTGAAGACCGCAGAGACTGCCCCCGATTTAGTAGTAAAGGTAGCCGCGTCGGTAGTGACAGTGGGTGGAGTAGTGCCGGAAGCGGTAAGTGGCAAGACTTGAAGTATTCCAAGCCCCGTCAGCACGGCTATAATTCCTATGATACCTAGAATCTTTAACCAGGTTTGCTTTTTCATTTTTCTACCTCTTTATCTGAATTATTGTAATTTTAATTGCACCTGAAAACGATAGTGCCGGCGACTTCCGAAGTTGTCCCAAGTGTTGAAGTGGTGGTAATTGTAATATAATCGCTGGCAAGACTGGGGAAAGAAAACAGGCTGGGTAATGAATACACACCGGTCGTATCGATTGTGCTGCTTTTTGTCAGTACGCTCGCACCGTTAATATCTTCATACAAGTTGAAGGTAACGGAGTCACCTGCAGCGAGCATGAGATTGATAAGCATATTATCAAGGTCGAAAATCGGCGCACCCGTACCGCCAGTACCACCGAGACTGAAAAGGTTGGTTTCATCGGTTGAATTCAGGGTCGTATCAAAGTTCTTTTTCTGATTACCACCAGTCAGGTCGGTCACATCAATCAAACCCTGATTGTCAATATCAATACCGTTTCCCTGAATCGTAATAAACCCGGTACAGGTGTCATCAAGGATAATGCTCAATCCGCTTCCCTGAATGTAACTAGGCACGGCGATCCCGGAAACTGTGATCATTCCGCTTCCGTTACGAATGTTGATTCCCTGACCGGATGATTCAACATTGGCATCATCGAAAGTACAGTTATATATATCCAAATTTCCAGTACCGGTACAATCAATTTGACCGATGATACAATCGGTGTAGAATTGTCCGACATTATCGGTGACGGAGATATAGCAATCGTAGAAATCCACTGTGCCGGTATCATCTATATCGCCCGTAACGGAACAACCATGCACACTGACAGAATTACCGCCCCAACCGTTGAAATCAATTTGTGATGATTCTTGTAAATCATCACCCCAAAACGAGACGGCGCTGATATCCTGTGTCATCGTGAAAGTTGAACCGTTACAGATAAAAA
>Ga0326727_10016742_pt1 | contig 15387 bp, 9 predicted proteins | sample MB2enrmetagenome_FD_207643 | JGI IMG/M metagenome (GOLD analysis project Ga0326727, IMG submission 207643) | Lab enriched peat soil microbial communities from McLean, Ithaca, NY, United States - MB29MY | ecosystem: Environmental > Terrestrial > Soil > Wetlands > Peat | place: USA: New York... | reverse complement strand
GCGCACGATAGTTCTTGACCGAAGCGAATTGAAGAATATTTGTAGGACGGTCATGTTGGAGTCCTCTCCGAAGGGGGTGATCCGAAATCCCCCTTCACAATCAGGTGAGGGGGTTGAGGAGCGCCCAAAAGAGGACGTTCGCGTCGTGCGGGCGGCTTGAGGGAATCGACGTGAAGCAACCGAAGTGCCAGTGCTTCTTGCTGGCGCGCCGGGTGCAGTCGATCCACGGCCCGTAAGGGCAAGCCGGCCGCACAGAGCGACCAGACCGCCTACAAAAATCAACTTCGTTTGGCCCTGGAGATGTGCTGACCGTTGACCGTGATCGAGATTGCTTGGCGCTATTCTGCATTGCTGCTGCCGCCGTTGAAGATGTGCCATGATGCAATCAGTGCTGGTACGAGAATCATTGAGACGTAGAGGATGAAGGTTATTGTGTCGTTCATCGATCGCTTCCCTGTTCTTTGAGTTGTTGTCGGTTTAACAAAGAGAGGGACCGGCGGCCCCTCTCTTTCCGCAGTGCGAGTTGTTAGAACGGCGAATCGTCGGTTAGCTCAGTGCCGTTGTCGGCCTCTACCGAGATCGGAGCTGCTCCGTACTCGTCAGCCGGATCTAATGCTGCTTCATTGGGAGCCGGGGCCGACCGGCGACTGAGCAGGGTGAAGCTGTCGATAACGACCTGGGTAAAGTTGTGCTGCACATTGTCGTTGTCGGTCCACCGTCTGTAGGCTAGGTGGCCGATGATGTGGAGGGGATTCCCTTTCTTGACGTACTTTTTGATGATGTCGGCGGGCTTTTCGCCGTACATGACGAGGTTGTGCCAGGTAGTTGTTTCCTTCACTTCTCCTGTGCTTTTGTCCGCATATTGGCTATTGGTGGCCAAGGTGAAGCGGACGACGGGAGTTCCTTTAGTGGTGTACTGGATCTTCGGATCGATTCCGACATTGCCCAGCAGGATGGTTTGATTGACTGAACCGGCCATAGCGGCGATGCTTCCTTTCCGATTGGATTGATGGAGGTTGATGTTTCCGGCCAGGTCGTTTAGGCCGTCAAGGAAACGCGTTCGAAGTGAAATTCATCTGTTCCGCACGCAAGTTGGCAGTTGAAACAATGCATTAGGTAGGACGACACCTTCTCGGCGTCCTCGCCGAGGAGCGTTAAATTGCGAACGTGGTTGTCGTGCTGTTGAGTAATAAAAAGGCTGGCTATGGTGCCGCCGGTCTGTTGCAAATTGTTCAAGAGATCGGAACGGCTTGGCGAGCTGTAACCGGCGAGGAAATCTTTGATCGTCTTCGCCAGCTCGTCGGCGAATGCGAATGTTGTTGTGGTGCACGTTCTGGAATCATTGAGGGAATTGGCTCCTTCTGTAGAAGGTTTGCTTATCTTGAGTTCAACGCGCATTGTGGACGATTTTGACGGATCTGGTTTGACCCTTGCGGCTTTGCTAAATTGTAGGATGGCTAGAACAACGAAAACGTACAACAGGCAAATCGCGGTGCATGTTGCGAGTGAGGAAAGCGATATTTGAAGCATTCTGTTCTCCGGGTATTTGAGCGAGAGCGCAACAGTGGTGTGCGTCGACATTGTGAGTGCCACTGAGATCACGAACTGTTTGGAAAGGAAGTACTTGCCGGCGAGTTCGCTGATGATCTGAGGAACGGTATCAGCGGTTCAAAACAGCTCAATCGCTTGCATTCTCGCTCTCGCACGTGTGAGAACATGACTCTATATTACAGCAGTTCTATATGTTGTCAAGGTCACTATAGTTTGACTTGATCCGACGAATGGCTCGGAAGATAACGGCGCAATGTTAAGTATTTATTATTGATTCTAATGGGGTTAGTGGATAGTGTTTTACATTATCTGACGTTCCTGTTCGTTTCTGTCCTGTTGCACTGAAATCGTCACAACAGTACGTAGCCTTCGAATCAGACTACATCTTGCGAAGGCACTATGCGAGCTCGAAAGTAATGGTGATTCCGGTGGTTTCATCGATTGGAACTCCACGGCGGGTTGCCGGTGTGATCCGATTCAGTTCAACAGCTTGAAATCTGTGCGACAAGATGCTTCACTTTTTCGCGCAGCTTCATGTATTGCTCACTAATGTAGGTGCGCTCGGCATTGTAGCGAGTGCGCCCTTGAGTCATAAACGCCGCTGTCAACAGGGAGGAGTCTTGGTAATTGTTCATCGTCCACCTTTTCCATTACGCATGACGGAACTGACCTCAATTCTTGGCGCCGGCACACAGAGTAGGAACGAAATCTCATGTGTGGAACACGGCCTCATTCAAGAATCGCCTTCATAAATGCGTCCGCCGAGTCCGAGTAAAATACGATGTTCACCTTGGTTGCCATATCGTCCGGTAGGCCGAGAAGCTGCCGTCGCGCCGAGATCGGCATGAGAAGCTGAGCCGCGCCTTTCTCGACTGCCAACTCGGCGACGGCCACCGGGTTGGGAATCATCTCCACCGAGCCACCCAGGTTGAGTGATCCGACAACGATAAGTCCGCCTTTCGTGCTTCGTTCCATGAGGCTTCCACACAGGGCAAGCAGCACAGGCAACCCCAGGGCGGTTCCGGATCGGTCCGTATCCATCGCTCGCAACTGTACTGAAAACTCGTGGTTGCGAGGATCGCGGCCTCCAACCAGTTCCTTGGCTTGGGAATAGAGATTCTGCTCGCCGTATCGGACGCTCTCGCGGAAAGCCGGCGGCACCGGTGCATTGAGAATCTTTACACCACTGCCCGGCCCGCTCGTCGCTTCGATGCGGTAGAGCGAAGGCGCCGCGTCTTGTCCGCCAGGACTTATAGCCCATACTTGTCCGGGTGGTAGGGGGTCGGCCTCGATGGCTTCGTCGCTATGCAACTCTGGCGTCGAGACGAACTGCTCGACACCGTCCACGCCTATGAAATAGCTGAAGTGGGTGTTGCGGAATTCCGTCTTGAGGCACCGCTTCTGCTGCTCCTTCACCCTCCGGCGCGCCTCCAAGGCGATCCGCAGAACCGCCTCAAGTTCCTGGTCTGGAATCGGCATTTCCGGATCGGGGAATAGCAGCTTGAGCAAGCCACTGACGGTCTTGCTCACCGCTTCGATGTCCCGACCGCTCAACGCGCCGCCCCAGTGCGCCCGGCCTTGCAACGCCGATATCCGTGTCCCTTCGCGCAGCTTCGTCCAGCACTCGGACAGATAATCGGTCACCAGGCCGAAGTGGTCCGTCAGATGGTCGTCCGCCTTGAGCTTCGGGAAGTCCCAACCAGGTGCGTAGGCGTGGATGCGGTCCATAAAGGCCGTGTCGTTGCGCATCTCCGGAGGCAACGGGCTGAGCAAATGGCCAATTCGCTGTTGCTGCTCCACCTCCACGTCGAAGTTGCCCACCATCACGATACCGCCCGACGCCCGGATGCTCTCCTTGCCACGTGAGAACTCACCGGCAGCCATGTAGCCTTTGAGGATGTTCACGCCATCCTTCTGGTCAAACGAAATGCCCGACACCTCATCGAAACACACCACGTCGTAGAGGCATACCAGTCCACGCTGACCGCTGGACATATTCACGAACATCTTGGCGACCGTCGCCTTGCCACCCGATATCAGGTGTGAGTACGGAGAAATCTGCTGGTACAGGTGGCTCTTACCCGTACCGCGGGGGCCGAGTTCAACGAGGTTGTAGTTCCGCTCCACGAACGGAATCATTCGCAGTAGCATCACCATCTTAGCCCTGTCCGACATTGACTGCGGCTCCATGCCGACTGAGCGAAGGAGGAAGTCCGTCCACTCGGACGTGGTGAACCGCTCTCGCCCTTTTGTGAGGGTCACCAGCACGTCCGACTTGGAGAGTTGGATCGCCCGCAGGCTCTCGATGGCGAACGGACGACCGTGCTTTTCCTCCGTAATAGCCGCATCGTAAGTCAACGACACCTCGGCATAAAACCCATCGGTGAGCATTCGCTCGTGCTCATGGACAAGGGTATCCGCGATACGCACATCCTTCAGCCCCAGGCTCGAAAGCTCCACCAGAAACGAGTCGGTCTTGGGTTCTAGGCGAGCCTTCACCAGGTCAATGAGCTTAACCGACCCCTTCTTGCGGGCGTTGGCTTTGAAAAGTTCCTGGTCGCTTGTGCGGACAGTCCGGTCCTGTAACTGGCGCTCGACGATCTTCAACCCTTCTTCGATCTCCTGTTCGTCCACCGTCGCGCAGTACCGCCCGAGCAGGAATTCGACAACGTATGTGGGCACGGGATACTGCCGGCTGTACCGCCGCACAAGGTCTTTGCGGACGAGGTAGCCGTCGAAGGCCGATGCCGCGAGTTGGTCCAGATGGTCGAGTTCCATGTTAGTCGTCACCTCCAACGGTAGTAGCTTCCTTGCAGACCACGCGCCCGGACGCATCGACAATTACGAGACTGGCCATTGTTCCTTGGAGGGAATCGTCGGCAACCAAAAGCGCGGCCCTCCCGTCGGCGTCCAGGGCCTTGGGTTCGGTAATGCTTGAGTCTGAGACATTGGCCTTCGTGCGCAGATCTGCCAGCAGCCCTTCGGCTGCGGGTTGTACGCTCACCCGGCAACGGAGTCCCACCCACCTGACCTCGCTTACGGTGACCACACCGGCTGGCGCACCCGTCGAAGCCAACGTCAAGACCGGGATCAGGCACTCCTGCAAGCTCGCGCCCCCGTGGGCATATTCCTGTCCGACGACGAAGCAATGCACTCCCGGTGCGTAGGCAAACCGCTCCTGCGGATTCCACGACCAGCCGGCAATAGGCACCTCCACGTGGGAACTGTCCTTAATCGACGCGCACCGAGACCAGCGGCTCTCAGCCAGGTATTTTGGCAATTGGACCTTCGGCATCCCGCCGGGTACGAGCAGCCAACCGTGGTCGGTCACTACGCGCACGCGCTTCCAGCCGCCTTCAAGCAACCCTTGCACCCGCTCCAAAAGAAGTTCCAACTGGTCTTCGATCCGCGCCGCTAGCTTTCCTTGGAGGGTGTGCCCGAGTTTGTCAAACTCACCGTACTCCGTCCAGCCACGGGCGTTCTTGGCCCGCGCGTCGCCCGTCTCTGCCGGCCCGATCACCTGGAAGCCCTCCACGGAAAGTAGCTTGCGGAAGCGGTCTGTGGTCAGCGATACGCCAGAGTCGGCCGTCTCCGGGCAGAAGTCGGACTCCAAGCGACTGCCGCGCAGCTTCCCGGCAACTGGCGACGCCGCCGGCTTGGCCGTCGCCGTCACTGTGGGCAGCGCGGCCCACCGCCAACCGGAGGACACCTCAATGTGCCGTTCACCGGCCATTGCTACGAGCCGTTGGCCGACATCGAACCGCAGCCCGTCGGCAAACAGGATGCATACGCCCTCCTCGGCGGCGACGCCCTCCTGTTGCGCCACAGTGGGCAGGTCCTTCGTCAATAGGCAGTTCTGGAAATGCCTTGCGGTGTCTTCCAACCACGGCAGATACACGCATCGCACCGCTGCCTGAACGGCCGTGGTGTCTTCTGCGGCCTTCACGCTGGCCGCAGCCCGTATGGCGCCGTCGTCGGCCAAATACGCACCCTCGGTGTAGAGCTTGGCCATCGCGTCGGCGGAATCTCCACCCACCGTCGTCCCGGTTCGCTTGGCAAGCATCGCCAGATGCTCCAGGGCGTTCGCCAGCGGGCATTTGCCCAGCCGCGCCCATACCCATTTACGCCTTGGACTGTGCTCGGTTTCCAACTGCTCCAGGCGCTGCCTCGCTTCGGCCGGCTTCATCGAGCCGATCTCCACCAGCGCCGCCCGCAGCACGTTTTCCATCGAGTCGTTTTCATCCGGCCAAGGCTCTTTCTCGAAGATCAACGTTCCCCTCGGCTTGGCGCGGCGCAAAAGGTCGGGTATGCCGAGATACAGCGTCGGCGACTCGGCGAACCGCTCCCACGCACCGTACCAAATGTCCTTGCGCTGCCCGAGCTTCTCGCCGCCGACGATTTCACCGTCGGTCTCCGGGTCGAAGCCATAGTCCTGCCGGCAGCGGTTACGGAATGCTGACCACTTTCCTTCATCCCACTGCCCGCGGGTACTATCCGGATCGCCCAGCCACAGCAGCAGGTCGCGCGGCGTATCGCCGATCATCAGCCGGTCGAAGTCTTCGGCCTCTAGCCGCTTCGTGTTAAGACGAGTCACCGGCGTTACCGCCAGTTGCGACAGCGCTCCCTGCATTGCCTGAAGCGTGAGCTTATCTTCGGCAACGTTCAGGCCCAGCCCACCGTCGTCGCTCACCAGGAACGCAAGGATGGTCCAGTCTTTACCATTCTTCTGCATCCAGACTGTCCCGCGGTACTGAAGCTCAACCAGCGGCTTGAGCAAGTCCGGGCATTCCTCAACCGCCCGGAGCGTCTGGCGACTCACGCCCGGCATGTAGATCACCGGCACTGTACCAACGGGCCAAGAGAGGTCGGGGAACTTGTCCACCCGCACCGCCGGTTCGATCACACACCGCAGCCAGATCGCCGGACCGGTTCGCGTGGCCGCGTCGTAGTCGCCGAGTGTCAGGAGTTCCGGCATCAATGGCCGCAATTGCTCGACCACAGGCCGCCACTGGCTGTCCGCATCGGTCCAAAGCACTGCCGCCGGCGTAACCACATCGCCGGGATTGTACCGCGCGGCGTGCGCGAGAGATGCCCGGAGGGCTTCAAGCAAGGTCGAGGGTGATCGTGTGGTGGTGTTCATCTTTTCCTTAGTTCCACGAGCTGGCCAATTCCGCAGCTTTAGTCAATGCCTTTAACTTCGTGTCTGCGCCGCCACCAAACCATGTCCGCTCGAGACGCTGGTCCGGCTGTTCTTCCTGCTGCGGTTGCTTGTAGTCTTCAAACCGCGTGATGGCGTTGTAAGCCCCCCAGAGTGTGCCGCGTACTCCGGGCAGTTGAAGGTCTGCCTCTGTTTCGAAAATCTCCCGCAAGAACTCCCACCGCAGCGGCCTTTCGCCTTTCTTCTTTTGCGCATCGCTACGCGGAAAGACCGCTTCAAGATAATGCTCTAGCCTTCCATCCTTCATCTGTATTGTGGCCAGTTGCTTAAATAGCATCTCCGCATTGAGGAAAACCTTTTGGGTGATCGCCAGAAAGTCCGCGAGTTCGTTCAGCTTGAACTGCATCTGCTTGCTATGCCGCACGCGGTAGGCTTTTTGGCCGTCTTCCATCGCCAGCATGAGCGTGTTTTGGCAGACCACGCGGACTGTTGTGAACTTCACGATCACTGAGCCTTCGCCTGAATGGCTGTTCGACAGCAAAAGGTACTTGAAGCATTCATCGCCGCGTACGATCTCCATCGCCTCTGGCATTTTGGCCATCACCCAGATGCGCTCACCCTCGCCTAAGGCGCCGGCCGTTTCAAAGTACGCCTTGCCCTCACCAACAATGGGATCGAAGAACCCGAAAGCTTCCACGTTCTGAAGTGGCTTATACCGACGGCTGACGACACCAAACAGCACTTCATGCTCCTTAGTGTTTGGTCTCGGCACGCGTACGATCTCGTAACGGGAGAATTCTCGCTTCTTGTTGATCTCCTTCGCGCCGCGAGCCGGCCGAAGTTCTACCTTCCAATCCAGGCCGGCAGCCCAAATCATCTCTTCAGCTCTCAAGTCCTTCGGCACTTCCATTCCGAGACCGTGCCAGGGTACTTCACCGTAGTAAGCCATCGTCTGAACATTAGCGGGCATTGCAAGCCTCCATGTACCATCCACCGTCAATCAGATCCGTCGTCGTTCGTTCCAGTGACACGACTACCGATTTTCGCGCTCGTATAGTCTCCTCCGCCATCCTGAATCGGTCTCTTAGCGGACAGCCCAGCTCTCTTCAGAAGCCTTCGGCCTGTGACCGCTATAGGTCCATGCGAGTCTTTGTTCCTTTCACGAACTCGACCAGTTCAATGCGAATCGCAGTATCGCGCTTCTTTATTGCCGCCACGATTTCATCTGAACTAGCTGGTGTCCCATCAGGTAGGGCACTTCCCGACTGATCAGAGGTGTTTCTTGTCCCGTCAAGCATCGGGTTCTCCAACTGAAGGGCTAGAGCCCAAGAAGACAGCTCAACCTTGCCCTCCTTGAACTCGTGGACCTGCTCCATAAATGACCGAAGGGACTTATCGCTCTTTGAGATATTGAACGATTTTGCCAGCAGCGAGCAGTTCCCAAGCATATTGACTAAAGCCAGAGCCTCAACCTTAGTTTCAATTCCTGTCGGCAGCCCAACCGCCAACTTCTTGTCCCAATGGGCATATGCCACCGCATGGTCCACGTCTAGGCTCTCCTTACCTTTTCCAATACGCAGAGGGATACTGGACATATTCCAGCGCGTGTCATCAAGGCGATGCCACACCCATAGCGCGGTCCGGTAAACCGAGACACGCTCGCGGCTGCTTGCTGCCAACGTATTCACAAAGTTTGCCGCATCAGTCTCTAACTCTTTGATGAAGGTCTCAAACCTATCGCTTAACCCATTGTGAACAATCTGGAGTGAATCAACCTTGGCGCAGGCGAGGGCCTCTTCGTAGAGAGCCTTGGCGTAGCCTGCTACGATCGTGGCTGATGATCCTCCCCAACGACCAGCCCATTGCGAGCAGATCAACCACCGATCCAGCACTGTTGAGAGCGTGGCTGCTACTTTCTTCTCGAAATCATCCCGTTCGGGAACAGTCAATGCGTGTTCCGCTTCCCATTGGAATGCAAGGTAGATCCATGCCCACACGACCGCCAGGGCATTCAAAGATGAGTATTGGTCGCCAGCACCATACTTAAGTTCTCGGCTTTTAACTGCGTCCAAACCGGCAAGCACTGCCCGCCGAATGTCGGTCCAACGCTTGGCAAGCTCAGAAGCCATTGGACGGATTGTTGCTCCTCGGAGCAGGTCGCGGTTGGCGAGAAGTTGGCCTTGATTGCAGCAGACTGACCAGATGAAAGACACTGCACTGACCAAGCTATCCATCTCAATGTCGAGACTCCGGTCGGCGACCTCTGTCTGAAGGTCCAGGAAGCACTGACCAGCCGTTTTGCCGCCAGTTGCAACCTCATCCCAGCCAACCTTCAGCCACGCAAGTGTGATCTCTTCCCGCGTTAGAGTTCGCCCAGCGGTATTCAGCCTTGTGAAGATGTTGACGATCGCGTCATTGTAAGAGTCCTCGGTCCAGACTTGCTTGTCGAACGGGAGCAGTTCCAGGTACGTGACTTTACTCAACTTCACGTCGCGCAAGGTCGTCATCAGCTCGCCCATCGGCACCAACAAGCTCTCCGCGATGTCGGAAGGCACGCCTTCAGCACTGAATAGCTCTTTGAGAGTCTCCCGAAAGTGCGCCTCCTTCATGTTGGGATTAGGCGTCGCTGCGCTCCACAGCCGACTGAGCCGAATAAACCGCCCCTTGTTCTTCTCCTCAAATGAGCGCTCTAATGGTTCTTCGTAGTTCACTGACTTTGACCATGTCGATTGCCCATCCGTGGGATCGGTGATTACCCACTGCAGCACGTTGCGGAAATCAACGGCCACCAGGTTTGTGCCGGCAGTGTATTCGGCCAAGAACTGCTTCAGATCGAAGCAGAGACTCGCCTTCGACCAGTGCCGATGCTTGCCCTGCGGTCCGCGTGGGCGACGATCTTGAAGCTCACGCGTCCAATCACGGTCTTCCAGCTTGAAACCCCATGCGTCGCCACCAAGGGAAAGAAGAAGGCTTTGTATACGCTGCTGCCCGTCGAGCACCATATGGTAAGCAGCCGGTGGATCCTTGCGGATAACCACGCTGCCGTTGGCGTCATCGGTGTGGTCCACCAAACGCCAGAATTGCCTGTGCGGGATGCTCTGCAGTTGTCCTTGCCCCACCTTCCACATCAGCAGGGTGCCGAACGGCCAACCGCGGATCAGAGTGTCAACGAGAAGCGATACCTGATTCGGTGTCCATACATAGGGCCGTTGAAGATCCGGTATCAAGATGGTCGCGCCGTCATCCGATCTGGAGCGATCCAGCAGGATGTGAAGTGGTTCAGACTTCTCCTCGTAGATGTTTGCCATTACCGCTGCCCTTTCTTTGCCGTGTCACGAGCAGCTTGCTTAGCCTTGATCGTGTAGTGGCAGTCGTTCCAGCGATTACCGTCCGGCTCTTTGCCGGCCCCCATGAAGTCAACAGTTGTTTCGTTCCAATTCCAGAACCACGGGTACTCTTCCTTTGGGCGTTCAAGCTCCGTGCCCCTGTCCTTGTCCCACTTGATATTGGGCTTCCAGCGCAGTACACCGGCGCCGGTCCGGCCGCCAGGCAGGTCGCTTGCTAGGAACGGGCGGATATTCATCCTTACCCCATCGTTGATGTCCGGTTCCCAGCCGATGGGCTGCTCGGCGAGTGGCTTCCATCGAACGAACAGATCGAACGGCGGCTCACCTTCGAGGATCAACTTCAACCTGTTTTGCAGCTCAATCGCCGCATCCCGGCGATCTTCTGCGCCACCTTCTCCGCGCTTCACGCCGTCGTTCTGACGAATGATCCAGTCGCCCAGGTAAGAGTAAGTCAGCGACTCTAGCAGTTTCCGCCCTTTGCCCTTGCCTTCGCAGAGCTTGTGATAATTAACCAGCGCATGGAAGCCATCCCGCTTCCGGCCGTCCCAGAGATGCCACACAAAAGGTCTGTGGTCGAAGAGCTTGCAGTGCTCTTCAAAGAAGCTGTTGCGGAGCCAATCGTCTAATTCAACCCCGCCGGCCAGTCCACGTGCGTTCGCCGCCTTGATGCCTTTGGCAGCCAGCAGAGCTTCCAAGCGATCGGCCGCAGGGCTTTCGCCACGCACTGAGGGTATGCAAATTATTCCATTCTCGTGATTTGAAGTATCAGCGGATCCGTGTGCTTCGCCGGGCCACCCGTATCCAAGCAGCTTAGCGACGGCAACCTGCAAAGGGGCGGTTGCCTCCGATACCTGGCCCGAGTACGCCCACTGGGTTGGATCGATGCACTTGGCGTTCTTCAGCGGCTCCAAAGCTTGCCCAACGATTTTCCAGTGTTCGTAGTCGAATGGCACATTATCAACAGATCCGCGAGCGACGCACACTTTCTTATCAAGAACGCGAACGCTCTTGTTGAACTCGGGACTGCTAGCGAATGCCCAAATCGCAGGCAAATCCTTCGCGTGCTTCGGGACAATAACGATTGCTCCGTGGGTGAACAATTCCCCCGTGTAGAGTGTTGCCCGCATGTCGCTCATGGCGCTCACAGCTACGCCACTTTTCCCCCACACGCTATCGCCCTTTATCCACATTGTCGTGCTTTGCCCGCCAAGTCGTTCTTGTACATATTCGATAAGGTCGCCAGATCCGTCTTGCCAAAATAGGATGTGCTCGCGTCCGCCAAGGAGAGTCATCTCGCTTGGCGCCGCTTGTTGCTTCGTCCAGCCGTCACTGATTGTTGAAACCTCCCAGAACTTCCTGCCGAAGCGTGGATAATCACCGGTGTGCAACCCCTCTGACACGATGGCAAAGTCGCCGAGCTTCGTGTGTTTGGCAAGACCAGAAAGAAGGATGCGATGGTCGGGATTCTCCAATTGCTCGATCTGAGACACGGACACAATCGGCGATCTCTGTATCTTCGTGCTCTTCTCTGTGCACCCCTTCACGTCATCGGCGTCAAGGCCAGAAAACGCCGTGTTCGCGCTAGGCATTTTGCTTGACATCACCATAAGTGCTACATTCACAACCGCACCACTTATTGTGTCGAACGCACCGTCACCGAGCTGTGCAACGAGCTGCCATTCCGAGTTTGTAAGGACACGCTTCCGCAACTTCCGATAGGTTGCGAGAAATAGCCAGTATTGGAGGATAACGATCGCAATGGTGCAAGAGGGTGCCGTGAACTGGCTGCACCGCTCCATCATTGCTGTGGCAAGGTCAGGTTTCGCTTCTGGGTATCTATCCTCACAGAACTCCTTGAGGGTATCTCCTTGCTTTCCCCGCACTAGGTAAGGCACGTTCGTTATGACAAGAGTGTATTTACCCCCCAGAAGGTCTGCGGCCTTGGCCATTCCGGCAGCAGCTATAGCCCGTTCGCGGATTTCGTCGTCCGTCCTCTGGGCTCCGAGCACTGCAGACAGCAGCGGAGCCACGCTCTTGTAATCGGCGTGAAAGAGATCAGCGCGGAGCTTGGTGGGGTTAATAAGGGAACCCAGAACTGGGGCCTGGGAGAACAGTTCGTGAAGTGCCTCCATCGTCTTTTTGATCGGCCCAGAGAGGAGGGATTCCTCGGCGCCGAACAGATTACGATCCGCCGGCATTCCGCCCTTCGCCGCTATCTCTTCACCCAACCTAAGCCATTGCTCTTTGCTTGCGTGCGGCGCTATGCCCGTGCAGGCGATTTTCAGTTCTGGCAGCGCTCGGTAACCGCCTGCGTCTGGGTAAGTCCATGCGGCGAGCGCCACCGCGAACGCGGCGATCTGGCAGCACCGCTCATCGATCTCCAGCCCATGCAAGTTATCGCGAAGGACTGCATCGATTGCGTCCCGAGCGTTCAAGCTCTCTTCCGTCATACGGATAGGGGTGAGGTGGTGCAGGGCCGCAACCAGGAAGTGGCCGGAGCCGCAGCACGGATCGAGCACCTTCAATTCCGCTGCGTTCTTTGGCCAGCCTTCAAACGTGCCCGCGGCAGGCCGCCAAGGCCCGCTCTTGCCGTCTGCACCGCGAGTGAAGCGCAGGTAATCCCAGCCGAGACCGGGCAATGAGAGTTTGCGGCGCAGTTCGTCTTCTGTCTTGGCACTCGCGGCATCATTCGCTGCGAGCTTCTTGCCGGCCCACCAGGCGCCCAACGTGTTGTGGAGCAGGAACTCTACCATGTATGGCTCGGTAAAGAGCTGCGTCACCGCCGCAATCTCATCGGCGCCGATCTTGACCTCGGAGCGGTTCACCTCATCCTTTTTCTTGCTTTGCCAGAACTGGTAGACCCACCCCAGCGCATCGGAGGCTGTGAACACCGCCTCCGGCAATGACGCCAGCAACTTCTCCAGCTTGAGCATGTGCTCTGTTGCGAATGAGACTTGGAGCAGTGGATCGTCAGGCCGGAAGATTTGCGGCAACATTCCCTGTGCGCAACGGGAGGCGAAAACCCAAACATTCACGCCGTCTTCCTTGGCGAGTTCCTCGGCTTCGGACAAGCTTATGGCCATCTTCTCCTGTGGCTCAATCAGCAGACTGTTCTCGGCCAGGAAGCGAGCGAAGAGCATCCGATGCCAGTGTTCGTAGGCGCACTCGTCGGTCAGATGACCAATGTCGAGGTCTTTGCCCTTGGCATCGGGCTTGGGCAGTTTCCGATCCCCGAGTTGCAGCGCACGGGCGCGGAGGTGATTGCGCAACTCGATCTGCGCGGGCTTCATGTGTGGGTACGCCGCATGATGATGGACGGCAAGAGCCTCAAGGGCGGCGCGAGCGCCGATCTCGGCCGCGTCACGGGCGTCGATGACCACGCGCTCCAGTCTGTTCCGCAGTTCACTTGCTAGCGTCGGCATAAATGCAGCCCCCTCAAGAAATCACGACTGGGCCGTTCGTGAGCTTCGCCAGGAGGTCTTTCTCTGTGGCGGCCAGCCACGTCTTGACTTCCTGCTCGGTCTTCAGTGTTCCGCTGGAAAGATGGATGCGCTGGGTCTTAGGTTCCAACAGCTTAGCCGCGGCCATTGCTGCGCGAGAGAACTGCTGGGAAAGCGCGTCGGTCTTGGTCTTCCACGCCGGCAGCGATGTTTGTTCCAGCGTGCGGATGAGGTCGGACTCAGAGCTGACGGCCAGCGCCGGCAAGGTGTCGATCGCTTCTTCGGCGAGTATCTGTTTGCACTGGCTGGCATTGAGCTTCTTCCAGTTCTCGCTGGCGGTCAGGGTAGCCATCTGCTCGTTGTAGGTCTTCTTGTACTCGGCGTGGGCCGCGGTGACAGCGGCGCGCAGCGCATCAACGGCACTCTTGCAAATGTCTGGCACGGGGTCGCTCGCGTCGAGCAGCCGGCGCTCGGATCTCACCGCAACTGCTTGGACGCGGAGTTCATCGGCTCCAGGCATGGCGTCGGCGTGCTTGAGCAAAGTGCTGAGCGTTTCCCATGCCGGCTTGCGCTTACCGGCCAGTTCAGCCAGTTTGCTCCAATCCTTGGCCTGCTGGGCAAGCTCGTCGTGCTGTTTGAGGATTTCGGCCAATTGCTCGACCCCACCGAAGCTGCGGAGCGTATCTAGGTGGACCGTCGACGGCCGGGCCGGACTGGGCGGCTCGCCGCCGGCGCGCTCGGCCAGATCCGCCAGGCGAGCTAGGAAGACAGGGGCTTTGGCGGTTTCCTCGTTAGGCTTGCAGTCCACACCAGCATCTTGAAAGAGCTTGCGAAGCTTCATCTTCTCGCGAGCGTTGAGAGTGGCTGTTTCACTGCGGAAATCAGTCAGGGAAATCTTCGACTGGTCGACCTGACCCTGTGAGAGCGTCATGCCCTTGTGCGTCGCGCGGAGATGGCCGCATGTGTGGAGCGTTATGAGCGCAGCGTCCACGGCGTCGCGGGGCCATCCGTAAGGGCTGGCCTCGAAAGCATCGCGGACTTCCTTGCCACGCTTGCCCGCGCCTGCTTCTGAGAACACGGCCGCGCAGACGGGGTGCTTCTCGGGCGCGTCGGTCCAGTCCACCGCAGAAAGGGCAGCTTCGTCGCCGTTCTTGGCACGGTTGATGACGCTTGCCCAGCGGCTGTCGTCAGCTTCCTTGAAGCTCGGGAAGAGCCGGTCGAGCGACGCCTGCGCAGCCGCTTCTACCTTAGCCACGAGGTTCAGTTCGAACCGCTCACCGCCGCCACCTTGGAGGACTTTCGCGCGATCGATCAGGTCGCTGACGATCAGGTCGCGGGCTGCTTCGGCAGTGGCCATGCGTGTTGCCATTGCGTCGCGAGCCTCGCGGCCTTCGGGCGTGGTGGGAGTCCCTTTGAAGTCCAGCGTGGCCTTCGCTGCCTCATATTCAATAATGGCTTTCTGGAGATCGTCGGCGCTGACCTTGGGGACGTAGACGTAGATGGTCGCGCTGTCGCTGCCAGCCGCTCGGGCGTCGTTAAGCACCGTGCTTTCCTTCTCGCCCCAGCCGTCGCGGACCCACACGGGGATGTCGGTTCCACCGGCCACTGGTGCTTCGGTACCGAATTGGACCAGCAGTTTGCGCGGCTCCTTGGACTTACCCTGTGCGAGCTTGATGCCTTTCAGTGCCTCACCACAGCCAGAACTGATGAGCGAGCCGCGCTTGCTCGAAAGAGAAGTTGGGTCGCTGTTCAGTCGGGTCTGACGGTTACGAAACTCGCGATCCCACTCGCTACTCTCACGAGTCTGGAGGCTGTATTCCTCGTCCAACTTGATAAGCGTGCCAGCGTCCACCAGCTTCTTGAGGATGCGAGGAATTTCCTTCCGAAGGTC
>Ga0326727_10016741_pt1 | contig 15387 bp, 11 predicted proteins | sample MB2enrmetagenome_FD_207643 | JGI IMG/M metagenome (GOLD analysis project Ga0326727, IMG submission 207643) | Lab enriched peat soil microbial communities from McLean, Ithaca, NY, United States - MB29MY | ecosystem: Environmental > Terrestrial > Soil > Wetlands > Peat | place: USA: New York... | reverse complement strand
GGCGCCGCAGCCGTCGCCTTTGCGGCTGAGGACGTTGAGGAGCATGCCGTGTGAAACCTGGAAGCGGGAAGTCAACCGCTCCGGCGGCGCGGCGACCAGGCGGGCAAAGGTGTTTTTATCCCAGTTGACGAAATTCTTCTCCGGCGGCTGGCGCTTGACGGTTTTCCGGCCGTCGCGGGCGGATTTTTCGGCGAGCTTGAGGTTCTGGATGGCATGTTCGGGCGCTTGCGCCACCACCCAGCCGCGGTCGTCGAAGCCCTTGCGGCCGGCGCGTCCGCTGATCTGGTGAAAATCCCGCGCGCTGAGGAGGACGGTCTTCTGCCCGTCGAACTTGCACAAGCGGGTGAAGAGGACGGTGCGGATGGGGACGTTGATGCCCACGCCGAGGGTGTCCGTCCCGCAGATGATCTGAAGGAGGCCCTTTTGGGCGAGTTGCTCGACCAGCACCCGGTACTTGGGCAGCAGGCCGGCGTGATGCAGGCCGATGCCGTGTTTGAGCCATTTTTTGATCTCGGGGCCGTAAGGGCTGCTGAACTTGAAGCCTTCCAACGCGGCGGCGAGGGCGTTCTTTTGTTCGCGGGTGCAGACATTGAGGCTGGTGAAATCCTGCGCGCTTTGCGCGGCCTCCAATTGCGTGAAATGGACGACATAGACCGGGGCCTTGCGTTCGGCGGCGAGGTTTTCGAGCGTCTTGGCCAGGGGCAATTCCGAGTAGGCATACTCCAGCGGCACCGGACGATCCACGGACGAAATGCTGACGCTGGGCCGGCCCGTCAGTCGGGCCAGTTCCTCCTCGAAAAACGTCGTGTCGCCCAAGGTGGCGGACATGAGCAGGAAGCGGGCTTGGGGCAAAGTCAACAATGGCGTTTGCCAGGCCACGCCGCGCTCGCGGTCGGCGTAGTAATGGAACTCATCCATGATGACCTCCTGGACGGCGGCCTTGGCGCCTTCGCGCAAGGCGATGTTGGCCAGGATTTCCGCCGTGCAGCAGAGAATGGGGGCGTCGCGATTGACCGAGGCGTCGCCGGTGCAGAGGCCGACGTTGTCCGGGCCGAACTCGCGGCAGAGCGCCATGAATTTCTCGTTGACAAGCGCCTTGACCGGGCAGGTATAGACCGAGCGCCGGCCCTGGGCGATGGCCTTGAAGTGCAACGCGGCGGCCACGAGCGATTTGCCCGACCCGGTGGGCGTGTTCAGGATGACGTTTTTCTCCTCGAACAACTCGAGGATGGCCGATTCCTGCGCGGCATAGAGCCGGAGTTGCCGCTCCTGCGCGTATTCGAGAAACCGGCCCAGCAGCGCGTCATTGCCGGGTTTCCCGTCCCGGGGCATCAAATCATAAAGTGTTTTCGGCACAGAACGGAAATTCCACCGCCTCGCTTGTTCAGAACACCCGGTAACCCATCAACAGAAAAAGTCCCGCCAGCATCAGACCCGAAATGATGCCCAGGACAATCAGGCAAAGGAAGAAGCACGCCCAAAACTGCAAAAGGCTGTTGAGGCCTTGCGGCGGTTGGGAAGGAGCCGAAACAACATTTGGACCAATTTTCATACTGTTCTTTTGCCAGTCCCATTATCCGTGCGGGACGGCGGTTTTGGCCAGCACAATTTTGGCTTGATGAGAATCGGGCTGGATTTTTTTGCCACCTTCCCATAATCCATCCGCAAATGAATATTACACCTCCCGTCCGCAGGAACTGGATGCCCCTGGCGTTGTCGTGCGCCGCGCTCCTCCTGGCAGGCGCCGGAGCCACCCTGGCCCGCGCCCAGATCACCAACGGCACGGCCCTGGCGCCGGACAGCACGGCCGACGCATCACAATTTCCAGGCCTTGACCGGCTGCCTGGAAAAGTGCCGCCACGAGTGTGGAAGAGGCTGGCGGGAGTGTGGGCGCGCGATCATGCAAAATGGAAGGCGACCGCGAGCAACGATGTCGGGGCCGTGGTGTTTTTGGGAGACTCCATCACGGAGGGGTGGAGCACGTTGGCGCAGGATTTTCCGAACTTCAAAGTGGCCAACCGCGGCATAGGCGGCGACATCACCAGCGGGGTGCTTTACCGCCTGAAAGCGGATGTGTTGAGCCTGGACCCCGCCGCCATCGTGCTGCTCATTGGGACGAACGACGTGGGGGATGGGGCCGAGGGCGAAGACGTGGCGGCGAACATCCGGCTGATTCTCCTGGCGATCCAGCATTACAATCCCAAACTCAAGGTGATCGTCTGCAAAGTGATGCCCAGAGCGGATGGCCACGTGCGGACTTACACAAAGAAAATACAGAAGGCAAATTCCCTGGTGGAACAGTTCGTCAAGAGCGAGCCAAACTTCGCCCTGTGCGACACCTGGCGAATTTTCACGGACGAAAAAGGCAATCAGATCTCCGATGACTTCCGCCCCGATCATCTTCATCTGAATGCGGCGGGTTATGCGGTGTGGAAAAAGGCGCTGGAGCCGGTGATGGCCAATCTTCATCCGGCAACCGGCCGGGCCGAATAAACATGGTTATGCGGAACTGACCAAACGCTTCCAGCCACCCAGCCCACAATTACTTGCTTCCGAGGATCCTTTCAGTGGAAGTCCCCCTCCTCCAGAAAGAACGCTTCCCGGCGGTCGCCCCGGCTCATCAGATGATAAACGGCCCCCGGATAGTGCAAACGAAGCTTTCGCGCCATGACAGAACAATGCCGCCCCTCACCCACCGTGTCAATCCATCATGCGGCAATGCTAGGAACTGACCCCTTAATGACCCCTTAAGGAACTGACCCCTTAATGTCGATTACGGTCGCCTTCATGGAGATATTATCCCTCCGAAGCGTCCTTATTTCAAGCACTTGCGGGGAATTTCGCGGTTGAAGGCGGGCAAAAAACACGCTTTTACTTTGTCCGGTTTTGTGCAAACTCGGCTCGTTGTTTCCATGCGTGACATTGTTTTCTATCAAACTGATTTCGGCGACAAGCCGGTCGAGTATTTTCTCGCGACGCTTGAATCCGCAGCGAGAGCGAAAGTGGTTCGCAATTTGGAATTGTTGCGAACATTGCCATTTGTCCCCTCAAAATTCTGGCAGAAAATGCGCGGGACGGAAAATCTATGGGAAGCGCGGACGGAATACGCGGGGAATATTTATCGGATTCTGGCTTGCACTTACAAAGGCAACCGCGTGATTTTGTTGCACGGTTTCCAGAAGAAAGCCCAGAAGACGCCGCGCCAGGAATTGGAAATTGCGGAACAACGCAAGAAGAGGTATCTTCAGAAGCACGGTTACTTATGAGCGACGATTTGGATCAGTTTCACTCTCGCAACATGGCCCGGGACCCGCAGTATGCCGTCGCCCGGCAATTGCTGGAATTGGGCGACGCGGTGATGCAGTTGCGGGAGGGCGCAAAGATGACGCGGGGACAATTGGGAAAGCTCTTGCATGTGAAGGCGCAGGATATTGCCCTGATCGAGGAAGAAACGCCGCGCGCGCCCGCCGGATTGTTGGAGGCGGCATTGAGTGTGTTGCTGCACGCGAATAAAGTCCAGGCGAAGCAGACTTCTGAAGTTTCAGATTCAATTCGCACCGTGCGCCAGCTTCGTCCAGCGTTGATTGCGGCATAATCATTTTCTCCTTCATCCGGTTATCTCCCACAAATTCGATGGCGGCTTTCTTTTCGCGGGGTTTGGGGTAGAGTTATGAGATGGTCTGATTGCGAAATTTTGAGCCATGGCCGGGAAATTCATCAAGATTGGCGGCGTGCGCCAGCATAATCTGAAAAACCTGAGCCTCTCCATCCCGCGCGACAAATTGGTCGTGATTACCGGGTTGAGCGGCTCGGGCAAGTCGTCGCTGGCCTTCGATACCATTTACGCGGAGGGACAGCGGAAATATGTCGAGTCGCTTTCGGCCTATGCGCGGCAGTTCCTCGATCAGATGGAGAAGCCGGACGTTGATTTTATTGAGGGGCTGTCGCCGGCCATCGCCATCGAGCAGCGCGGGTCGGGGACAAATCCGCGGTCCATCATTGCCACGACGACGGAGATTTACGATTACCTGCGGTTGCTCTTTGCCAATGTCGGCCAGGCCCATTGTCCGGTCAGCGGGGAGCCGATCAGCCGGCAAACGACCAGCGATATCGTGGATAAAATCCTCGCCTTGCCGCCCAAAACCCGCGTCATGTTGCTGGCCCGCGTGGTCAGCGGGCAAAAAGGGGAGTTCCGCGATGTGATCGAGCGGCTGGCCCGCGAGGGTTTCGTGCGCGCGCGGGTGGATGGGGAATTGGTCGAGTTGAGCAGCAACGTGCGGATCAAGCTGGAGCCCAAACAGCGCCACACCATCGAAGCCATCGTGGACCGCCTGGTGATTGATGACAAGATCCGGGTGCGCTTGAGCGATTCGGTGGAAACGGCGCTGAAATGGGGCGAAGGCCGTCTGTTGCTTTTGCAGCAGCCTGGGGACGGCAAAAGTCAACCCGGCGCGACGGCCGCGGGCGGGTGGACGGAGTCGCTGCATTCCAATCGAAATTACAGTCCGGCCACCGGGGAGAGTTTCGACACGCCGACGCCGAAGCATTTTTCATTTAATTCGCCGTTGGGGGCGTGTCCGGTTTGTCACGGGCTTGGGCAGAAGATGGTTTTCGATGAGCATCTGGTGGCGCCGGACGTGGAGAAATCGCTGGAAAAGGGAGCGGTCCTGCCGTGGCGGCGCGGGAACAAACGCATGATCGTCTATTACAAGGGACTGTTGCGCGGCCTGGCCCAACATTACGGACAAAGCCTGGAAACGGCCTGGAAAGATTTGCCGGAGGAGTTCAAGGAGAAGTTGCTTCATGGTTCCGGCGCCGAGGAAATTGAGTTCACCTTCTGGCGGGCGGGCAAGATGAGCAAGACACAAAGGCCGTTCGAGGGGGTCATTCCCAACCTCGAACGCCTCTACGCCGAGAGCGAAAGCGAGTTCACCAAGAACCGTTTGAAAGGTTTCATGAACCCCCAGCCGTGCGACGCTTGCGGCGGGCGCAGGCTCAAGCCCGAAATTCTGGCTGTCACCCTCGGAGGCGCGGAGGCGAGTATGCGGTTCAAAGGACAAAACACAACGCCGCCGGGCCTTTCCATCATGGAGGTTTGCGGGATGTCCATCGAGCAGGCGAATGATTTTTTCGCGGAGTTGAAACTGAGCGAGTTCCAGCAAAAAATCGCGTCGGAAGTGATCCGGGAAATCCGTGCCCGGCTGGGTTTTCTCAAAAACGTCGGGCTGGGTTATCTGACGCTGGACCGGGAGAGCGGGACGTTAAGCGGCGGGGAGGCGCAACGCATCCGGCTGGCCACGCAAATCGGCGCGGGGCTGGTGGGGGTGCTTTATATACTGGACGAGCCGAGCATCGGATTGCACCAGCGGGACAACGAGCGTTTGCTCAAGTCGCTGGAAGGATTGCGCGACCTGGGCAATTCCGTCCTGGTGGTGGAACACGATGCAGAGACGATCCGGCGGGCGGATTACGTGCTGGACCTCGGGCCGGGCGCGGGCGTGCGCGGCGGCGAACTGGTGGCGGCGGGCGCGGTAGCCGAGATCGAAGCCACTGCGCGCTCCCTGACCGGGCAGTATCTCAAGGGCGATTTGAAAATCCCCATCCCCAAAACCCGGCTCAAACCGTCGCCGGACCGCGGCTGGCTGGAAGTTCTCGGCGCGCGCGAGAACAACCTGCAAAACATCAACGCCCGCATTCCTTTGGGCGCGTTGACGGCGGTGACGGGCGTCAGCGGTTCGGGCAAGAGCACGCTGGTGGACGACATTTTGCGCCGGGGCTTGTTCCGCAAATTTTACGGTTCAAAGGAACAGCCGGGGAAGCATCGCCTGATTCGCGGATTCGAATCGCTCGACAAGGTGATTGTCATTGATCAGACGCCGATTGGCCGCACGCCGCGCAGCAATCCGGCGACTTACACCGGCATGCTCAATCAAATCCGCGATCTGTTCGCCAAACTGCCCACGGCGCGCATCCGCGGCTATGAGGCGGGCCGCTTCAGTTTCAACGTCAAGGGCGGGCGTTGCGAGAAATGCCAGGGGGACGGATTGATCAAGATCGAGATGCATTTCCTGCCGCCCATTTACGTGACGTGCGAAGCGTGCGGCGGACGGCGCTACAACCGGGAGACGTTGGAGATTCATTACAAGGGCATGAACATCGCGGACGTGCTGGCCATGACGGTGGATGAGGCGGTGACATTTTTTCGCGCCATCCCGAAGATTTATGATCCGTGCCTGACGCTGGCGGAGGTGGGGCTGGGCTACGTCCGGCTGGGCCAATCGGCCACCACGTTGAGCGGGGGCGAAGCGCAGCGCATCAAGCTGGCGGCCGAGTTGGGCCGCAAAGCCACCGGGCACACGCTTTATATTTTGGATGAGCCGACCACGGGCCTGCATTTTCATGATGTGTCGAAACTTTTGGATGTCCTCTTCAAACTGCGCAACGCCGGGAACACGCTGATCATCATCGAGCACAATCTGGATGTGATCAAAACGGCTGACTGGGTGATTGATTTAGGCCCGGAAGGCGGCGCCGGCGGGGGGCACATCGTGGCCGAAGGCCCGCCTGAAACAATCGCCCGGACCGCCGGGAGCCACACCGGGCAGTACCTGCAGCGCATTCTTTAATTTCATTACTCGATACGGCTGATGGTATTTGAAAACTAATGAACTGAATCAAAGAAATCTTTGACGATTTTTGCCGGGGAAAATATAATCAATCTCCCCAAGTCGCATCCGTCTAAAACCTCGCATAAGGCGGATTGATTTATGTCCTTCAAGTGCCCGTCGCTGCTTAGTAGCAAAGTCACATTTGCCAGGGCGGATTCGGCAATAATAAAAGAATCGTGGATTTCTTCATCTGGAATTAGTCCCGCCGCGCGAATTTTTCGAGCCGTTTCCTCAACAATACCGTGACCAACGGGAACGCAGTTCACTGGATGAAACCCCCATTTGCTGCGAATGTTCAACAAAGCGATTAAGGCTGATTCTTTTTCTGATTCAGAGTCCCCATCAGTCGCGATATCCGCCAGTTCTCCGATCACTGTAGGGGGAATAATAATGGGGGCGTTTGGAAATTTACGACGAATCGTGGAAAAACAATCAATGACGATTTCGTTCCCGTCGGCCAGATCAATTAAAACATTGGTGTCAACCGCGATTAACGGGGGATTTGGCATGGTCAAGTCCGCCATAAATAATTGCCATTCCCTTATCCAAGAGGGCGCTCCGCTTCTGATCCGAATATTTGTTGGCTTTCGCTCTCGCCTTTTCGGCAATTACGGTTCCGCGTGACTTTACGGCTTGGACAGACGCTTTCATTCCTAAAGAAAGAATCTCACGGCCAAGATGAAAAATCAACGTCTTTTTTCTAAAATTTAGAAAATCATCACCCATTTCTGAAGTAATCGCAGAACCCGCGCCCGATGCGGTCAGTTGGCTTTGGTTATCTGAAAGGACGGGGGAATGGATGATGAATCGCGCTTTCCAGTGCCCATTGCGAGACGGGATGTTTTCTTGATATTGTAAACTTGACCTCACAGAGGCGACTCGGTGCGGCGGCGGTGCGAGAACTGGCACCAATGGCTGTAGCCCACCGAACGCGCCAGGGCCACGGCTTCGGCAAAGCCGCTGCCCACTTCGGACGGCGCATGGGCGTCGGAGCCAAAGGTGATCGGCATCTTCTTTTGCGCGGCCAGTTGCAAAAAGGCGCGGCTGGGGTAAATCTCGCGGCACTCTTTGCGCAGGCCGGCCGTGTTGAGCTCAATGGCGGCGTTCTTCTTTTGCGCCGCTTCCAAAAAACGGTTGAACAGCGGCGCGCAATCCTGTTTGGGATAAATATTAAATTTCTTGGGCAAATCAGCATGGCCGATGATGTCAAAGAGCTTGGAATTTGCCGCCTGAGTGAGCCGGTCGAAATAGGCCGCCCATACTTCATAAGGGTCGCGGCCTTTCCACTGGGCCACGTCCTCGGGATTGTCCACCGCCCAGGAATCGGAAACGTAATGGACCGAGCCGATCAAATAGTCCCAGGGATGGCAGGCCGCCAGGTCGCGAACCCAATCTTCGTGACCGGGCAAAAAATCAACTTCCAGAGCGAGTTTGACGACGAGGCCGGCGGAATCCTTTTGCACGCGGCGCACAGTCTCGACGTATTCGTCCAATTGATCGAAGCGCATGCGCCAATTATCGAAGTCATCGCGGCGCATTGGGGAATGGTCCGAAAAGCCGATTTCCGCCAAGCCGACCGCCACGGCGCGGGCGGCGTATTCGGCGGGCAGCCCGCTGGCATGACGGCAGAGCGGGGTGTGCATGTGATAATCGGCCGGCCACGACATGAATCCACTTTCGGATGATCGCGGCGGAAAGTCGAATGAAAAACCATTAAAAAACCTGTTGACTTCGATCACAAACTCTGCAAAAATGGACGATGGGCAATAGCAAAAGCCAAAACCCCAAACCTGTGAACGATTTGCCGCAGCCGGACTGATGCGACCCAATCCAATTCGAGAACTCAGTGTTTTTCCATGAGACAGCATATAAATCCCGGACGTAACATCAAAAACCATCGTGCAAGATTCATTGCATTGACGCTGACCGCGCTGGCGCTTCAGTGGGCCGTCCTTCAAACGGCCAGCGCCCAAACTTGGGTCACGAACAGCCCGTTAAACGTGGCGCGCTGGAGCCACACGGCCACCTTGCTGTCCAATGGGCAGGTACTCATCGCCGGAGGCACGATTTACAACGTGAGCGGCAATTTCTATGATACAAACGCCTGCGAATTGTACGATCCCCTGACGGGCACACCGACGCTGACCGGTTTCATGCAGTACACGCGGCACTCTCATACCGCGACGCTGTTGACCAATGGGCAGGTCCTTGTTGCGGGAGGCGGGAGCGAGTCCTCGGAAGTATATGACCCGCCCAGCGGCACCTGGATCGATTTCGCTTACATGAACGATGAACGCATTTCTGCCACCGCCACGCTTCTGCCCAATGGCCAGGTGCTGGTGGCGGCGGGATATGACGATAACAGCGGCAATGATCTGTCCACCGCGGAAGTTTACAACCCGGCCGGCGGAACCTGGACAGCCACCGGCCCCATGCCTTACGCCACGGACACTGCGGCAGCGGTGCTGCTCCCCGGCGGCAAGGTCCTCTTTTGCGGCGGTTCGGACGGCATGGGGGGTTCGGTGACCAATGCCGCTCTCTACGATCCGACGACCGAGACGTGGACGAACACGTCGCCAATGAATGAGCCGCGTGCCGGCCACACGGCAACCTTGTTGCCCAACGGAACGGTCCTCGTCGAAGGCGGCACCTATGCTGACAGTAACACGGAAGTTTACGATCCCGTCGCCGCGAAGTGGACTTATGTGGCGCCGATGAACGATGGGCGTCTCTATCCCGAGGCCGTCTTGCTGAACAACGGCCAGGTGATGGTTTTGGGGGATTACTACAATAGCGATGTTGAGTTATACGATCAGACCAGCAATACGTGGACTTTCACCGGTTCGCTGATTGTTCCGGGCGAATTCCAGACCGCCACGTTGATTCCTGGCGGACAGGTGGTCGTGACGGGCGGCAGCGAAAGCGAATTCAACGGTCCGCCCATCGCCACCATCCAAACCTATGGCCAGCCTTATTTCCCATCGCCGCCCACCGGAACGTGGAAACTAACCGGCTCGATGACCGTGGATCGTGCGGCTTTCACCCTCACCCCGTTGTTCAATGGGGACGTGCTGGCGGCGGGGGGCTATACCAGCCCGTTCAGCCTGTTCGCCACGTCCAGCGCGGACTTGTATAATCCCGCCAGCGGGCAGTGGACCAACACCGGCTACATGAACGAAGGGCGTCTTAGCCACACGGCCACTCTCTTGCCGAGCGGGGGGGTGCTGGTGGCCGGGGGGAATTCGGAGGGAACCGCCTTGTCGAGCGCTGAGATTTATAATCCAACGAACGGCACCTGGACCAACACCGGTTCCATGCAACAGCCGCATACGGCGAGCACAGCCACCTTGCTGACCAACGGCCAGGTACTGGTGGCCGGCGGTGGCGACTCGGAATTGTACAATCCGGCCTCGGGCTCCTGGACCACCACCATCTGGTCCCCGAACGCCGCGCGTTATGGCGGCTTTGCGTTCTTGTTGCGGAATGGCCAAGTGCTGACGTTGGGAGGCTCTGGTGATAACACGGCGGAATTGTACGATCCCATCAGTCAATCATGGAATTACACGGGCGACATGCTGATGGAGCAGGACTATCCTGCCGCAACCATGCTGCCGGACGGAAGTGTGCTGGTCGCAGGCGGATCCGGCGACGACGGTGTCACGAACTTTGCCGAAATCTATAACCCGGCAACCACGATGTGGACGGAAACCGGGAATATGAACACGGCGCGTACTTCCGCCACGGCGGTGTTGCTCGGCAACGGCATTGTGCTGGTGGCAGGCGGGGATGATGTGAACGGCAATCCGCTGACGGATAGCGAATTATATGATCCAACCTCCGGCATGTGGTTCACGAATGGGCCAATGAACGACGCGCGGGATACTTTCCAGGAAGTTCTGCTGGGCAACGGCCAGGTGCTCGCCGCCGGCGGCTTTGCGGGAAACCAAGCCCTGAGTTCCGCTGAACTCTATGGCACAACTTCAGCCAGCATTGTGCTCACGAATCCGGTCAGAATGTCAAACGGCTCCTTTCAATTCAGTTTCCAGTACACACCGGGCGCGAGCACCACGGTGTATGGCGCGACGGATGTCAGCCTGCCGTTTGCGAGCTGGACATCGCTGGGAAGCGCCACGGAAGTTTCAGCCGGCCAGTTCCAATTTACGGACACCCAGGCCGCGACTTTTTCCACGCGATTCTACCGGGTCAGCTCGCCCTAGCCGCCGGGTGCTGCGCTCCCAATCCTAATCCTCCGCGAGATTAAGATCAGGATTATGATTATGAGCCGGAAAACACCGCCCAAAAAATGGCAATGCGCCCCGACGACACTAGCGTTGACACCCGGGCCTCTGGTCTGCTAGATTTGTCGTCAACGTTAGGTTTATGAGTTTGTTTCTTAACCAGCATGTTCTGGTGCTGAACCGCCTCTGGCAGGCGGTCAATGTCTGCACGGCGCGACGGGCCTTGACGCTTTTGTTCGAGGGCCATGCCCAGGTCGTTCTGAGCGACAGCGAGGGCGTTTTCCAGACCTTCAGCTTCAACCAGTGGCGGGATTTTTCCGCGCAGGAACCGCATCCGGAAAGCATCGCGACGGTCTCCTTCAAAATCCGCGTGCCGCGCGTCATTTTGCTGGTCCTGTTCGACCGCCTGCCGAAGAAGGAGGTCAAATTCACCCGCCACAACATTTTCGAGCGCGACCGCAATATCTGTCAATACTGCGGGCAAGCGCAGGAGCGGAAGGACTTGAACCTGGATCATGTCATTCCGCGCGACCGGGGCGGGCCGACGTCGTGGGAAAACATCGTTTGTTCCTGCGTGCGGTGCAACACGCAAAAGGCCAACCGCACGCCGCAGGAAGCGGGCATGCATTTGGTGCGCAAACCCAAGCGCCCGAAATGGCGTCCCTTCGTGCAGATCAACTTCGGCGTCCAGCATGACAGTTGGAAGCACTTTCTCGATCTGGCTTATTGGAACGTCGAGCTGGGCGAAGATGTGGATTGAGGCAACGGCTCAGTTCCCTTTCACCTTCCAAATGGCGTTGAGCGGGTGATCATCCAGGATGTTCGGGTAAATCCCCTTGATTTTGTGGCCGTCATAGTAGGTTGATCCGACGAAAAAATAGAGGGGAATGATCGGCAGTTCGTCGAAGACCAGAATGCGTTCGGCTTCTTGCAGCAGGGCGCCGCGCCTGGCCAAATCCGTCTGCCGGTTCGCTGCGCGCATCAAGGCGTCGTAGCGCGCGTTTTTCCAGCCGGTGCGGTTGTTGCCGTTGTTGCTTCGGAACAAATCCAGGAAGGTGTTCGGGTCGTCGTAATCTCCGACCCAGTCGCCGCTGGTCAGATCGTAATCCAAACGGTTTTGCGCGGCGATATAAACGCTCTTTTCCATTTGTTGCAGGGCGGGGTGGATTCCCAATTGCTCTTCCCACATCTGCTGCAGCTCGACGCCAACTTTTTGATTGATCATTCCCCCGCCGCTGGAGGCGGCGAAGAGGTAGCTAAAGGCCGGAAAGCCTTTGCCGCCGGGATAGCCCGCCTCGGCCAGCAACCGCCGCGCCAGGCCGGGGTCGTAACCCAGGCCGGAGGCCGGCTGGTAATGGGCCGTGCCGTCGGGCACCAGATGGCTGGCCACCGGTTGGCCGCCGCGCAGGAATTTGTCCACCAACCGTTGTTTGTCAATCGTCAAGGCCAGCGCCTTGCGCACGCGCGGGTCGCTAAAGGGCGGCTGGGTCGTGTTGCAGCGGATGAAATAGGTTCCAAGATAATGGAAGGCGTGGAAATCGGGGCGTTTGCCCAGAACGTCCAGCAATTCGTTGGGCAGGAAGTCGCGGTCCCAGATGATGTCGGCCTGGCCGGTTTCGTAGAGGTTCAAGGCCGTGTTGGGCGCGCTCAGGCAGAGGTAATCGGCGAGGGCGCTTTTGGTGTGGGCCGCATCCCAGTAGAAGGGGTTTTTGCGCAGGCGGATTTTGTCGTTGAGCCGCCAGAAATCCAGCAGATACGGGCCGCTGGCGGGCAAGGGGCGGGCGCGCATCCAGTCTTCGCCGTATTCTTCGATCACCCGGCGCGGGACAACGGAGAGGGTTTGGAAGGCGCAGAGGTCCAGGAAGAACGCGGTGGGCTGGTTGAGTTCAACCTGCACGGTGCGCGCATCCAGGGCGCGGACGCCGACCCGCGACGGGTCTTTGATTTTGCCGCTGTTAAAGTCCTCGCCGTTTTTGACGTAGAACAACTGGCCGGCATATTCCGAGGCGGTTTGCGGATCTAGGACGCGCCGCCAGGAATAGACAACGTCCTGCGCCGTGATCGGCTCTCCCGCCGTCCAGTAAAGGTTGTCTCTCAGGTGAAAAGTATAGACGCACCCATCCGGGGAAATCTCCCAGCGTCCGGCCAGGCCGGGGATGGGGGCGGCGGTGACGGGGTCGTTGCGGGTCAGCCCTTCAAAGAGGCCGGCAACAACGCGCAGGCCTTCGAGGCTGGTGACCAATGCCGGGTCCAATGTTTCGGGGTCCGGCCCGTTGATCATGACGAGGTCGGCCGGCGGTTCGGAGCGGGTGCAACCGGCCAGCGCCAACAGAAGCCCAACCAACACCAGCCTCCTCAAAAAATGCATCAAATCGGTTTGATTCACTTTGACTGACTTTGACCAGCCCAAAAGCTGATTATTGTGTAAGCCATTCATGATAAAGTATTTGCATATAATTTGCTCCGGTAGGGTGAGACTCCGTCGAACCCTGAACTGGTTTGACTGGCTTTGACTCGGTTTGACTGAACGGAGATCAAGTGGCCGCGAGGATTAACGCTAAAGGAATGGCCCCGAAATCTTTCGCGGCTGTTTTTCGCAGTCGAATCCGACCCTCGGTGCCACTCTTCAATTCTGCATACTGCCTTCATAATTCTGCCTTTGCTTCCGCATTATGGCACAAAAGGCGGAATTTGTACAGGCCATGGTGGAGACTTTTTTTAAAACACGAAACCCCTGCAAACATTGGTCGAAACGCATGTCGGGGGCCTCTTTGTCAAGTATGTATTCTTGACAACAGCCCAAAAATGGTGATTTTTTAACCACAAGGAAAAGTCGTTTCTATTGGACCCGGGGGCTCTTTGTTATGTGGCAAAATCATTCCCGCGCTTCCGGACATGACCCGGCATTGTCGGATTTGTTGGTGGACAGTTGAGAGGCGGAAAAAAGAAATCAAGCCTGATCCCTTAACTTCTTGATCACCGAGCGGGCCAGGTATTCCTTGATCTCGCGGTGGCGCGGAATCGGCTGGCACATTTTCGTGCGCGGGTTCTGATACCAATCGTGCTTGCCGCCATGTCGGATGAAAACGCAACCCATGCGCGTGAGCTGCTGGATAAGTTCGACCCGCTTCACGAAACCGAAAGTTCAGCCAGCTTGCGCACGGAAGGAATGACCCCGCCCGACAAATCTTTGTGCAGGTCGCGCAGATGTTCCTCCAAGTCGGACAGCGACTCGCCCTGCGTCAAGTAGTCGGGATATTCCTCCAGATGACCAAGCCACGCGTCACCGTCCTGCCAATACACATAACGGATGCTTTGCATGAGCAACATATTACACCTGACCGCCCATTCCGTAAAGCCCGAAATACCCTCGCGAACCCCGAAAGCTTTCGGGGGAATGGGATCATCCGCCGTCGCCGACTCGTCCGCCGTCTTGTCCTCCGTAGTTTTAACGAAGGTGGAAGCCGTTGCGGCGAAGGTGGAAGCGCCTATGGCGGACAAGAAAATCATTTTCGCGTATTTTGCGAGGGTATGTGGTTAAGAATTCCGGTTCTTGTGCTCCTGTGGTAAAATGATTCCACCGATGCCTGACATGACCCGGCAATTTCAGACCCTGACCCATCCCGAACATTTGGGCCGCGCCTTTCGCGTCATGATCCAATCGCGCCAATGAGGAAAGGAAAATGTGCCATTGCGCGGGACTGACCCGTTCATGGATGTGTGCCGTTGGGCATGGCTGAACCATATCAGGCCAGTTTTCCCAAGTCAGCAGAAAGGGGGCTGGCTCACTCCTTGGGTGCCGTTGGATAGTAGCCCAGAATTCTGCATTTTCTCCTTGCCTTTGTAGGGTATTACCCTACACTTTAGCCGGCAATGCACTTTTTGGCGTATATTGATCCAGGCGTCGGCTCGTTAATCTGGCAGGCGATTGTCGGCATTTTTGTTGGCCTTCTTTTCTACATGAGGAGAACGCGCAAGTGGATTGGTGGGTTAATGCACAAGGTTTTTGGGATTGGGAAAAGTTCCAGTAATTCCGCTGATGTTAAAACTCCCCAAGAAGCTCCTCGACCCTCCAAACGCGATTCGTGATTCCTGAGTCCAACCTGAGGGGGCGCTCAATATGGTTGGCATCATGCGTGGTATGGTTGTCTTGTCAGATTCATTTTCCTCCGCGAAATCAACGGCCGCCGGTCAAACCCCAATTTGTCCTTTTTCTCGTCCCTTTCCTAGTTTTGTTTCAACACTGGATTTTTGAACCAAAATGTTTCAAAATGCAACATGCAGGTTCTCCTCCGTTACCTCCAAAGGCTGCCCAAGCAGTCCCGCGTCGTGTTGCAGACGTGCCTTTACGGCTTGGGCGCTGGCGCGTCAGCGGTGTTTTTTCAGTTGGGCATAAACTGGCTCTACCGGCTCGGGCTGGCCGGGCTGTCCCGCCAGTCAACGTCCACCTTCCTGATCGGCAGCCTGGCCATTATCGTCGT
>Ga0326727_10016740_pt1 | contig 15388 bp, 12 predicted proteins | sample MB2enrmetagenome_FD_207643 | JGI IMG/M metagenome (GOLD analysis project Ga0326727, IMG submission 207643) | Lab enriched peat soil microbial communities from McLean, Ithaca, NY, United States - MB29MY | ecosystem: Environmental > Terrestrial > Soil > Wetlands > Peat | place: USA: New York... | reverse complement strand
AAATAGATTCTGCTTCCGTCCGTTCCGCCGATGAACTTGGTATGGCCGTCATGCGTGATCTGTGTGTAACTCGCGATGCGCAACTGAGCCGCGCCATGCAGCCGCGCCACGAAATAGACCGCCAGTACGCCCAGCGCAATCAGCGCGCCGCATAGCGCCAAAGCCGTAACCCACAGCCACACTCGCGCCCGGCGCGAACTCCCGCCCGTGAGCAGCAAGGGGGGCTCATGTTGCGCAATCTGCGCTGGCGGCGCGTCGTCATAGACGATCCGGGTGCGCTCCCGCACGCGATGCACAAAGATATCCCCCGCCCGCGCTTCGGGAAGAGCCTCGGCGGAGATCCCGGTTTCGATCTCGACCGAGAAGACCTGGGCCACAAACTGATAGCCGCGGCCGGGGACGGTCGCAATCAGGCGGGACTTGTCTCCCAATGCCTTGCGCAGCGCGGAGATGTACTGCGCCAGATTGCCTTCTTCCACAAACGAGTCCGGCCAGACCGACTTGAGCAGTTCATCTTTGGTCACCACCCGCCCGGGATTCAGAACCAGGTAGGAAAGCACGTCGAAGGCCTTTGGCGTGAGCGCAACCGGGGATTCATTCCGCGACAAGACGCGCCGGGATGGGTCCAGCTCAAACTCGTCGAAGCGGTACAACCTATTCGCGCTCAACAACATCGTTAGCCTTCATAGAACTTCATAAGAAATCATTCCAAATTCAAGACATTCAAACCCCGCTCAATTTCTAGTAGAAAGTGGAGCGGGCTCCTGAACCCCGGCTTTGGAGAGCGAATCTATGAGCATTTTACGCCGCGGCGTTCCGCACTCAAAAGAGACCGGCAAGGAAGGCGCCTCCCAGGGCAGCGTGAAGCGGCGGCGCATCGAGGTCACTGTCGAACGGGAGACTGTCACCATGCTGGTGCGCGGCCAACTTGAACAAGCTGCCGAGTTGCCTCCCACGATTGCAATGAAGCCGCCTCATGGAAATGACCAGCCGGAGGAGTGAATCAAACTCACGGCAGCAACCGCAGCGTGTGGCGCGTCTCAGCGGCCACTGCCGCCGGGGTGAAGGGCAGCGCGAAGGTCGTGCCCCCGTACCAGTCCTTCCACTGGTCGCGGTAGTAAGGCGAATAAGGGTTGCCGCTCTCGCCCAGTACGATATTCTCCGTCGAGCCGTCGATGTTGCTCCAGTCCATGGTGAAGCGCTGCGAGGGGCCAAAGTCGCGTCCCACCTGTTTCACAGTTGTCGTATCGCCGCTCAGCGGCTGCTCGCCGGTTCCGGCCACGCGCCCGATCAGCGGCAGAAAAACGGCCAGCGGGTGCTCGATATCGACGACGTGCCAGCTTCCGTAGCTCCAGCGAGCCACGTCGGCGGGAGCCTTGCCTTCCTTCATGCCCTTGCGCACGGCGTCGGTCAGCAGCTCGTCCCAGTTTTTGTAAGCCGGCGGAAGCCAGTCGGCGCTGGCGTGCATGATGATCTCTTCCTCGGCGAAGTTGGATTCGGACCAGTGATATTCCTTGGTGTCGGCGCCCAGCTTCGGCTCCAGAATCAGCGGCCACAGCGCGCGGCGGGTTTGGGTGACGATGGATGCGGCGGCGGAGTCGGTGGTGAGCCGGCCGTCCCAGGAGCGCATCAGGTCGGCGGCCTTCTTCAGCTGCTCATCAGCGCCAGGCGTGTGATCGATGGCGTAAGCAAAGCGGTGGCCAAGCTCCTGATCGACCTCGCTATAGACGTCGGTCTGCACGGCGAGCATATCGGCGGGTGTGAGATGGTCGCGGCCCTCCAGTAATTTGTAGATGCGCTCGACGCGGTAAGGATCGTTCCATTCGTCGGTCAGTGGTATTGCTGATGCATCCCCCGATAACGGATAATCTGGCTTTTTATTCACGGTGACACGAGAGTTGGCAGTCGCCAGGAATCCTGACGGAGGATCAAATGCATGGGGCATCGCATCGAAAGGAATATATGCATTCAAAATAAGTTGATGGTTAACGATACTGTTCCACTCAAATCGATAGTTCATTGTGTCGTGAGGAAGCGGTTTATCAAAAACTCCCGTTCCGCCCCAGCGTATCGGCACCCGCCCGACAGCATGATAAGCGATATACCCCTGATCGTCGGAGTAGACCACATTTTGCGTCGGCCAGCACCACTCGGCAAGCGCCGCGGAAAACTCCGTCCAGTTCGACGCCACGTTCATTTCGTAGAACGGCAGCGCATTCAGCGCCGGGTCGTAGAGCGTCCACTTCAGCGCGATGGCGCGTGTCTCGTGGTCGAGGAGCGGGTTCACCAGCGGCCCATGAGCGGTCGATTGTACGTCGAGCACAACATCCTTGCCACTGCGAACCTTGATGATTTCGTGGTCCACCACCAGTGGCTTCCAGACCGCGTCGTTGTCCTGATAGTATCCCTTGCCGTCGAGCTTCTCGATATACAAGTCCTGCACGTCGGCGTAGAGCGCGGTGAAGCCCCAGGCCACGTGCTCGTTGTGGCCGGCGATGATGTAGGGCATTCCCGGCGCGGCGACTCCGGCGGCGTGGTAGCCGGGTGCGCGCAGATCGGCCATGTACCAGACGCTCGGCTCGGTGAGGCTGAGGTGCATATCGTTGGCGAGCAGCGGCTTGCCGCTGGCCGTGTGCTTGCCGGCGATGACCCAGTTGTTGGAGCCAGACGCGCAGCTGTCGCAGGCGGGCAGGCCGGGCAGCTCGCTCAACTCTTCATCGACGGATGGAAGTGCGCGGGCCGTGCTGCGGTCATCCTCATCCTCGTCGTCGTCCGTCGCTGGCGGCGGCGCGGGCCGAGGCTGGCTCAGGTCCACCTGCACGCCGGTAGGCGGATGGTCGCGCCACGAGCCCACCGGATAGAGATCGTTCTCCAGCTTGGGGTTGTTAAGTTTGTTCAGTTTGGCGGCGACGCGTTCCCGGCTCAGCTTGGTCTCCCAGTGCGTATCCAGCATTTGCACCATTCCCAAGCCGACCGAGACGGAATCCGCGCCGCTCCACGGCTGAGGGCGATAGCCGAGCAGCCGGAACTCCGGCGGCAGCGTGGCCTGATGCTGCGCGATAAAAAGGTTCACGCCGCGCGCGTAATCGTCGAGGCGGGCGCGGTCGGCGGCGGGCAGATTGGCGTAGATACGCCGCGCCGTATTGCGGATAAGCAACACCCGCTGCGTCTTGTCATGCTTCACCATCGAGGAGCCGAGAATCTCCGCCAACTCGCCGTTGGCGTTGCGGCGAAGGAGGTCCATCTGCCAGAGCCGGTCCTGCGCTGTCACATAGCCCTGCGCCACAAAGAGGTCGTTTTGAGTCGCCGCGTCGATGTGGGGCACGCCGTGAGCATCGCGGCGGACGGTCACCGGCGCAGAGAGCCCGGCTACGCGCAGATCGCCGTCGAGGGCCGGCAGCGCGGAGATCGTCACCGTACGCAGCCACAGCACGCCCGCGCCGGCAGCCAACAGAAGGAGCGCCAGCAGGCCGCCCGCCGACCAGAGTAGAATCCGCGGCCAACCGCGTTTGCGAGACGCGGCAGGAGTGGCGAGCGTTGGATCGGTGTATGCGGAGTCCGGCATGGGCAATTTCAGGATAACGCCGCGGCAACCGCAAACCGGATAAAATGGTTCTATCAATCGATTTGCTGGTTCCAGTCTTTTATTATCGAACCATCAAATATCTGTCATCCTGAGCGGAGCGAAGCGGAGTCGAAGGACCTGCGGTTGTTCTTCTCTCTTTGAGTTCTAAACTCTGAGGCCGTCATGCAATTTCTAGTTTTAGGCAAGGGAAAGACCGGCAGTCTGGTCGCCGAGATCGCCCGCGAGCGCGGCCATTCGGTGCGCGCCCTCGACATCGACGAGAATCAGAATGCCTCCGCTCTTACTGCCGCCGCTCTAGCCGGCGTCGACGCGGTGATCGACTTCACCGCTCCCGAGGCCGCTGTCGAAAATATGACCGCTGTGCTGGGCCGCGGCGGGCGCATCGTCGTCGGCACCACCGGCTGGTACGCGCATCTCGACGCGATGAAGGCGCTCGCCCGTGAGCGCGGCGGCGCGTTGCTTTACGGAACCAACTTCTCCATCGGTGTGCAAAAGCTCTTCCGTCTCACCGCCGACCTTGCGAAGCTGGACGGCTATACCTTCTCCATCGCCGAGACGCACCATGTTACCAAGCTCGACGCTCCGAGCGGCACGGCCATCACGCTGCGCCAGATTATCGAGGCCGCACAGCCCGGAGCGAAGGTCGAGATCGTCTCTCATCGCGTGGGCGACGCCATGGGTGAACATAGTGTGACTGCGGTTGGCGCAAACGATACACTCGAACTACGCCACGAAATCCAGAGCCGCCGCTGCCTGGCCGAGGGCGCGGTGCGCGCAGCCGAGTGGCTGGCGGGCAAACAAGGCGTGTGGGATTTCCGCGAAATCTTCGACCAGTTATAACCGCCATTCAATAACCTAGGATATCCGAGGCATAACAACGTGTATCAGGAATTGCAGAAACGGTTTGAGCGGCATCTTCGTGGTGTTTTGGCGGCTAAGTATGACTTACAGCTTGAAAGTATTCCGCTGGAGATTCCGCCCGATCTGAAGTATGGCGAACTTGCTACGCCCATAGCCTTCGAGCTGGCGCGCAAGCTGCGCAAGGCACCCAGGATCATCGCTCAGGAGATAGTAGCCGCTCTCACTGGGCTGGAGGGCTTTTCCGGCTTCGAAGTTGCCGGCGCTGGCTACATCAACGCGCGGCTGGATCGGGCTTTTGGCGTATGCATTACAGCCGCTATGGAAGCAGTCGCACAGGCGGCAACGGGCATTCATTCCTTGGTGGAACACACCAGCATCAATCCCAACAAGGCCGCGCACATCGGCCACCTGCGCAACGCCATTCTGGGCGACACCTTCGTGCGCCTGCTGCGCGCAGCCGGACAAAAGGTGGACGTGCAGAATTACATCGATAACACCGGCGTGCAGGTGGCCGATGTGGTGGTGGGCTTTCTGCATCTGGAAGGTAAGTCGCTGGCGGACGCGCGGCAGTTGCTTTCAGAGTTAATGAGTAATGGTCAACGCATTGACTACTACTGCTGGGATTTATATGCGCGGACTTCGCAGTGGTACACCAGCGGCACAGATGAGGAGAACGTGGCGCGAAAGCAGTTGCGTTACGCCACTCTGCACGAGTTGGAGCGCGGCGGCAGTGAGACGGCGGAGATCGCGGAGTTAATTTCCACGGCGGTCTTGCGGCGGCATCTGGAAACCATGCTGCGGCTGGACATCGAGTATGATTTTCTGCCGCGCGAGAGCGAAATTCTGCACTTGAAGTTTTGGGAAGCGGCCTTCGCGCAACTGAAACAAAAAGGTGTGCTCTACTACGAGAACGAAGGTAAGAACAAAGGCTGCTGGGTAATGACACGGCCCGGCGCGGAGATTGCCGAGGGCGATCTTAACGAAGATGCAAAAGTTATCGTTCGGTCGAACGGAACCGTAACTTATGTCGGCAAGGATATTGCCTATCACTTATGGAAGTTTGGCCTGCTGGGTAAAGATTTCGGCTACAAGCCGTTCTTTACTTACCCAAAGCATGAGTGCTGGATTTCGGCTGAGCGGGGTGACGAGCCTCATCCGCAGTTTGGCGGGGCGCAGGCGATTTATAACGTGATCGACGCGCGGCAGAGCGACCCGCAGGCCAATGTGATTCAGGCGCTGCGCGGGATGGGATACACCGATCAGGCGGATCGCTATACGCACTTCAGTTACGAGATGGTGGCGCTGACGCCGCGCTGCGCGGTCGAGTTAGGCTATGAGGTTTCCGAGGAGGACTTGAAGCGCCCTTACATCGAAGTAAGTGGGCGCAAGGGCTTCGGCGTCAAGGCCGACGATCTGATCGACAAACTCATCGCCGCCACGCGCGCCGAGGTGGATGCGCGCCAGACCGGCGGCGCGGAGGCCGAAGCCTCCCGGCCGCGCATCGCCGAGCAGATCGCCATTGGAGCGCTGCGCTACTTCATGCTCAAGTTCACGCGCAACTCGGTGATCGCCTTCGATTTCAAGGACGCGCTGAGCTTTGAAGGCGAGACCGGGCCTTACATTCAGTATGCAGTGGTGCGGGCGAAGAATATCTTCCGCAAAGCAGGGACGACGCCGGAAGCGGAATTAGCGGAGTTTGCGAAGTTAGCGGAGTTAGACAGTTATCTTCAAGGTGAGGCCGCGGAAGACATCTGGGCGCTGTGGCTGCGGGCGGCGCGGCGGACATTGGTGCTGGAACAGTGCATTGCAAACTCCGAGCCGGCCCATCTCGCCAAGCACGCTTTCCAGTTAGCTCAGGAGTTTAATAACTTCTATCACAAGCACCACATCCTGACCGAGGAAGACCCGGCGCGGAAGACGTTTTTGCTGGCGACAGCGGCGGTTGCGTTGCGGGAGTTAGTGCTGGCGCTGAGTTGGTTGGGCATCGAGAGCCCGGAGGCGATGTAGGCCTTTCGGCAACTACCTACTTCGGAAGAACGTGCCACGCGTCCTTGTATTGAAGTGCTAAACTCCACCCAATACCCGTGAGCGGGTAATCATTTGGGCGCTTTAAACGTTTAAGTTCCTCTTGTATCCTTAGATGTGTTGCTTGTTGCGTCAGTACAAAGAATTGATTGGCCTCATCAGTAGGAACGAATGCCAATATGTAGAAGAGATTATCTCTGATAGCTTTTCGCTTAATGATCCAAGGGTTTTTCCTGTAAAGTCCTTTTACATCCACAAGGAACATTTCTTTTTGTTCTGGACTTACAACCATGAGGTCCGCCAAAGGAGTTCTGTTGCCCATAGTGAAAGAAACTTCGTATCCGCGCTTACATAACTCCGAAGCAACTGCAAATTGAGCGGCCCATTGAGTACGGTGACCGCTTCGTTTTTCCTTCTTCTAATCCAGTGGCATATCTCTTGCTCCCAAAGTTTCTTACTTGCGTGAAGCGGAGTGAGGCGAAAAAACCGCAGGTCCTTCGACTCCGCTGCGCTCCGCTCAGGATGACAGTATCGTTGGAGATACTATCATCCTGAAAGCTGATAGCTGAAGGCTGAGAGCTAGTAACTCCTCACCCATTCCAGAATCGACCGTACGGCGACCCCGCTGGGTCCTTTGGCGATGTAGGGCTTGCTGTCTTCCACCCAGGCGAGGCCGGCGATGTCGAGGTGAATCCAGGGGGTGTCTTCGACAAAGACTTTGAGAAACTCGGCGGCCGTGATCGCGCCGCCCCAGCGTCCGCCGGTGTTCTTGATGTCGCCAATGTCGCTCTTGATCTGCTCGGCGTACTCCTCGCCCAGCGGCAAGCGCCAGAACTTCTCGCCGGAAGTGGCGAGGGCCGCGTCGAACTTGGCCCAAAGCTCTTCGTCGTTGGAGAATGCGCCGGCGTTGACGTAGCCGAGAGCGACGACGCAAGCGCCGGTGAGAGTGGCGGCGTCGATCAAGTGGGTTGCGCCTAACTGACGCGCGTAAGTCAGCCCATCGGCCAACACGAGGCGGCCTTCGGCGTCGGTGTTGATGATTTCGATGGTTTTACCCGGCTGATCGGCGGAGAAAGGCATCGCCGTTTGCACATCGCCGGGCTTTTGCGCGGTTCCGGATGGCATATTTTCCGCGGCGCAGATAACGGCGATCACGCGCACGCGGGGCTTGAGCAGAGCGATGGCGCGCATTGCGCCGATCATCGCCGCGCCGCCGGCCATGTCGTACTTCATCTTCTCCATATTGTCGCTGGGCTTGATGGAGATGCCGCCGGAGTCGAAGGTGATTCCCTTCCCTACCAGGCCAAGCACCGGGCCTTCGCTCATGCCTTCCGGCTCATAGCGCAACACGATCAGCGCGGGCGGCTCGGCGGAACCTTGCGAGACGCTCCAGAAGGCTCCCATCTTCAGCTCGTGGAGCTTTTCGGTGGAGTGGACCTCCCAGCCAAGGCCGACTTCGGCGGCCATCAGCGCGGCGCGTTGGCCGAGGATTGTAGGGGTCAGTTTGTTGCCGGGTTCGTTGACCAGCGAACGGGTGAAGTTCTGGCTCTCGCCGATGATGATAGCTTCGGCGAAGGCGGCCTCGAGGGCTGTGCGGTCGGCGCCGGCGGGCGCGGCCAGCGTAAAGGACTCGACGCTCTGGTCCTTGCGGTCGCTGCGATAGGTGTCGGGGTCGAAGTCGCCGACGAAAGCTCCCTCGACGGCAGCGCGTGTGCATGGTCCGGGAGGAAGAAGCTCCGATTCAGGCAGAGCGAAGACCAGCTCGCGAATGCCGCGCGGCTTGACGAAGCGGACGGCGGTTCCGGCGGCGTTGCGAACCTTATCCGTCGTCGCCTTGGCCTGCTTGCCCAGCCCGACGAGGAGCAGGCGCTTGGCGGCCACTCCGGCCGGGGCGTGCAGCAGCACCGTCTCATTGGCGCCGGCCTTATATTCGCCGCTGGCGAGTACGGATGCGGCAGCGGCCTGAACGGCGGCGTCCGAGGTCAGCAGCACAGGCTGCGGCTTGGCATCGGGGGCTTTGTTGGTTTGGGTGTCGGCGGCCAGGACGGCCAGCACTTCGGTTTCGATTTCGGCAAGGGGGGTGAAAGAAAGTTGAGTATTCATCATTTCCTCAGTGTATTCTTCGGTTTATCAGCCGGTCACCGTCCGCCGCGATGTTTGCTGGCGTTGACGGCGGAGCGGGCTTCGCGGTCGGCTTCGCGGCTGCGCTCGGTCTCGCGCTTGTCCCAGTCCTGCTTGCCCTTGGCCACGGCCAGTTCGCACTTCACCCGCCCGTTGCGGAAGTACAGCCGGGTGGGGATGAGCGTGTGGCCCTTGATCTGCGTCTTCGATAGTAGCTTGCGAACCTCGGCGCTGTGCAGCAGCAGCTTGCGGGTACGCGTGGCGTCGTGGTTGGAGATGTTGCCGTGGGAGTACGGGCCGATATGAAGATTGAGCAGGAAGGCCTCGCCGTTCTGTATGAGGCCGTAGGAGTCTTTGAGGTTAGCCTTGCCCTCGCGAATCGACTTGACCTCGGTCCCGCGCAGGCTGACGCCGGCCTCGAACTTCTCCAGCAGAAAGTAGTTGTGGCTGGCGGCGCGATTGTGCGCGGCGTCCCGCTCGCCGCTGGCCACCGGGTCGCGGGGCCGGGCCGGCTTCTGGGGGCCGGGAGCGGTTGGCTGAACGATCACGTGGCTGGATTGGCGCGCCATGGGGGAGCATCCTCGAATCTTCATCGTAGCATCGGCGCGGGTTTTGGCTGTGCGGCAGCGGGGATGAGCTAAAATGGAGCTTTGTTGGATGGGATATTACACCCGCAGGAATTGCGACAGGAATAGCGTCCGGGGCGGCCAAGGCAGCCCGTCAAGGTCCGAAGAGAAGCGCGGGCCAGAGAAGACGCCTGGGAGTTCGATGAAAAGCCGCGCACAGGCTACTACTGCCCCCTCATTCTCCAGAGCCGCTTTTCGGATGGCGCTGCTGGCCGTCGTGGCCGTTTTCGTCCTATCGAGCGCGCCGCTGCGAGCCGAGTCGGCCAGCAGCTTTTACAAGCGCGGCCTCAACGCCGAGGCGCGCCAGGACTATGACGCGGCCTTCGACAACTACCAGAAGGCCTACGCGAAGGCGCCCAAGGACTTGCAGTACCGCACATCGCTCTACCGGGTGCGGATTACCGCTTCGGCGATGCACATAACCAAGGGGCGCAAGCTGCTGGATGCAGGCAACGATCAGGGCGCATTGTCGGAGTTTCTGCGCGCCGCCGAGATCGATCCCAGCAATGAGGCCGCGCAGCAGGAGATCGCCCGCGTGCGGAAAAAGAACGGCGAGGCGGTGCCGCAGACCGAGACCAGCCTTTCGCAGACGGAGGGCAAGCAGGAAGATCTGGAGTCGATGGGCGCTCCGGCCGAGCTGAAACCGGTCTCGAACGAGCCTCTGACGCTGCACATGCAGGAAGACGCCAAGGTGGTCTATCAGGCGATCGGCAAGGCCGCCGGCGTGAATGTTCTCTTCGACCCGGATTTCACCGCCAAGCGGATTCAGGTGGACCTGAACAACGTGTCGCTGCTGGACGCGCTGCGCATTGTGGGCACCATCTCCAACACCTTCTGGCGGCCGGTGACCGACAACACGATTTTTGTCGCCGCCAACACCCGCGCCAAGCGCAACGACCTGGATGAGCAGGCTGTGCAGACATTCTATCTATCCAATGCCTGGCAGCAGACCGATCTGACCGACGTTACCACGGCGCTTCGCAATGTGCTGGGTTCGAATGCCAAGGCCTACCCGGTTCCCAGCCAGAACGCCGTCGTTATGCGGGGCACTCCAGACGAATTGCTGCTGGCGCAAAAACTGATCAACGACCTGGACAAGGCGCGGCCTGAGGTCGTGGTGGACATCGCCATCCTGGAGGTCAGCAAAAACTGGGAAAAGACCCTTGGCATTGCCTGGCCCAGCAACGTGGCGATCGCGCTCAATCCGCCCACCAGCGGAACAACCACCACATCCACCACGACCGGCACCACGGGAACGACTGGAACGACCGGAAGCACCAGTACCGGTACGGGCACCACACTCTACAGTCTGTCGCACCTGAAGGCCTACGATTTCGCCGTCACCGTCGGCTCGGCGACGGCCAACATGCTGTTGTCCGATTCAAATACCAAGATACTTCAGAATCCCCGCCTCCGCGCCACTGACGGGCAAAAGGCGACGATGAAGATCGGCGAAAAAATCCCTATTGCGACAGGCTCCTATGGGGGCGGAGGCGTGGGTACTGGAGCGCTTGGAGGCATCAGTTCACTGGTCAACACGCAGTTTACCTATCAGGATGTGGGCGTAACCATCGAGATGACGCCCACCATCCACTTCAATCGCGACGTGACGCTGAAGATCAAAATTGAAGACACCTCGCAGAACGGCTCGGTGACGATCAGCCAGGTGACAGAGCCGATCATCGCGCAGAAGACAATCGAGCAGGTGATCCGCCTGCGCGAGGGCGAAGCCGGCATCCTGGGCGGAATTCAAGACAATCAGGAGGTTGTGAGCTGGACCGGGATTCCGGGGTTGAGTTCGATTCCCGTATTGAAGTACCTCTTCGGCTCCAAGGACCACACCATTAACGACGACGAGCTGGTCTTTCTGGTGGTTCCGCACGTAGTTCGTTCGCAATCCCTGGAGGAGCTGAATCTGCGCACCGTCGATACCGGAGAGGGTCAGTCGATTGAGATTCGCCACGTTCCCAGCGAAGTCCCCGGCGGCGCGAATCCAGCTCCAAATCCGGACTCAACTCCCGCTCCCGTAGTTCAACCGCCGGTCCATGGGCGGCCTAATGTGGGCACGGTTCCGGGTCAGAGCGCGGCGGCGGCTGCCCCGGCGGCGCTGGCGCAGTTGAACGATGCCGCGCAGACCAATGGAAACACTCCGGCAAAGCTTTCTCCGCCGATTCCGCCGCAACCGGCAAGGGTGAGCTTCATGCTTGCGCCGCAATCCGGCCCGGTGGCCGTGGGCGCAACTTTCAAGGTACCGGTGATGCTGAATGGAGGAGCGGACATCGTTTCCGTTCCGTTGCAGATTTCTTATGACCCGGCCAAACTTTCGCTGGTCAATGTGGATAGCGGGGATTTTCTGAGCCGGGATGGACAGGCCGTGGTGCTCACTCACCGCGACGACGGCCCAGGCTTGATTCTGATCAACGCCTCGCGTCCGCCGGGAGCGGCCGGGGTGAACGGCACGGGCGTGGTTTGCATTCTCAGTTTCCAGGCCAAGACCGCCGGAGCGAGCGACGTTGTCCTCACCCGGCCGGGGGCGGTCAACAGCAAGCAGCAGCAGTTGCCGGCCCAGGGCGGGCGGGTCGGCATTCAGGTGAAGTGATCCGATGAAGCCAGAGTCGATTAGGGAAGCACGGCCAAACCGGACCGGCCACGCTGGGGAGCGCGGGCTTACGCTGGTCGAGTTGATTGTTACCATCACGATTCTTGCGATTCTTGCCTCGGCCGCGGTGCCCATGGCGCGCTTCCAGGCCAAGCGCCTGAACGAGCGTATTCTGCGTTACGACCTTTGGATGATGCGCGACGCCATCGACCGCTACAAGGACGCGGCCGACAAGAATGCCTTCCCGATCAAGCTGGACAGTCAGGGCTATCCGCCCGATCTGGAGACGCTGGTCAAAGGCGTGGAAGTGCAGACCAAGAAGGTGAAATTTTTGCGCCACATTCCGGTGGACCCGATGACCGGCAAGGCGGAGTGGGGATTGCGCTCGATGCAGGACGATCCTACATCGGACTCCTTCGGCGGCCAGAGCGTCTTCGACGTGTATTCCAAGTCCACCGGCACGGCGCTGGACGGAACCAAGTATTCTGACTGGTAGGGTGGGAGCGGGGTTAGCGGAGTTAGCGGGGTTGTAGTAGCAATAGGGAGATTGCAGAGTTAGAGCAGATCGTTGATGTGGCGATGCCAACTTCGCTAACACGCGCGCAGCGCGGCTAACGCCGCTAACTCCGCTCTAACGTCAGTCAAGAGGATCAGGTGAGCAGGATTCGCAAACAAGACGCGGGCTTTACGCTGATGGAGCTGATGATCGTGATGATGATCATCGGCATCCTCATGCTGATCGCCGTGCCGCGCTTTACCGGCGCCATCAAGATGGCCCGGGAGGCGGTGCTTAAGGAAGACCTGCACGTAATGCGCACGGCCATCGACTCCTATACTATAGACAAGCAGAAGGCGCCGCAGACGCTCGACGACTTGATTACGGATGGCTACCTGAGAGAAGTACCGGTGGACCCGTTTACCCAGACCAAGGACAGTTGGGTGACCGAGACGGGCGACGCGCTGCACTCGATGGATCAGACCGAACCCGGCATCGACGACGTTCACTCCGGCTCGCAGGAGCTAGGCTCCGACGGCCAAGCCTACTCCACCTGGTAAGCACAGAGGGATTATGTTTCGACTCACACATCGTATTTTCATTCTTCTCGTGTGCATGGCCGCATTCGGCGGCTTGTTGTGCGCGCAAACCGGGAAGACAATCACCGTCCGCATGCTGGACGGCAAGACCGGGAAGCTGATCACAACCTCGACTTTCATGGTTCGCGTGGATCACGAACCAACCGTTCATGGCGATTGGGTGACGCCGAACGAAGACGGCACAGGCAAGCTGAGCGTGCCCCGGACTGCTTCTCTGCTTTCGATTCGAGGGACGTACGACAGTTCCATGGTGATCTATGTCAACTGCGACTCGGCAAGCGAGAAGACGAACCCCTTCGACCGCTGGTACTCGATCGCGGAGATTCTGACTTCGGGCGTTGCCGCGCCCAACGGCTGCGTAAAACCCGCGGAAGCCGCCAAATTCAAGCCCCTCGCCAAACTCAAGCCCGACGCCATACCCACACCCGCCGCCAAACCTGGAGAGTTTATCTTCTTTGTCCGCAAGCTAAACTGGCGGGAACAGATGCGGGAAGATGAATTCACGCACTGAGCCGGAGCGGCAAACGGGATTGCGGAGGAGAGAGTCTCTTGACGGTTGATCCCATCCAGGCGGAAGGCTTTGCCCTTCAGGTTGAACGACTCTTTGCGGGCCTGATGTCCACCGTGGACTGGGTGCCCCAGGTCTCGCTTTTGAGACCTGGGATTACCGCAGAGGCGGGTGCCCCAGAGCCTGCCCTGAGCTTGCCGAAGGGTCTCGCTTCTGAGACCGGGGATCCAGGACTCAGCCTGGGCGGCAAACTTCTTTACGCCGGACAACTCGACGTGGAAGCCTGCGCGCTGCTGGTGGCGGCCAACATTGCCGGCGCCGCCTCGCTGACCGCCTCCGCCAATGCGGCCGCCGGCAAGCAGGCGCTGCGCGACGGCGTCGTGGATTTTTTGGTGACCTCGCTCGACGAAGCCCTGCGCATCCTGAAGAACGAGATTCGCAAGCGCGAGACGGTCTCGGTCTGTGTGGCTCTGGAGCCGGAGACCGTGGAGCAGGAGATGCTTGAGCGCGGTGTTGCGCCCGATCGGTTGCGGCCAGACGCGGCGGATTCGCTGGAGGGTGAGACGTTGCTCTGCTGGCGCGTTGCTTCATCGCCATCCATCTGGCTGCCGAAATTGGACGCCATCGCCGGCGCTAGTCTCGGCTCCAAAGATGTGACCGCGCGCCGCTGGCTGCGCCTCGCTCCGCGCTATCTGGGCCGTATGGCGCAGGGTATTCGTGTGTTGCGTTGCAGCGAAAGCGTCGCCGCAAACTTCCTCGAACGAGTGCGCGATGAGGTGGAAAGCGGAGAGATAAGCGTTTCAGTCGAACTCATGTTAAGCCGTGAGAGGCAGTCAGAGCAGTACAGTTTCGCACCGCCAACCTGCTAATACTGCCGACAAAGCTTACATTACTTATAATTCTCAGCCTGCCCCGCCGCCTGCCGCTTCGATGCGCGCCCACAGCTCCTTTACTCCGTAGCCGGTCTTGGCTGAGACGGGCAGCAGTTCGTCCAGTTCCAGGCTCTTCTTGAGCGCCAGCAAATTCTTTGTGCGTTCGTTGCCGCTCAAGCGGTCGATCTTTGTGGCGACGACGATGAATTCGCGGCCGGCGGCGCGTAGCCAATCGATCAACTGGCGGTCGCTCTGCTGCGCGGGCACATTCGAGTCCACCAGGCAGACGCACAGCTTGAGCGTCGAGCGGATGGCCAGGTAAGGCTCGATGAAGGCCGGCCAGCCGGCGCTGATGGACTTGGAAATCTTGGCGTAGCCGTAGCCGGGCAGGTCGGCTAAGACGAATCTGCGCTGCTGGCTTTGATCGAGGAGAGCAAAGAAATTGATGGCGCGCGTACGCCCCGGCGTGGAGGAGACTTTGGCCGGCCTCTCGCCGGTGAGCGTATTTAGCAGGCTCGATTTGCCCACATTCGAGCGGCCCAGAAAGGCGATCTCCGGCGCATCCGGCGCTGGGAAATCTTCCGCGGCCATCGCCGAAACCAGAAATTGTGTCGTATAGCGCATCAACCTTGAGGATACAGGACGGCGCCGCAAGCCTCTCGATCTTACGCGCCGTTGCAGGGATGCATCGGTTCACAGAGAGAGAGAATGTTGTGGTGTGCGACAGCGGACCTGCCGCGGCGGTCACGCAGCCATCGAAGGCATAAACTCCAGTGGCAAGCCTGTCACAAAGACAAGCTCCCCGGTTCGGAGTCCATTTATCGAACCAGCCGGCGGCGGAGAGTCCCCGCAAGCCCCGCCATGCCGCTCAGCAACAGCAACAGGCTCGAAGGCTCCGGCACCGCGCTGCTTTCAACGGTGACCGTGAAATCCTCGTCCCCCAGCAAATCGGAGGCGTCTTCGTCGCTTCCGCCCAGCACCTGGTATTCACCCTCGTAGGTGCCGGCCACGGTTCCCAGGGGCACCGTCACGTCGAACAACGCACCCGCATAGGAATTGCCCGGATTTCCGGCAGGACTCAATGGATAAGGAATG
>Ga0326727_10016739_pt1 | contig 15388 bp, 10 predicted proteins | sample MB2enrmetagenome_FD_207643 | JGI IMG/M metagenome (GOLD analysis project Ga0326727, IMG submission 207643) | Lab enriched peat soil microbial communities from McLean, Ithaca, NY, United States - MB29MY | ecosystem: Environmental > Terrestrial > Soil > Wetlands > Peat | place: USA: New York... | reverse complement strand
ACGATGGCGGCGAACCGCTCCTCCGCCACCTCCTCCTCCGGGAGGTACTCGTAGCCCAGCAGGTGATCCGGCCGGCTCGGCAGCACCGCGCAGCAGCGCACGCGCGGCTGATGCTCCAGCACGATCTCGCGGAACGAATCGAGCCCGTGCAGGTCGGTGGACACCTTGAGCGTATAGGAGACCTGGTTGCCGCGCTCGGGGCCGATCCAGTAGCGCTCCAGCAATTGCAGCCACTGGAAGTGCTGCCCCGGGCTGGCCTCCGGGGCGGTGGTCAGCCGCTCGCCCAAACCCAGCCGCTGGATCAGCGACAGGGTCGGGAAGCCGACGATCGCCATGTTGGGGAAGCTCTTCAGCGTGCGGATCGGGTAGCCGCGCGCCTCATACTCGGGCAGCAGCTTGTCGGTGCCGGGCCGCCAGGCGCCCGCCTCGTCCTTGGTGCCCTGGAACATCACCCAGCGCAGGTATTGCCGCCGCGCCGGCAGGTGGGCGCCTTCGGTCAGGCCGAACAGCTTGCTGGTGGTGCCCGCCGGCTTGACCGTGGTGACGGTCAGCGGCGGCGGGCGGCCCAGTTCCTCGGCGTAGAGGTCGCCTTCCTCCTTGGCCGCCTCGGAGAGGCGCAGCATCATGTCCCAGAACGGCCTGGAGCGCCTCTCGTCCAACAGGTCGCCGAAATCCAGGCCGTAGCGCACCCAGGCCCATTCGTGCAGCCCGGTCGGCCCGATGCCCATCCGGTTGGTCCGCCGCACTTCCTCGGCGTAGAGCGCGTCCATGCTGTTGGCACGGCTCAGGAACCGCACCCCCAGCCGGACCGCTTCCTCGACCCGCGCATCCCACACCGCGGCCACATCATCGGGGATCTGGCCCGGCACGTAGTCCTCCGGCGCGCCCGGGCAGGCCAGCAGGGGCGCGAAATCGGCAATCACGCAGTAGCCGCCGGTGACGTGCAGCACGATCTCGCCGCACGGATTGGTGGTGACCGGATAACGGGCGCGGTTGGCACGGCGGGACATCTCGGCCAGCAGCGCGGCGGCATGGTCGACCTGGTAGCGGTTGGAGCGGAAATCCCGCCCGTCGACGTGCACCGGCTTCTCCCAGGCGGCGGCGGTGCGGTAGTCCTCCAGCCGGTCGCCGTTGATCAGGCCCGGCTCGCCGTTGATGTAGGCGCAGCGGGTGGCCTCCTCGAACACCGCGTGGGCGTGGCGGGTGAGCGGCTCGAGGGTGTCCGGCGCGGCCCCACGGGCCAGCCGGCCGGTCGCCTCCTCGACGCGCCGCCAGAACTCGCGGTCCACCATCACCGAGTTGTTGGCGGTCCACAGCCCGCCCTCGCTCTTGATGCGGATGAAGCGGAAGATGCCCTCATCGCGCCAGCTCTTGGTGGCCATGCGGGCAGCCCGGCGAGCGCCGCCGACCTGCACCTCCACGGAGAGGTAGTGGTCGACGATCATCGCCTGCTGCCAGGGCGGCATTGCCGCACCCCGGGCGCGGGCCGGCTCGACGACGCGGCGGCGGATGTTCAGCAGCGCCCGCAACACGGAGATCGGGCCCGAGGCCGGACGTCCCTGCATGCCCCGGATCGGCGCGCCGCGCCGGCGGATGAGCGAGAGGTCGAACACCAGCGGCGTGCCGCGGGCGCCGCGGAACGCCAGGCTTTCCAGCAGCTCGACCGCTTTCGCCCAGCCCTCGCGGCTGTCCGCCACCTGATGGACGATGGCGCCCGCCGGTGCGGCGGCGAGGTCCGCCAGCAGCACGCGGTCCAGCCAGGCGCGCGCGGCCGCGGCATCGGCCGGCGCGGGGCTGCCCTCGGGCGCCAGTTCGGCGGCAAAGCGGATCAACGCGGCGTCGCTCACCGGGAAATCCGGATGCGACGGCGACAGGTAGAGCAGGATCTCGGGCGCTTCGGCCCAGTCGACCGCCACCAGCTCGTCATCATAGGTGCGGCCGACGCCGCTGCCGTTCAGCAGCAGGTAGAACATGGCGAAGCTGGCGATGGCGGTGGCGCAGTTGGTGAACAGCTCCATGTTCCGCCCGGGCTGCTCCGCATCGCCGTGCTGCAAATGGCGGCCGGACGTGATCAGGGCGCCGGTGGCGATCGCGTTGCGCAGCCGTGCCTGCTCGTCGCGCTCGGCGGCGGTCAGCGGGCGGCCGAGCATCCTGCTGAGCAGCAACATGTTGCCCGCCGCCACCCGGTCGGCCACCCGGCCAAACGACTCGCCGTCCTCGGGGCGGAATACGGTGCGCCGTCCCACCGCCAGGCCCATGCCCGGATCCAGCGGACGCGCCTCCAGCGGCTCGGTGCCGAAGGCGGACGGCACTAAGCCACGGACAGGAGCCTGGCGGACGGAGCGCAACGAACGCGGGACCAGTGACCCGTCCATAACGTCGATCTCCTACATCTTGGGACGCTTGCCCTCGAGTGCACACAACATATGGAGATGTTGGGGGCCTTGTCAAATCACGCCCGGGGGGTGGCCGACGTTTGCGTCCGAGCTTGGCCTTAACGCCTCGTAAACAAATGAAATCATTCAAAAACAGGTGTTTGAAGAACTCTTCTCAGGCGAGCAGCGCCTCCGCACACGCGTCGAGAATCGCCTCCTCGTCGAGCCCGTATTCCCGGTAGAGATCGGGGATGTCCCCGCTTTGGCCGAAATGGTCGACCCCGAGCGGCACCACTCGCTGGCCCCGCACCGCGCCAAGCCAGGCGTGCGCCGCCGGATGCCCGTCCAGCACCGTCACCAGGGCCGCGTCGGGCGCCAGCGGCGCCAGGAGGCGTTCGATGTGCGAGACGCGGTTGTGCGCGCCGCCCCGCCGGGCGCGGGCCGCGCCGCGCCACTCGGCCTGCAGCCGCCCCGGGCTGGTAATGGCCAGCAGTCCCGCCCCCAGCTCCTCTTCGCGCAGCACCGCGAACGCGGCCTCCGCCTCCGGCGCCACCGGCCCCTGGTAGGCGAGCGCGATGCGGCCGCCCGGCGCCGGCGGCACCACCCAGTGGGCACCGTCGATCACCGACGCCGCCTCCAGCCTGCGTACGGGCTGGGCCAGCGCCCGGGTGGACAGGCGCAGCCAGACCGCCGCGCCGTCCGGCTGCTGCATGTGCACGAACGCATGGCGCAACAGGATGGCGAGTTCATCCACGTACGCCGGCTCGTAGCTCACCAGCCGGTCGGTGCTGATGCCGAGCAGCGGCGTATTGATGCTCTGGTGCTGGCCGCCTTCCGGCGCCAGCGACAGCCCCGAGGGCGTGGACACCAGCAGGAAGCGCGCATCCTGGTAACAGGCGTAGATCAGCGCATCGAGGCCGCGGTTGACGAACGGATCGTAGACCGTGCCGACGGGCAGCAGCCGGGCCCCGTGCAGCGCCGGTGCCAGGCCTGCCGCGCCCAGCAGCAGGAACAGGTTCTGCTCGGCGATGCCGAGCTCGATGTGCTGCCCCTCGGGCGTCATGCCCCAGCGTTGCGCACTGGCCAGCTTGGCGTCACGGAACACGTCGTTGCGGGTGTGCCGGTCGAACACGCCTCGGCGGTTCACCCACGGGCCCAGGCTGGTGGAGACCGTCACGTCCGGGCTGGTGGTGACGATGTGGGAGGCCAGCTCCTTCAGCGCCCCCTGGCCCCGCCCGATCTCCGCCAGGATTTCGCCGAATCCGCCCTGCGTCGAGAGCTTCCGCCCGGTGGCCCGCGCCACCGGCAGTGTTTCCGGCACCGCCACCAGCGGGGCGGCGAGCACGCGGCCGGACGGGGTCAGCTGGGTGGCGAAGGGGACCGAGGCGATGAACTCCCTGAGCTCCGCCTCGCCGGCGTCGAGCCCCTCGAACAGATCCCACTCGTGGCCGGGCCGGATGCCCATGGTGGCGCGGAACGTCTCCATCTGCTCCTTGGTCATCAGCCCGGAGTGATTATCCTTGTGGCCGGCGAACGGCAGGCCCATGCCCTTGATGGTGTAGGCGATGAAGCAGGTGGGCTGGTCGGAGGCGGCGTGGGCCGCGCGCAGGGTCTCGATCAGGTACTCGATGTCGTGGCCGCCGAGGTTGGTGATCAGCTCCGCCAGTTCGTCGTCGGTGAGGGGATCGATGATCGCCCGCACGCCGCGCGAGCGCCCGAGGTCGGCCAGCAGCACCTGCCGCCAGGCCGCACCGCCCTGGAAGGTCAGGGCGGAGAACAATGAATTCGGGCAGTCGTCGATCCAGCGCCTGAGCTCCTCGCCCCCCTCGCGGGCGAATGCCGCCTGCAGGCGGCGGCCGTACTTCATCGTGACCACGTTCCAGCCCATATCGCGGAACAGGCCCTCGATGCGGCCGAACAGCCGGTCCGGCACCACGGAATCCAGGCTCTGGCGGTTGTAGTCGATGATCCACCAGACATTGCGGATGTCGTGCTTCCAGCCTTCCAGCAGCGCCTCGTAGATGTTGCCCTCATCCAGCTCGGCATCGCCGGCAATGGCGACGGTGCGGCCCCCCGGCAGCGCCTCGGGCGCCAGGCCGTGCAGCCGCACGTAATCGGCCACCAGGCTGGAGAAGCTGGTCATGGCGACGCCGAGCCCGACCGAGCCGGTGGAAAAATCCACCTCCGGGCCGTCCTTGGTGCGGCTCGGGTAGGCCTGCGCGCCGCCGAAGCCGCGGAACGTCTCCATCGGTGGGCGCCGCTGGCGACCGAACAAGGCATTGATGGCGTGGAACACCGGCCCGGCGTGCGGCTTCACCGCGACCCGGTCCTGCGGGCGCAGGAGGTCGAAATAGAGCGCCGTCATGATGGAGATGACCGACGCGCAGGAGGCCTGGTGGCCGCCCACCTTCAGGCCGTCCCGGTTGGGCCGGATATGGTTGGCGTTGTGGATCATCCACGCCGACAGCCACAGCAGCTTGCGTTCGATCTGCCGCAGCAGGGCGAACTTGCGCGCCGCCTCCGTCGCCGCCGCGGCCGGCACCAGTGGCGTGACCGGTGCGTCCACCTGTCGGCTCTCCTCTCAGCCCCAGCCCCGCGAGAGCCGGCGCACCGTGGTCGAAGCGTTGCGTTTGTCCTCGCCGACGTAGTCCTCGTGATACGCCTCGATCCGAGCGGGGTCGTAAAGATAATTCACCATCAGCGTCGCACTCTCCCGCTCGCCCTTTTCCGAGGTGTCGGCGCCCATGCGGATCCGCTCGATGCGGGCGCCGTTCGAAAGATGGAAGTGGGCAACCGAATCCGCCGCATGGCCGGCCCTCGATTCCGTCAGCAGGTAGCGGGCGCACAGGCGCACCAGCACCGGCTCCGTCGCTTTCAGCATGGTAGCATTGCGGAAAAACCGTGGCCTCGCCAGCAGGCTGGCAAGCGCGGCCGCGCCGGTCTCGGGTGCGGCGATGTCGGTCGGCGCCGCGGTGCGGAGCGAGGTGCTTTCCTCCTCCGAAAGCAGGCCCGGCGCATCCTCGGCGAGCTTCGCATCCAGCCACTGCCGGAACCTCGGCACCGGCGACAGGGTGGCAAACTGACGCACGTTGGCAAACTCGGCCGACAGCAGATCGACCACGCGCTTGATCAGGAAATTGCCGAAGCTGATGCGCGCCAGCCCGCGCTGGCAGTTGCTGATCGAATAGAAGATGGCGGTGTCGGCCTGCTTCGGGTCGAGCAGCGGGGCGTGGCGGTCGAGCAGGCCCTGCACCGAATCGGCCAGCCCCTTCACCAGGGCCACCTCGACGAAAATCAGCGGCTCGTCGGGCATGCGCGGATGGAAGAAGGCGTAGCAGCGGCGGTCGGCGTCCAGCCGATCCTTGAGGTCGCGCCAGCCGCGGATCTCGTGCACCGCCTCGTAGCCGACCAGGCGTTCCAGCAGGATGGCGGGACTGCCCCAGTCGATCCGGCGCAGCTCCAGGAAGCCGACGTCGAACCAACTGGCCAGCAGCACCCTCAGGTCGTTCTCCAGCGCGGAGAGGTAGGGGTCATCGGCGGCGACGCGCAGCAGGAAGGCGCGCAGCTCGACCAGGAAGCGCACGCCATCGGGAATCGTGCTGAACTGGGTGAGCAGGCGCAGTCGCGGCGGCTCCAGCGCGCGGCGCAACCGGGCCTTGGCGGCGGCGCTGGCGGCCGGATCGGCGGCGGCCTGCACCTCTTCCCAGGCCGCCGCGAGGGCAGCGAGATCGGAATCGAAACTCGCCAGTTCGCGCAGGAAGGCGTGCCGGCCGCCCTCGTCGAGCCGAAGGTACGCGGCGGCCAGCTTGGCGGCGCGGTTGCGCGCGCTGACCTCGCCGCCGCGCCCGGCCAGGCAGGCCTGCATCTGCGCCGGGATGCTCTCGTCCTCGTCGCGGCTGACCCCGGCCGCCATGTCCCGCCACACCGCGGCGATCCGCCGGACGGCGCGGTCGAACAGGCTTGGCGCGGCAACATCGCTCATGCTCGAAATTCCTCCGGGCGAGAACATGGGATCGCGCCCTCCATCACGGCAAGTCAGCTCGCAAGGAGGCGCCAGGCTTGTTCCGCCGCCAGCGGCAGCAACGGCGGCAGGTCCTCGGCAACCAGCCCGGGACCGAACCGGGTGGCGGCAACGCCGTGCAGCCAGGCAGCGGCGCAGGCGGCTTCCCACGGCGCCATGCCCTGCGCCAACAGGCCCGCGATCAGCCCGGCCAGCACGTCACCCGCGCCGGCGGTGGCGAGCCAGGGGGGCGCCGAATCGTTCACCGCGGCGCGGCCGTCCGGGGCGGCAACGATGGTGTCGGGCCCCTTCAGCAGCACCACCGATCCGGTGCGCGCGGCCGCCGCCCGCGCCGCTGCCAGCCGATCCGCCCCGGGCGCGCCGAACACGCGGGCGAACTCGCCGGCGTGCGGGGTCAGCACCGCGGCGCCGCTGAGCCGAACGGGCGCGCCGGCGCAAATGGTCAGGGCATCGGCATCCACCACCACCTGACGCCCTGCCGCGAGCAAGGCCGGCAGGGCAGCGGCGGCGGCGGCGGCGCCCAGCCCCGGCCCGCACACCCAGACCCGGCGCCTGTCGTCGGCGAGCAGGGCGGCGAGCGGACGGTCATCGACGATGGTGCCGGCCTCCGCCGCCCGATAGACCGCGCCGGCGCCGCCGGCGGCGATGGTCACCATGCCGGCGCCCGCCCGCCGCGCGGCGACGGCGGCCAGCCGCGCCGCTCCGGTCATGGCGGCGCCACCCAGCACCGTCACATGGCCACGGCTGTATTTGTGACCGGCCGGATCGGGCACCGGCAGCGGCCACAGCGACGGATGATTGCGGAAGGTGCGGATGCCCGCCGGCAACGCGGCATCGGGCAGGCCGATATCGGCCAGCACCGTCTCGCCGCAAAGGCTACGGCCAGGCAGCAGCAAATGGCCCGGCTTCAGCCGGAAGAACGTCACGGTCAGCACCGCCGGCGGGGCGAAGCCGCGCACCGCGCCGGTGGCGCCGTCCAGCCCGCTCGGCACGTCCACCGCAACCAGCCGCCGCGCCGCCCGCAGGACCGCCGCCGGCGCCTCCTCCAGGTCGCGCACCAGTCCGGCGCCGAACACGGCATCAATCACCAGCTCGGCGCGGGCGGCGGTTTCGGGCGTGAAGGGAGACGTGGGCCCGTGCCAGCGCTCGGCGGCGGCCAGCGCGTCGCCGCGCGGCGGGGCCAGGGCGGCGACCCACACCGGCCAGCCGGCTTCGGCCAGGTGCCGGGCAGCCACGTAGCCGTCCCCGCCGTTGTTGCCTGGCCCGCACAGCACCAGCGTCCGGCACGGACGGTGGCGCGCCCGCACCGCCCGCGCCACCGCCCGGCCGGCGGCCTCCATCAGCCAGGCGACCGGCCAGCCGAGCGCGACGGCGGCGCGGTCGGCCAGCGCCGTCTCGTCGGGTGTGAGCAACTCCAGCCTGGGCGGAGAAGGCATGGGCATGGACCTCCGAAGGTGCCGGTCATCATTCTAGCAGTCCGTTCCGCCCCCGGTAGCGCCAGCCTCGGCCCCGAGGGTATGGTGCGGCGTGCAGCGGAGTCATCTCGCATGGCAATGGTCATCACCCTCGCCCAGCAAAAAGGCGGGGCCGGCAAGACGACGCTGGCCGCCAACCTGGCCGTCGCGTTTGCCGCGGCGAGAAGAAGCGTGGCGGTGCTCGACACCGATCCGCAACGCAGCCTGGCGCGCTGGGTGGCGCTGCGCAACCAGCGCCGCGAGCAGGTGGCGCCGATCGGTTTCTCCGACCTCTCCGGTTGGCGGTTGCGCAATGAGCTGGAGCGCATTCGCGCCCTCTATGACGTGCTGATCGTGGACAGCCCCCCACAGATCCAGGGCGATGCCCGCGCGGCGGTGCGCGCTGCCGACCTCGTGCTGGTGCCGGTGCAGCCGAGCCCGCCTGACCTGTGGGCGGCCGAGGGTACGCTGGCCCTGGCCGCCGAGGAAAAGCGCAAGGTTGCGTTGGTGCTCAACCGGGTGCCCGCCAGCTCCCGGTTGCGCGCCAGCGTGGAGGCGGACATCGCGCGCCGCTCCCTCCCCCTGTTGCGTGCCACGTTGGGCAACCGAACGGGCTTCGCCGGCGCGTTTGCCCTGGGGCTGGGGATCACCGAGACAGCGCCGCGGTCGTTGGGCGCGGCGGAGTTGCACGCCCTGGTGAGCGAGATCGAGGAGGTGCTCCGATGACCTTCGGAGCCTTGCTGCTGGGCGTGCATCTGCTGGGCGCCATCGCCTGGGTCGGCGGCATGTTCTTCGTGCTCGTGGTGCTCAGGCCGAGCCTGGCGATCCTGGATGCCGGTCAGCGGCTGGCTCTGCTGGTGCAGGTGTTCCGCCGCTTCTTCCTGGTCGTCTGGCACGTCATGCCGCTGATGCTGATCACTGGCCTCGCCATGGAATACCTGTTCTACGGCGGCGTTTCGACCACTCCCTGGCCGTTGCAGGTGATGATGGGCACCGGCATCGTCATGGCCGTGATCTTCGTCGTCATCGTGGCGTGGCCGTGGGCCGCGCTGCGCCGGGCGCTGGGCCAGGAGGATCTGCCGCGCGCCGGCGCGGCGGTGCAGCGCATCCGCCTGCTGGTGAGCGTCAACTTCGTGCTCGGCGTGCTGACCGCGATCGTCGCGGTGCTCGACGTCTGAGCGAGGCGCTGCCTCGCGCTCCGCCAGGGCTCCGCCCTGGACCCCATTATTTGGGCGCTTCGCGCCGAACCGTGCCACGGCGAGGATGGCGCGAAGCGCCCTAAAGAATGGGATCAAAGGGCCTCTCGGCCCTTTGCGGGGTCCAGGGGCAGCGCCCGTCGCGCGAAGGCGCGCGCCGGACCTGGCCTTCTCAGTCCGGCTCGACCGGCGCCGCGGCGGAGGCGGTTTCCTCGCCGATCATGTCCATGCGGCCGCTGATCTGGCCGCCGTCCTCGACCTGCAGGCGGCGGTAGCGGGCGGTGCCGAGCAGCTTGCCGGTGGCGCGCACGATCAGGTTGCCCCGCGCGGTCAGGGTGCCGTCGATGGTGCCGGCGACCTCGGCATCCTCGACCTCGACCTCGCCCTTGAACATGCCGCCCGGCGAGATCGCGAGCTCCGTGGCGCGGATCATCGAGGCTTCGACCGTGCCTTCGACCACCAGCCGTTCGGCGTCCTGCACGGTGCCCTGCACGGAGATGCCGCGGCCAACCACCAGGGTCCGGCGTTCGGCAGGTTCTTGGGCGGGGGGGCGCCCGGGGAGCACCGCGGGCCGCGGGCCGCCCAGGGCAGTGGCCGCGCCCGAGGGGGTGGGGGTGAGCGGGAAAGGCGGACGACTCATCGGCGGGACCTCCTTCGGGGGCGCTGGACGGAATGGAGGCACGCCCAGGCCTGAATCCGCCGGCCGGGCACCCGCGTCGGTGCGGCCGTAAAAGCCGGCCGCCGGCGCGTCGCCCTGCTCGCCGGGGGGCGTGTTCTGGTTGGCATCGTTGACCGGCAGGTCATCGGGTTTGCGGCGCTTGAACACGGTGCCTCCGTATCATTCGCTGGGAACTGGCCGGGCTGGCCTAACACATGGGGCCGCGAACAAACAACAGGGCGGCGCGGGTAGAATCCGTCCGGTAACGACCCCGAGTCAACCAGGGCCATTCATATCCGGCGCGTGCAGCACGTGCACCATCGCCGCCGTCCCCAGCACCGGCGCCAGCAAATTCAGCCCCGGCAGCAGCGCGAGCGCGGTGATCCAGCCGCCCTGGACCAGCACCGCTGCCATTCGTGCCCGGCAGAGTCGGAGCGCGTCCGGCCGGCCCATCCGTCGCATCGCTGCCGCCATGAACAAACCGCGGCCGATCGCCCAGGCAGCGATCAGCCAGCCCAGCAACCACCCCGCCCCCGGCAGCAGGAACGACAACAGCAGGGCCACGACCTGCAGGACCAGCACCCTGAGGCCAAGCGCCAGCCCGTCCCAAAGCTGGTGCGACAGCGGCGCCGGCACGGCCGGGGCAAGCGACGGATACCATCGCCGCTCCACTGCCCGCGCGACGCGGTCGATGAACAGCGTCCCGATCAGCGCGGCCAGCGGCAGGAACAGCAGCAGTGCCGACAGCGCCGCCCCGACCGGACCGGCGAGGTCGGCGAGCCAACCGAGCCATTCTGCCCCGGCGTGCTGCCCCCGCCAGGCGTCGATCGCGGCATGCCCGGCCCACGACAGCAGCGCCGCCAGCCCGACGAACGCCAGCGCCGCCCAGGCAACGCTGCGCAGCACCACGCCAAGGAAGGCAGGGTCGTCGAGTTGGGCAAGCGCGCGGATCGGCGGTGAGGCCAGCATTGACCCCCCTGGTGGTTGCCCGGGCATGGGCCGGGTGATAGGCGGGCAGGTAGACAGGAGATCCGGCCCATGATGAGCCACGCCGAACGGCCTCGCCTCGACATCCTTGGCATCGGCAACGCGATCGTCGACGTGGTGGCTCACGTGCCGGACGCATTTCTGACCCGGCATTCCATGCACAAGGGGGCGATGGCGCTGATCGATGCCGCCGCCGCGGAACGGATCTACGCCGCCCTGCCGCCCGGGCAGGAGAGCAGCGGCGGATCGGCGGCCAACACCTGTGCGGTGGCCGCCGCGCTGGGGGCACGGGTGGGCTTTCTCGGCATGGTGGCCGACGACCAGCTTGGCCGGGTGTTCCGCCACGACATCGCCGCCGCCGGCGTGCATTTCCCCACCCAGCCGCTGGCCGGCGGCGCTCCCACGGCGCGCTGCCTGATCGCGGTGACCCAGGATGGGCAGCGCACCATGAACACCTACCTCGGGGCCTGCGTGGCGTTCGGCCCGGAACAGGTCGACGAGACGATGGTCCGCGCCGCGGCGGTGACCTACCTGGAGGGCTACCTGTTCGATCCGCCGGCGGCACAGGCGGCGTTCCACCGGGCAGCGGCGGGGGCGCACGCGGCCGGGCGCAAGGTGGCGCTCTCGCTGTCCGATGCATTCTGCGTCGACCGCCACCGCGCCGGCTTCCGCGAACTGGTCGGCGGGTACGTCGATATCCTGTTCGCCAACGAGGCGGAGGTCTGCGCCTTGTACGAGACCAACAGCTTCGAGGGCGCCCTCGCCGAGGCGCGGCAGGATGTTGCGCTGGCCGCTCTGACCCGCAGCGACGCCGGGAGCGTGATCGTGCGTGGCGAGGAGACGTGGGACGTGACGGCGGTGCCGACGCGTGTGGTGGATACCACGGGGGCGGGCGACGCCTATGCCGCCGGCTTCCTGGTCGCCTACACCGCCGGCCGCTCGCTGCCCGCGTGCGGACGCCTCGCCAGCATCGCCGCCGCCGAGGTGATTTCCCATCTCGGGGCGCGGCCGCAACGCCATCTGGGCGACGAACTGGGCGCCCTGGTCAACTGACACCAAGCGGCGACGAGGCGCTGCCTCGCGCTCCGCCAGGCCCGGCGCGAAACTTCCGCGCGCAGCGGACGTTACCCCGCCAACGCGGCGCTTGCCTGCCGCGGGTGGCAAAGGAGAGAACGGCAGATGCGCAGGTTGCTTCTTGCCTCGGCGGCCCTGTTGGGCCTGACCGGGGGTTTGGCGTATGCTCAGACCGTGACGCCGGGGACCCCGGGCACGGGAATGGGCACGGCGACGACACCCAACAGTGGCATGCAAAGCCCGCCGTCGAGTGCGCAGTCCGGCACTTGGACGCCGGGGCAGGAACCGCACTCAAGGCGGGCCACCAACATCGAGAGGAGCGATACGCGGTCCGCCATTGCCCCCGCGCTGCCTTCGCCGAACCTTGGCGCGGACGCGACTCCCGACCAGTATCTACAGGCGGCGCAGAATGCGCTGCAGCACCGTCAGACCGGGCTGGCGCAGTCGGCCATGGAAATGGCCGAGACCCGCATGCTCGACCACTCGGTCATGCCATCTCGCGCCAATGAACCCGACATGGCGCCGGGCATTCGGGAGCTCCACCAGGCGCGCGACGCGCTCGGCCAGGGCGATCTGGCCAGAGCCAGCCAGCTGGTCACGGAGGCGATGAACGCGCGCGCCTCCGCGAGCAGCGCGGGTTCGAACACCATGAACTCGCCGACCATGAGTTCGCCCGCCATCGGCGCTCCGGCGGGCGGAGGCAGCCAAGCCGTCCAGCCCGGCTCGCCGGCGCCGAGTGGGAGCAGCATGTGACGACAGGCTGACCCCAACATTCGGCGCTCGCAAAGCGGGCGCCGAATGCCTATTTGCGGGTTGCAGCAGGGCGGGCCGTCCGCGGAGGATGCTCCGGGGGCGGCCCGTGCCGCATCAGTTGAATGGCCCGAAAGCGCCCCATGGATCTCCGCAACATCGCGATCATCGCCCATGTCGACCACGGCAAGACCACGCTGGTCGACCAGCTGTTGCGGCAATCCGGCAGCTTCCGCGATCACCAAGTGGTGGCCGAGCGGGCGCTCGACCGCAACGACCTGGAGCGCGAACGCGGCATCACCATCCTCGCCAAGTGCACCTCGGTGGTCTGGCGCTCGACCCGCATCAACATCGTGGACACGCCGGGCCACGCCGATTTCGGCGGCGAAGTGGAACGCATCCTGGGCATGGTCGACGGCGCGCTGGTGCTGGTGGACGCCGCCGAAGGGGTGCTGCCGCAAACCAAGTTCGTGGTGCACAAGGCGTTCGCGCGCGGCCTCAAGCCGATCGTGGTGGTGAACAAGATCGACCGGCAGGATGCCCGGCCGGACGAGGTTCACGAGGAGATTTTCGATCTGTTCGCGGCCCTCGGCGCCACCGATGAGCAGCTCGACTTCCCGCTGCTCTACGCCTCCGGCCGGCAAGGCTGGGCGGTGGCGAACCTCACCGACGAACGGCGCGACCTGGCGCCCTTGTTCGACCTCGTGCTCAGCCATGTGCCCCCGCCCAACTTGAACGCCGATGCCCCGTTCGGCATGGCCGCCAGCATCCTGGACTACGACAACTACCTGGGCCGGGTGCTGACCGGACGGGTCGAACAGGGCTGCGCACGGCTGAACATGCCGGTGCGCGTGTTGCGCGACGACGGCTCCGTGGTGGAAACCGGACGCCTGACCAAGCTGCTCTCGTTCCGCGGACTGGACCGCGTGACCGTGGAGGAAGCCATGGCGGGCGACATCATCGCGGTCGCCGGCCTGACCGAGGCCACGGTGCCGGATACCATCGGCGGACTCGACCTGGCCGGGCCCCTGCACGCCCTGCCGGTCGACCCGCCGACGCTCGCGATGACCTTCCGCATCAACGACGGCCCACTGGGCGGGCGCGAAGGCACGAAAGTAACGTCGCGACAGATTCGCGAACGCCTGCTGCGCGAGGCCGAGGGCAACGTCGCGATCAAGGTCACCGAGAGCAACGAAACCGAGGCGTTCGAGGTGGCCGGCCGCGGGGAATTGCAGCTCGGCGTGCTGATCGAGACCATGCGCCGCGAGGGCTTCGAACTCACCATCGGCCGGCCGCGCGTGCTCACTCGCCAGAACCCGGTGAGCGGCGAACGCGAGGAACCGATGGAAGACGTGCTCGCCGACGTGGACGAGCCGTACGTCGGCATCGTCGTGGAGAAGATGAGCCTGAGGAAAGGCGAACTCACGGATATGCGGCCGTCCGGCGGCGGCAAGGTAAGACTGAGCTTCCGTATGCCGAGCCGCGGCCTGATCGGCTACCACGGCGAGTTCCTGACCGACACCCGCGGCACCGGCGTGATGAACCGACTGTTCGCGGGCTACGGACCCTGGAAGGGACACCTCGACCGGCGCAGCAACGGCAGCCTGATCTCGACCGAAAACGGCGAGGCCGTGCAATACGCGCTGTTTTACCTGCAGGGCCGCGGCGCCCTGTTCGTCGAGCCAGGCGAAAAAGTGTACGTCGGAATGATTCTCGGCGAGCACTCGCGCGGCAACGACCTGGATGTGAATCCCGTCAAGGAGAAGAAACTCACCAACATCCGCGCCGCCGGCAAGGACGAGGCCCTGCTGCTGGTTCCGCCGCGACGCATGTCACTGGAACAGGCGATCGCCTACGTCGAGGACGACGAACTGGTGGAGGTGACACCAGCAGCAATCCGACTGCGCAAACGTATCCTCGACCCGCTGGCCCGCAAACGGTTCAACCGTAGCCGAGAGGACGCGGCGGCTTAGGTAGCAAGGCGAGGAAAAAGGCGAGGGGCTCTGCCCCTCGCCTTTCTCGCCTTTCTTCACCAGCGCCAGGACAGGCCGGCGGTCACGCGGTGGGCGACGGCTTCGCCGGCGAAGCTGCCGTCGTAGGCGACTCTGAGCGTGAGGTTGCCCGTTGCCAGTGCGACGGCGGCGCCGGCCAGGGCGGCGGTGCGGGTGGCGCTGTCTCCCTTGAGCGCGAACGGGTCGCCGAAGCCTGTCATTACCACCTCGGCGGTGCGCGAGCCGAGTGCCCAGTCCGTGGCGATGCCCGCTTGCAGTTCCGGTACTAGTGTGCCGGCGGTCGTGCCGAGGCTGACCGGCACGGTGCGGCTGGCCGTGAGTGTGGCTTCGGCGCGCAGGGCGTGGAACGTGCTGGCCGGATATTGCAGGTCGTATGGGCCGGCGCCGGCCTCGGCGTACGCGCCCTCCCAGAGCCCGCGGTATTGCAGGCCGATGCGCGGTTCCAGGCGCGCCCAGCCGGCCTCGAACGCCGCCCGCGCATTGACGGCGGCGGCGAGGCGAAAGTCGCTGGGCTTGCCGGTCGCGCTCAGCGTGGTGCCGTCGGTGCCGAGCCAGCGTTGAGCGGTGGTTTCGCCGTTTCCGAGCAGGATGGCGCCGTCCAGGAGGGCGCGGCCCGCCGCGACGCTGCCATAGAGGCTGCCGAACCAGGCGTCGGTGTCCGCGCGGGCGGCATTGCCGCTGAGCTCGCTCTCGGTGTGGTGATAGGCCAGCGCCATGCCGGCGGTCGCGCGCGGCGAGATCGCCAGATCGGCGCCGATCAGCGCGCCGGCCGAGGTGATACCGTAGTCGGCAGCGCCGCCCGGCCAGTCCTGTTCGGTGCCGCCGAAGCCGTCGGCCCAGACCGTCACTCGCGAGGGTGGG
>Ga0326727_10016738_pt1 | contig 15388 bp, 10 predicted proteins | sample MB2enrmetagenome_FD_207643 | JGI IMG/M metagenome (GOLD analysis project Ga0326727, IMG submission 207643) | Lab enriched peat soil microbial communities from McLean, Ithaca, NY, United States - MB29MY | ecosystem: Environmental > Terrestrial > Soil > Wetlands > Peat | place: USA: New York... | reverse complement strand
GCAGGTCAATGGTCTCGGTGTCGAGATTGCGGAGGCTGCGTTCGAGAAAGGCGGTGAGGTTCTGGCGGTTGTAGGCGGCGGCATCCTGGCGTTCGAGACGGCGGCCGGCCTTGGTGGCGATGTAGAACGGCTCGCGGCGTTCCTTGCGGAGGCGGGCGAGAAGCCGTTCGCTGCGGCCGTCGCCATAGACATCGGCGGTGTCGAAGAAATTCACGCCCAGGTCCAGGCAGCGATGCAACGCGGCCAATGATTCCTTGTCATCCACCGTTCCCCAGGTGCCGCCGATGGCCCAGGCGCCGAAGCTGACGGCGGAGATTTTCCAACCCGTTCTGCCAAGTTCGCGGTATTCCATAAAGATAGAGCAGGTGATTGCAACTGCCGCGCCGAGTCTGCGCACAGCAGGAGGCCCGGCGCAAGAATCTTCGCGCCAACCCGCGCCGAGCGCGCCAACCCTCCGCCGATATAGCAGCGGTCTATGACCGCCGCATTCTGCACAGTGATCGCATCCACCATCCGCGGAAATCTCCACATGCAGAATATCAATCCGGGTTGGAGTTACGCTTAGATCCATCTTTGGCCGGACTTCACCCCTGCCTCGGAAAACAATAGTCGGTTTGCTGCGCCAAATCAGCGTCGTCCGAGTTCCATGACGAGATGATGACACAGGAAATCCGCGGGGTAGTATTTTCCCTGCGGCACTTCCCGTTTGTGGATTGAAGTGCGGTGATTCCTTCCGGAGAATTCTGGCTGCGGTAGCAGTAATTGGCCGATATGCGCCGCGATTCCCTCGAATACCACGGAAGGATTGCCAGAAATCAAATAGGCGATCAGCGCACCTTCGTGCGAATACGGTGCGGCCTGGCACTTGAGGAATTTGGCCTCCAAATCGCGCAAGTAACCCGTGAGTTTTCGATCCGTCTTGAGAACCTTGGCCTCAATCGGCCAGATCATCGAATAATCACCGCCGCGCATGGCAAACCCGAAGTCGTAGGCTTTCGAACGTGCGGGCGCCGGTTCCCGAGTCTCAAACTCCGGCATCTCAGGAAGCAGGATGAAGGGTTCATCACCGGTTTGTCGCTCCAAAATCTTCACACTGTGGTAAGCTGTCAAACTTCGCTCAATCTCATCTGCCGCCGCCGCCCAATCTACCTTGCGCAAAATGTCCGCGCCGAGATCGTCGTATGCAGCCCACACGCGATGGAGAATAAGGACACTGGCGTCAGCCCGCCATGCCTTGAGAGAATCAAAAGAGCCGTCCTTGGGCCAGAGTTGCTCGCTAATGGTTTGGCGTCGCCTCATACAGGAGGATCATTTCCATTTCGCCTGGATGATTTCGGCGGCGACTTCGTCCGCATCGCGCATCGCCATGGAACGGGTCCATTGCCGGCGCTGATCAGGTTTGATCAGAAACACGGTCGGCACTTTGCCTTTGGAAGTCGAGTGTGAGGCGTAGATGCGCGCGCTGCGTTCAAAGTGAAATCCGCCTTCCTTGTTGGGCGCTTTCATGCACTCCGCGTAGAGCTTGGCAAGACGTTGGAGCAGAGCTTCCGACTCGATTGGTTCAATATCCACGGGTTTCCGGCCAGGCCAGTGCAAATGAATCGCAAGCAACCGGACGGGCAGGCGGACTGTTAACGGATCTTGGAAAATGGTGGCGCAAATTTCCTTTTCGCTGCCGAAGCCGGCTTTCAATACGCGAATGAACTGCTCGGCGTATCCTTGAAGATCAGATTCCAAAGGTCCTTTGTGGCCTTCAGCCTTTCGAAGGGTTGGCCGGCGCCCAGGAGACTGGGCATCGCCCTTAAAATCGGGGAGTGTGAACTCAAACAAGTCTTCGATCAGCGTCCATTCGCTTTCCTTAAATTGACAAAGTTCGCGAATCCGTCTGTCCACGTCGGCCAAATTCTTGAGTCCGTCCAAGAGCTTGGGGCGAGGTTCTGGAAGCGGAAGTCGGCGCAATTCATCTTCTAAAGGTTGCGGAATGAACGCCGCAAATCTTCCACTGGTGAGTAATTGATAATACGTCGCCCATTTGCTGTTTTGTGCGAGCCACGCGGCTTCAAGAATTTCGCGTCGCTCTGGTGTCGCGTGAACTGTGACGTAGCTGTCAGAGCAGAGCACGCCTTCGTCGCCGGGCGGGGCATCCACGAGTGCGGCTTGAAAACGGCCCAGATCTTCAATCCAACTTTGCTTGATGACCAGTTGTGGGGATTGAAAAATCTGTGGCGTGCGTGGTCGCTCCGCCATCGGGTCTTCATTCGTCGTAAGCTGGTTCGGTTGCAAGTGGAGGAATGTTCCTTCAGGAAAATCTTGAGATTCCAGAATCCGCCTGCCAAGCAGCCAATCGTGCCGTTTCTGGTCTGTTCCGCGAATGATGCCCTCACCCGTGTGGATTTGCCTTTCAGCTTTGTATTTTTCGAGATTGGGATTTCTGCTCAACCGCTTTAGCAACTCCAAATCACGCCGGCTTCCCCACGCCAATGCCGTCCATACCAATGGATCAACGGCTGCTTCACGAACCGGCACGGCGTGAATGTCTTGTGGCTCGATGATAACGCGATACCGATCCTCGCTTGTTTTCAACGGCTTTGGGCAAATGTATTCGAGCTTGGCATCGTTCGCAGGCTTCTCGTTCTTGAAGGCCAGCAGGCAGGACGGGCCGACAGCATCATTGAACAAATCGAAGCGAAGCGCGGACAGGTTCACGATTTCTTCGACTGTGAATGATTCGAACAGTTTCTTGCGCGCTTCGAGCGCCGGCTTTGAGCGGTTGAACAGGAGAACCGTGGCGGGCTGAAGCATGGCAACTCGTCCACCAGGCTTCACCAACTTCGCAGCTTTGGCCGGAAACAGCGGGCCGATGTCGCCATAAGTAACTGGCCACTGGTGTTTCACAGCCCAGCTCGAAGCATCGCCGCTGCGTTTGATTGAGTTTTTGCCCCACGGCGCGTTTCCGAGCACCAGGTCGAATGAACCAGCATCCTGTTCCGTGCGAAAGCCGGCTTCGGTCTCCAAAAAGAAATCCTTCGAGATGAGGCGTCGGTCACGCAGGCGCGGAAACACAACCTGCTTCCAGTAGTGGCGCGGATCTATCGCGTCGCACATGGCGAGGTAAAGGCTGAACGACGCGACACGAATCGCATCGCGATTGATGTCCACTCCGAACAGGTTGTTTTCGAGAATCGGCTTGAGATCGGAGACTTTCGGCGCTTTGCCGTGGTTTGCGTTGCGCCAACGCTGGACGAGCCGTTGAAAGGCTTTCACCAAAAAAATTCCCGAACCGCAAGACGGGTCCAGGATCTTCAAGTCCCACTCCTTGCCATCCCACGACAACACATCGTCCAAGACAAAATCCACGAGATGCGCCGGGGTGTAGTAGGCTTTGTCCCGATCTGCGTCTTCGCTGACGAATTGCTCATAGACGCTGCTGATGAATTCCAGGGGAATAGTGTCAAATGAATACTCAGGCCACAGCGTCGGTTGATGATTGTCCATCTGCATCCGGCCGGAAACAAAATCAGCCAAAAGTTCCAGATGCCTTTTTTTGACCTGATCCTTCTCTTCCACCCACTCGCGCTCCCTTGCCACAGCCGAGCCGCCTTTCCCAGGAAAAAGATCGCCGTTGAATCGTCCGTTCAGCCATTTGAAAAGAGCGTAGGTGTCGTCGCGGTCAGTCAGGATTGATTCGAGATTGATGTGAGGGTTGGATAACTCACCGTGCAATCGCCCGCGCATGAGACTCTCATCAAGAAACGGCTTGCCTGTCTTGTCCTTACGATGAAACAGGAATTGAACAAATATTAGCCGCGCCAGCATGTCGTGACAAACATCCTTGGGCAGCTTGGCGTCCAACAAGGCTTTACGGACGAATCGGAGATTGGTCAAGAGCAAGGAATCAGCGCGTTCCTCTGCGCGAAATTTCGTTGGTCTGCGGCGGAAAAACTCGCCTGAAATCAAGTTCACCCAATGTAGTTCGTTGGCCACAGTCTGCGAAAGCGACGGAGAATCATCCTCCCCACCTGCACCGGAATCATCATCAAACGCCAACTTGGCCTCGATCTCGGCTGTTGGCGGCTTGCAGCACGTCCATGCACGAAGCCGATCCCGTTCCGCAGTGATCAGCAAACGTGTCCGGCAAAAATTCCATGCAAGCTTGTGGGCGAGTTGCAACAATTGACCCGATGGCCGCTTGGTGAATTCGCAAACGATTGCCAGCGGCGCCTCGGTGCCGGTTGATTCCGGGGCTGAAGACAATATCCCAACCTGAACGTCCGCGCCTTCCCGTTTGAGTGGAAGACCGATCTTCTCATGGGCCAATTCCGCCAGAACGCGATTTCCCCCACCGGAAGGCTTAATTACCCGTCGGCGGTCAGGCCAGCCTAGTCGTCGAGATGCTTGGTCCAGCAGCATGCGCGGGCGCAGGTTAAGCCAAAGCGTGGCTTTGCGCAATAGGACTCGGCGACCGGCGGAAGGGGCGGCGCGTTGACATTGGGGCGGGAAATGCCGAGAATCGCGGCACCCAGCATGACTTTTCTCCCGATTGTTGAGCGTGAGTTGCGCGTGGCCGCGCGCAAGAAGGGAACTTACTTGACCCGGATCGGGGTGGGAATGGGGGCGATGGTGCTGGGCGCGGTGGCGGGCCTGGCCACAGTGGTCAACCCTGCGCTTCGCTTCGGAACTGTCTTCTTCCAGACTTTGTCCGCCGTGGCCATGTTGTATTGCCTGGGGGCGGGACGTTTTTTGACGGCGGATTGCCTGAGCGCGGAAAAGCGGGAGGAAACGATGGGGTTGCTCTTCTTGACTGACTTGAAGGGGTATGACGTGGTGCTGGGTAAGTTGGCGGCGACGTCGTTGAACGGGCTGTATGGATTGCTGGCGGTGCTGCCCGTGCTGGCCATCACGATGGTAACAGGCGGCATCGCCTTCGGGGAGTTTTGCCGGGCGGCGCTGGTGCTCTTGGACACTTTTCTGTTCTCGCTGGCGGTCGGGATTTTCGCGTCGTCGCTGACGCGGGAGTTTCGGTCGGCGATGGCGCTGAATTTTTACGTGCTGCTGGGGTTGACGGCAATGCCGCCGGCGCTGGCGGCGTTGTGGCGGCTTCTCTTTCCAACCAGCTTCTTCTCAATCAGCGCGATGGCAATGGGATTGTTTCTGCCGTGTCCGATTTATACGCTGGTGCTGGCGTTTGACGCCCAATACAAGGCCGCGGCGGCGCAATTCTGGTCTTCGGCGGCGTTCATCCTGGCGATGTCATGGCTGTTGCTGGCGCTGGCCTGCCAGATCACGCCGCGTTCGTGGCAGGCCAGGCCGGCGGCGCGGGCGAAGAAGGCTTCGCGAAGGGAGGAAGCCGCCCGCTGCCAGGCGCGCGCGTTGCGCAACCGGCTGCTGGATCAGAACGCCTACTATTGGCTGGCGGCGCGACCGTGGTGGAAGCCGCGCCTGGTCTGGGTGCTGATCGGGTTGGCGCTGCTCTGGCTGGTAACCGTGACACTTTCTGTTGGCTGGCTGGATGAATTCGTCTGCCTTGTTGTGGCGTTCACGCTGAACGGGACCTTTAAATGCTGGATCACGCTGGAGGCCGGGCAAACGCTGGCGGAAGACGCAAAAAGCGGTGCGTTTGAACTGTTGCTGTCCACGCCGCTGGCGGGGCGGGAGATTGTGCGCGGTCAAATGCTGGCCTTGCGGCGCCAGTTTCTCCAGCCGCTCATGGTGGTGGCGGGCATGGAGTTGTTCCTCTTCAGGCTGCTGATGGCAGGGCCGGCCCATCTCCGGAGTTTTTCCGCGGGGTTTTACTTCTTCATTTGTCTGGCGGTGATTCTCCTGCTGGGCGCGGACGCGATAACCTTGAGCCTGGTGGCGATGGTGGCGTGCTTGACGGAGAAGAACCAGACAACGGCCTTGCTCAAGACCGTGCGGCTGGTGCTGGTGCTGCCTTGGGCGTTGTGGGCTGTGGTGGCGATCCTGCTGCATGCGTGGGCATTTCTATTTCCAGACACGTCCGACCTTTTCCGCTCCCTTCGAGAGCTTGATCTCGCCAGTTGGTTTGGAATTGGAATGCTGTTGGATTTGTTCTTTGGCTGGAAGGCGTGGCGCCGGTTGACGGGGGATTTCCGGGAATTGGCGCTGCGGCGGTTTGCGTCGGCGCCGCCGCGCGCCAGCGTGCGCGCCAGATGGGTAGGAGTGGGCCGCGCCATGAGGGACCGGGTCTGGCGGCGTCCCAGGAACCGGAAATGGGCGTTGGGACTGGCGACCGTGCTGTTGATTGGAGCGGCGGCCGGGTTTTGGGAGTGCAACCGCTCGCATGATCCGCCGCCCGAGGTGGTGTGGACAGGCCCCGCCGATGGAACCCGGTTGCAGGCGGTGGCCTCCGGGGATTGTGTATATTTGATTCTGCCCGACGGCTCGTTGTGGCGGTGGGGACAGACCGAAGGAACCAACCGCGCCGTCCTGCCGGAGCGGGTTGGGACCAATCGTGATTGGAGGATGATTTCGGTGGACCTCCATCAGCGCCTGGGCGTACAGAGGGACGGGAGCCTATGGGAGTGGCAGACCAACGGCGCTCCCGCGCAAGTGGGCGCGGACAAGGATTGGGTGGAGGCCGTTGGCAGCGCCACCTACAAAGTCGCGCGAAAAAAAGACGGGACTTTGTGGGCGTGGGGCGATGTCGCCATGAACCGTCCTCCTCCTCCTTCCACCCCACCCGTTTGGATTCCAGCGCCGGCGGCGACAAATCATGTCTGGAAGGCAGGCCAATCCGGAGTTCGCCCAGCGGAGCCGCCCGATGGCCTGGCCGGAAGGCGAGGAGCGAGGCCTCGGCCCATGCAGATACCGGGAGGAGCAAGCACCGGCGGCATTTACAGTTCGGCCAATCTGGCGGTGGATGCGGATGGGACATTGTGGGTGTGGGGTACGGTCGGTCTGGGAACGCTCAATGTGGGTTCGGGAAATGGAAGTGTAACGGCAACGAATTGGTTGAATTCTTACGCGGATCCAATCCAGGTTTGCCGGGAAACCAATTGGATTGGATTGGTCGCGGGACGGCCGCAAAACCAGCAGGGCGAAATCTGGGATCTCTTCGCCGCGCCGCCGAATCCGGCGGAGTCCATCGCCTCGATAGGAAGCCTCTTCCACACCGAGACGCCGGTGCAGTTGGGGACAAACCGGGATTGGATGGCGGTTGAGTGGACAGGGAACCGCATGGTGGGCGTGTGGGCGGGCGGAACACTGTGGGGCTGGGGAGATTTCTACGATAGATGGGCGCGCGTCTCAATCCATTATTCACTACCGGCGCAACTCTGCGAGGAAAGCAACTGGGTTGGGATGGACCGCAGCTTTGGCTTGCTGTTGGCGCGAAACAGCGCCGGCGAATTGTGGTGGTTGCGTAATCTCGGAAATTCACTCCCCGACGCCACGGCGTCCGTCGGCGCCTTTGGCGGCCTTGTGACGCAAGTTCCCGCTTCCAGCCTGGCGTCGCAGACCATCAACCCCTTTCGCTATGCGGCGTCACGTTATGCAGTCCACACCAACGGCACATTATGGTTCAGCCCGATTGTCGCCAGCGGCTCCGGGGGAACCCTGGTGATCCGGGGCGAGGAGCGGGCCGGCCAGAGGTCGGACTGGGTGGCCGTGGCCGGCGCCCGCTACGCCTTCTTTGGTTTGACAGCCGATGGCACGCTTTGGACCTGGGGGCCGAATCTGGGAGAGCAGCCGCGGGTGGATACACGGACGCGGATCGCAGTGGCCAAACTGCGGGCGGCATCGGCCCTGGGCATGAGGCCAGGCACCTTTGGTTGGACGCCAACGGCCGAGGCGACCTACCCCAATCAGGAAAAGCCGCGGGCGCTGATGAAGCTGACGCCGGAAAAGGGAAAATGAGGCAAGAGGACACCAGAAGAGACGGTGGAGAGGAGGAAATTGGAACCTTCGAATGCGGCGGTCACAGACCACCGCTACAACTGTCGAGAAGGAAATGGTGGAGCCGAGGGGATTCGAACCCCTGACCCCCACAATGCCATTGTGGTGCTCTACCAACTGAGCTACGACCCCATCTCATCAACAACCCAAGATTAGGGGGCGGCGGCCAAAGTATCAATCATGAAATTGCGGTTTTTCGCGCGTCGGGAGCATTTCACGTTTTTGGGCAGTCTTTTCCGATTTCTTAATCTTAATCTTAATCTTAATCTTAATCTTCAAACGCAGGAGGGGATTATGATTAAGATTAGGATTAAGATTAAGAGGAGAACCCAAAATATGAATTGCCGCCCCGCCGGTCCTCAGCCGGCGTTGGCCAGGGGCTGGACGGAGATTTCCAACATGCGCTCGATGGGACGCCGGGCGCGCTCCAGAATTTCCCGGCTCAATTCAACGCGCGGGCTGAGGCGTGTCATGCAATCGCGCAGTTTCTCCAGCGTGTTCATCTTCATGAATTTGCACTCGTTGCAGCGGCAATGCTCGATGGGAACGGGGATGAATTGCTTGCCGGGGCATTCCTTGCGCAGGCGGTGGATGATCCCCGCCTCGGTCGCGATCAGGATGGCGGCGGCGGAACTGGCTTTGCAGTAGTCAATCATTTTTTCAGTGGAGCAGACTTCGTCGGCCAGCAGGCGCACGCCGCGAGTGCATTCGGGATGGGCCAGCAGCGGGGCGTCGGGGAACCGGCGGCGGGCGCGCATGACGCCGGCGTGGGTGAATTCCACGTGGGCGTAACAACTGCCGTGCCAGAGGGTCATTTTTCGCCCGGTCTGTTCCATGACCCAGGCCCCCAGATTTTCGTCCGGGACGAAGAGCAGGTCGCGTTCGGGGGGGCTGGCCTGGACGATTTTGACGGCGTTGCCGCTGGTGCAAATGACATCGCTCAGGGCCTTGACCTCCGCGCTGCAATTAATATAGGTGACAGTATAAAAATTGGGATTGGTCTCCTGCAACGCCTTGAGCTTCGGCGCCGGGCAGCTTTCCTCCAGCGAACAGCCGGCGTCGCGGTCGGGCAGGAGGACGGTCTTGCCGGGGTTGAGAATCTTGGCGGTTTCGGCCATGAAATGGACGCCGCAGAAGACGATGACTTCGGCGCGCGTTTTGGCGGCCTGCTGGGAAAGGCCCAGGGAATCGCCGACGAAATCGGCCACGTCCTGGATTTCCGGGACCTGGTAATTGTGGGCGAGGATGACGGCGTTGAGCTTTCGCTTCAAGGCGAGGATGTCGCGCGAAATGGCGTCCAACTGCTGCGGCGGCAGTGGGACGCGCGTGACGTAATCCTTTTCGGCGCCGGTCTGAACGGGTGCGGTCTCAATCATGCCCATAGCGTAAATTCAAAGCGCGCAATTTGCGAGATTGAGAAAACAACAAAAGGAGGGCGGAGGTCAGGGGACGATGACGCGAAGGACCTTGGGTTCGACAGACAGGGTGGCGGGCAGTTCGCCGACGTTTTCGCCGTCGAGCTGGAGGAGGACGCGGTCGGGACTGGCCAGGGTCAGGGTGGAGGCGGTGAGGAGACGGGCGCCGCTGAACCGGTGCATCCGGCCAGTGAGGAGGCCGCCCAGAACGGACGCCACGGCGGGAAAGGTGGTCCTGGGAAAGACGCAGATGTCAAGCAGGCCGTCGTCCAGGCGGGCGCCGGGGAAGAAGGGAATGGGGCCGCCGTAGTAGCGTCCGTTGCCCACGGCGATCCATTCGCCGGCGAAGGCGGCGCCGGCGCGGAGGGTGAGAAGGGGCCGCTTTTCGGAGAGGACGCGCAGGCCGGCGAGGAGGTAGGCGAAGGGGCCGATTTTCTTTTTGACGTTCCAGTCGGTGAGTTCGATGGCGCGGGAGTCCAGGCCCGCGCCGGCGAGCTGCATGAAGCAGCGGGTCCCGGGCCGGCCGTCGAGAGTGAATTGCGCGCGGCCAAGGTCAATCATTTTTTCGCGCGCGGCGGCGAGGACGCGCCAGGCGCGCCCGATGTGGAGGGGCAGGCGGAGTTCGCGGGCGAAGACGTTGACGGTGCCGAGGGGAAGGACGCCCAGGCGGGCGGCGCGCAGGCCGCCGGGGACGTCGGCGATGCCGTTGAGGACTTCGTTGACCGTGCCGTCGCCGCCGGCGGCGATGATGGTTTGGAAGCCGTCGCGGACGGCCTGGGCGGCGAGGCGGCGGGCGTCACCGGGGGCGGTGGTGGGAATGAAGACGCAGCGGAGGCCGGGCAGGATGGGATGGGAACGGAAACGGCGCGCCTTGCCTCCCCGGGCGGCGGGGTTGAAGATGAGGCAGGGAGTGGAGGCCGGGTTCAAGGAATGGCGGATTTCGGATTTCGGATTTCGGATTCTCTGACCTCTGACCTCTGACCTCTGATTGCCGATTGCGGGAGCGGGGCGGCTTTGGGTTGTGGATTTGAGATTTGTAATCTGAAATCTGAGATTTGAGATTTGAGATTAGAAGGCGGTGGCGGCGGCGCCAAGGGCCACGGCGAGCTGGCAGGAGACTTGTTCGATTTCGGCGGCTTGCTGCGGGGAAAGGGCCAGTTGGACGGCGGCAGTGGGAGACCAGGGCTGACAAGGAATGGTGAGTTCAGATTGGAGAAGCTGGAGGATGAACTCGGAGCGGGCGGCGCCGCCGGAGGCCAGGACCTTGGCGACGGTTTTTTCGCACTGGTGCTCGAAGAAGTCAATGGAGGCGCGGAGTTCGCGGCCGAGGGAGGAGATGAGCGGCTGGAGATGGGATTCCACTTCCTTGGGCATGCCGATTTTGATGCCCTCGGCCTCGGCGTAGCTGATGTTCATGGCTTCGGAGAGGCCGGCGGTCAGCTTGTCGCCGCCGATTTCAACGGTGCGGTTGAGGCAGAGTTCGCCGTGGTTGAGGATGCTGATGGTGGTGTTGCGGAAGCCCAGGTCCACCAGGGCGATAACTTCCTTGGCGAAGACTTCGGGTTGGGCGAGTTCGAGGGCGTTGATGGGGCCGAGAACGGAGAGGGTGATCTGGTCGGCGGTGAGTCCGGCCCCCTTGATGGCGCCTTCCAGGTTGGTCAGCCATTCGCGGCGGGCGCCGCCAACCCAGACCTTGTATTTGGAAGCGGCGCGGCCGGGTTCGGGAGCCGTCTTGGAGGAAGGGGGAACGATGTAGCAGTCAAAAACGTAGTCGCGCAGGTCCTGCTGGAGGTAGCTCTTGGCGTTGAATTTGAGCATTTGCCGCATGTCGTTGACAGGCAGAAGGGGCATCTCGGTGCTGCGCAGGACGGAGTCCTCGGAGCTGACGGCGAGGGTGACTTGGCGGGTTTTTGGGTTGAGGCGCTCGACGATGGCGCGGAGATGCTCGGTCAGAAGGCCCTGGGGAATGCCTTTCTCGTAGATGGGAGCATCGGTGATAAGGTAGCGGGAAAGCCAGAAGGCATCCGGTTTGCGATCCAGCAGCACGGCCTTGGTGGTGCGGCTGCCGAGGTCCACGGCGAGAATCTGGCTGCGCTTTTTTGTTTTCTTGAGGATAGGTGTCAAACTCATGGGTGGCATGGTAGTATCAAAGCGGCGCGGGAGCAAGAGCGCCTGTTCAGCGATGCGGTTTGACCTGGCTTTCGAGGGCTTCGACGCGGAAGGAGGAGAGGAGGAGGTTGAAGACGACCCGCCCCTTGTCGAAGTCCTGATCCCTGGCGGAGAAGACGAATTCGACCAGGCCGTCGGGGCAGGGGACAAAGGCGTGGCGGGTGCGGATGTTGCGGGCGGGGTCGAGACTGACGGTGGAGTCAACAAAACGGGCGGGTTTGAAGCCGGTGGCGCAGGAGGAGATCTGGAGAAAGGCGGCGCCGGGATTGGCGGCCAGGGCGTTGGAGCGCAGGGTGTCGTCGTCGGGCAGGCGGCCCGGGGAGTTGGTGGTGACGCGCATGGTGATGGCGATGCGGCCGGTGTCTTCTTTGAACAGGACGGACTGGGTGTCGTAGGTCACGACGGCGGAGCCGCCGCGGGGCAACCGGACGACGAGATGCTCGCTGCCGGTGTCCGCGATCAGGGTGCGAACCGTGCCGCCTTCCAACATATTCTCCTGGCTTTCGAAGGCGTGGAAATTGGTCTGGGCCGAGGCCGCCAGGGAAAAGGCGAAGAGGAGAACGGAAGAGAGTTTCATGCGAAGGCCGGGTTTAGAACAACACCGAGTTGGGCTGGAGGAAGGTCCAGGCGCCGCGGTTGACGGAGATGACATGCGGCACCAGAGGCGGCTGTTTGAGGGGGTTGTTAAAGTTCAGGTCGAAGGCCCAGTTGCGGGTGGGCGGGTTATAGACCGTGCCGGTGCCGGGCCAGGGAGCGGTGGCGATCTGGCTGTTGAACATGCAGACCATGGAGCCGTTGTAGGTGAAGGTGCAGTTGTTCCAGTTTTCAAGGAAGCGGGGAAAGTTCTCCACGCCGCCGCTGTAATAGGAGCCGTTGGAAGGAACGTTGCCGGTGAGAAAAGCGGCGTTGACCGTGTCGTTGGCGGCGGGACGGCTGTTGATGCTGCTGGTGCTGTTGGCGGGGTTCCAATTGCTGGACAGAATCGTGATGGCATCGGAATAGACGGCGGCGGGACGGGTCTGCGAGGTGTTGAAGGTGCCGAGGTTGACGGGGGTGCCGTTGGTGCAGACATTATAGTTGCCAACGATGTAAAGGGGGTCGGGTGTGACGACCGAGAGGCCGAGGGTGGGGAGCATGGCCCCGTTGGTCAGGACGACGCCGGACTGGGACACAATGTTGTAGTTGGTGGTGTAATAGGGGGTGGTGGTGACGCTGGTGATCCACTCGTAACTGTAACCGGTGATGAGGCTGAACTGGTAGACGTACGGGTTGACGGACTTGTTGGTGCTGATGCTGCCCAAATAAGTGCCGTTATTGGGGCGGTTGGTGCTCTGGGTCAGGGTGGTGTTGGTGGTGACGGGAGGAATGAGGTTGGTGGCGCCCATGTTGGGGACGCCGGTGGTGTTGGTGAAAACGATGTTGGTCGTGTAGTTGTAGTTGGTGGTGATGACGGCGTTGCTGTTGGAGCGCTCGTCGGCGATATAGACGGAGTCCAGATCACGGTTTCCCAGGGCGGTGCGGAGAGTGGTATTGGTGGCGCTCCAGGCGGTCAACTTGCCGACGTCAATGTCGGCGGTCTGGATGTTGATCCCCTGGCGCTGATCATAGAACTGGGTGCCGGCGTTGGTGTTCAACCATTGGGACCAGGCGGCGTTGGAGATGACGGTGCCCTGGTTGTTGGCGTTGACGCCGCTGGTGACGGTGACGCTGTTGTTGGAAATGAGAATGATCATGTCGGCCTGGTTGTAAAGATAATTGCTCCCGGTCTGGGAAGTCGGGGAGACGCCGGCCGGGGGTATTTGCAGGATGGCGTTGACGTTCTGGGAAGTGTTGGTGGCGGAGCCGGAGTTATTGGTGCCGACGGGCAGGATGAGGGGGTCCACGCCGCTGAGATGGTAGCCGTCGAAGGTGGGGTTGCTGGTGGCGGGGCGGTTGGAAGTAGGGTCGAGGGGATTCTCGGCCAGCACGATGCTGCCGGCGGAAGAAACATCATTGGAGAACACGAGCGTGACGCCGGCGTTGGGGTCTATATAGACATTGTTGTTGCCATGAGCGAAGCCGTTGATGGTCATATTGGCGCCGGGGTCAATTTCCATGGTGTTCTGGTAGAAAATGGCGAACTGAAAAATGGGGATGGTGCCCAGATTGACCTGCTGGCCAACGGCGGCTTGGATATGGTATTCGGAGGCGCTGTTCATGGCCGTGGAAATGATTTCGTAGGTGGCGGCGAGCATGTAGAGCCCCTGATAGGGCGGGCCGAGCATGATGATGTTGGTCGGGTTGATGCGGTTGATCACGGTCAGGTTGGTTTGTCCGGCCCCGGCGGAAAAGGCGTAGTTGGCCCAATAGGGGTCGTCGGAGGAGGACGGGATGGAGTTGGAATAAGTGGAGAGCCTGGAATAGACGATGGGTTCGCCGTAATTCTCGTAGTCGCAAATTATGGCGGAGAGGACTTTTTCGGTGGCGCCTTCGGCCGCGTAGGTGGTGGCGTAATACTCGTTGTTGCGGGAGGTGACCGTGGCGCTGACATTGGACCATTGCAGGACACTGCCGACGACCAGGAGGGAGCCGACCGCCAGCACCATGACGATCATCAAGGCCCACCCGCCTTGCGCGCGCCGGGAACCGGCTGGATGGAATAGGAGTTTCATGGCCTCATGCGGGGTGCGATTTTGGAGTTGATCTGATAGAAATCCACCGGGCTGCCGGGAGCGATCTCGATCTCGGGATTTTGCAGCTTGGTGAAGGAAAGATAAACGGCGATCACGGGGTAAGGGGTGGCGTTGCTCAAAACGTTGCCCAGATAATCCTGCATGGTGAAAATATAGTTGTCGTTGGTCACGGGGTTGGCCGTAACCATGCGAAAGTCGCCAATGGCTGTGCCGTCCCAGTTGGTGCGATAGAGGGTGCTGGAAGGAGAGTCAAAGTAGTAAAGCGTCCATTTGTTGGTGTTGGTGCTGGCATAAACGAGCATGGCGTTGCCGGCCTGGATGTTGCTGGCGCCAGCATTGGTGAATCCTGCCAGGCTTCCGCTGCCGACGTAAATGCTGGAGGCGGTGCGGACGTCCTCATGCAGCATGCCCATGGTTTTGCGGGCGTCGTCACCGGTCAGGAGCCAGATTTCGCTGCGCTGCGTCATGGCCAGGCCCCACAAGTTGACGGCGATCATCGCGCCAAAGACCAGGATCAGGGTGGCGCTGGCGATCATCAACTCCGCCACGGTGAAACCGCGGCGGCGCGCCCGGCTGGTGTTGAGGATGGCCGGGATCATATATTTGGCCCGCGCAGGACGGCGAGGGTGTTGGTGTAAGTGGCCAGGCCGTTGAAGCCCCAGACACAATCCACGCGGATCATCAGGTACGGCGGATTGGTGGAAAGCTGGGTGATGGTCGTGTAATTGGTGCAGGTGATGACATTGGTCAGGGCCACCGGCATTTCCAAGTCTTCCTTGTCAACGTTGGTCAGCGCCGGGTTGAAGACATTGGTGATGCCATAATTGGGTATCCAGTTGGCAAAGATGGCCTGTTCGATTTTCTTGATGGCCTGCATGTTGGCTGCCTCCGAGCAGGCAGCAAATTGGGACCTGTAAGAGCCGATGGAATAGCACTTGATCACAGCGGTGCAAAGCAGCGCGGCGATGGCGGCGGCGATGACCACTTCGGCCAGCGTAAAAGCGCGCCTCCCGGCAATTCTCCTTTCCCGGTCTGATAAGTCAAATTTCATGCAACTGTCCAATACTCAAGCCGCTCGCAAAAAAGGCGCCATCCGCCCGTTTGCAATAGAGCAAATAGCCTGCCAAGTCAATCCCACTGGGGCGAACGAAGGGGGCATTTCTCAGTTTCTCGAGGTCCCCTCTTCCTCTTAATCTTAATCCTAATCTTAATCCTAAT